>Ga0256839_1000708_pt1 | contig 42898 bp, 36 predicted proteins | sample 354166metaG_FD_185968 | JGI IMG/M metagenome (GOLD analysis project Ga0256839, IMG submission 185968) | Hydrothermal vent microbial communities from Mid Atlantic Ridge, Atlantic Ocean - 354-166 | ecosystem: Environmental > Aquatic > Marine > Hydrothermal vents | place: Atlantic Ocean: Mid...
GCGGTATTCGAGTATTCATCGTTATATCCGGGCCGGATTGATAGAGCAGGACTGGGGTGGTGGTAAAGGCGTACCGGAGAGTGGCGGATTTGGTGAGCATTGATAAATTTTTGGGAGTTTGTTTCTCGCTCCAGATCACATGCCATGATCATAAACGCTATAAAAGGTTGGCGGTGAGCGTAGCGAACCCCAACGCGATGGATGGTGAGGGATTGTTGTTGGGGTTCGTACCTCACCCCAACCTACGGGCTGGTGAGGCTCGTAGAGAGCAATATTGCAAATATCTCAACATTCCAGAGTCAATGATTAACCGGGCAAATTCAGGGAATATTTCGCTTCTACGTGACAAACTCGGCTTGCTTGACGGGCAGGCGAGAGAGGTTATTTCAAAATCAATGACAAAAACTATGTAGCGTGGGCAGCTCCCACTGTTATGTTACCCAAAACTGTTGGCGGGCAATGCCCACCCTACGAAAATTGAGCAATGACACAAACAACCGAACTGAATTACGAAGGTATCGAACAACAACCCCTCAGTATCTTCACTGAGAACGCCTACCTCAACTATTCCATGTACGTGATCATGGATCGTGCCTTGCCGCATATCGGCGATGGTCTGAAACCCGTACAGCGACGTATCATCTACGCCATGTCTGAGCTGGGCTTGAAGGCGGGTGCGAAATACAAAAAATCCGCGCGTACCGTGGGTGATGTACTGGGCAAGTTTCATCCGCACGGCGATTCGGCCTGTTACGAGGCGATGGTATTGATGGCGCAGCCGTTTTCCTATCGGTATCCGCTGGTGGACGGGCAGGGTAACTGGGGGGCACCGGATGATCCCAAGTCGTTTGCGGCGATGCGTTATACAGAGTCGCGGCTGGCAAAATATTCAGAGTTGCTGCTCAGTGAAGTGGGGCAGGGCACGGTGGACTGGGCACCCAACTTTGATGCGACGTTAGAAGAGCCGTCGGTATTGCCAGCGAGAGTGCCGAATCTGTTGTTGAACGGTACCACTGGTATTGCAGTAGGTATGGCGACAGATATTCCGCCGCACAATTTGCGCGAGGTGGTGAATGCCTGTGTGCATTTGCTGGATGTGCCCAAAGCGACGCTGACAGATATTTGTGAGTATGTACAGGGGCCGGATTACCCTACCGATGCGGAGATTATTACGCCGCGTAATGAGTTGATCGCCATGTATGAAAAGGGCGGTGGTTCGGTGCGCATGCGCGCGGTGTGGGAGAAGGAAGATAGCGCGGTGGTGGTGACGGCGTTGCCGCATCAGGTGTCCGGCAATAAAGTGCTGGAGCAAATCGCTGCGCAAATGAATGCAAAGAAGTTGCCGATGGTGGAAGACTTGCGTGATGAATCTGATCACGAAAATCCCACCCGGTTAGTCATCGTACCGCGCTCCAATCGTATCGATCTCAATGAATTGATGGCGCATTTATTTGCGACAACGGATCTTGAACGGACTTACCGAGTCAACATGAATATCATTGGTCTCGATGGCAGGCCGCAGGTGAAGGATTTACGCACGTTGCTCAAGGAGTGGCTGGTATTCCGTACCGACACCGTGCGGCGGCGGCTGGAATATCGTTTGGAAAAAGTGAAGCGTCGTTTGCATTTGCTGGACGGTTTGCTGATTGCTTTTTTGAATCTCGATGAAGTGATTCACATTGTTCGTACCGAGGATGAACCCAAGCCGGTATTGATGAAACGCTTCAAGCTCACTGATGAACAGGCCGATTACATCCTCGATACCAAGCTGCGACAACTGGCGCGTTTGGAGGAAATGAAAATTCGCGCCGAGCAAGAGGCGTTGGCAGCGGAGCGTGACAAACTGGAAAAAACTCTGGGTTCGAAAACGCGACTTAAAACGTTGGTGCGCAAAGAGCTGATTGCTGATGCAGAAGAATACGGCGACGACCGACGTTCACCTATTGTTGAGCGTGGTGCGGCGCAGGCGCTGGATGAAACGGCATTGATCAGTGCTGAACCTATCACTGTTGTATTGTCGGAAAAGGGCTGGATTCGGTCGGCCAAAGGCCATGAGGTGGATGCCGCCGGTCTTAATTACAAAGCGGGTGATGACTTTAAGGCATCCGCTTGTGGACGCAGCAATCAACAGGCTGTGTTTCTTGATGCCAGTGGACGTTCATATTCCATTGCGGCGCACACATTGCCATCGGCGCGAGGACAGGGTGAGCCGCTCACAGGACGTGTGACCCCACCTGATGCTGCCGGGTTTGTGGGCGTACTTACGGGCCAGGGCAGTGATTTATATTTGTTAGCCAGTGACGCGGGTTATGGCTTTGTGACCCGGCTGGAAAATATGTATGCCAAAAACAAATCCGGTAAAGCTTTGCTGAAATTGCCTAAAGGCGCGCAAGTGCTACAGGCATGCGCCATTAATGATATTGCCAGTGACCGTATTGTGGCAGTGACCACAGAGGGACGCATGCTGGTGATTTCATTGCAAGAGTTACCGGAAATGGCCAGAGGTAAAGGCAATAAGATTATCGGCATTCCCCCTGCGCGGGTGGCGAATCGTGAAGAGTATGTGGTGGGCGTTGCCGTTGTTTCTGCGGGTGACAGCCTGACCATTTATTCCGGTAAACGTCATTTGACGCTTAAGTCTAAGGATATTGAACACTACGAAGGTGAACGTGGTCGTCGTGGCTCAAAGTTGCCGCGTGGTTTTCAACGGGTGGAGAATATTACTACCAAGCTTGATTAATACGATTCATATTTAATTCAGAAGTGGTTGGATGGGCGACGATAACTGTGTAAGGGCCATATGGAACGAGAATCAAGCCGCTGTGAAACATCTTTTCCTTCAATGGGTTTATTAAACTTGGTACACCGTCAAGGCTACTTTTTCGGTGTACCAAGTTCAGTGGTTGATTGTTTAGAGGATGTATTAATTATTTTGATCAATATTATGTTTTTTGGTTTTGGAAAATTCACTGGTTGGGTGGCCGTTACGCTTCGAGATTGCCAGTTTGGTAAAAAAAACAGCGATGACAATTGATTGGCTGCAATGGTGGGATCGTCTGCCTTATGTGGGTGCAAAGGGTGAAGATATTGCGCCACGGGTTATTCCGCTGAAATTGGATGTGCCGATTATGCGTATGCGTAATAAGCATACACAGGAAAAGCTACAACCCCCTCCCGATAGCTGGAAAGAGCTGAACATGTACCCAACAGAATTGTTGCGTATAATTAATCGTTATTTACAGCGTGTTAATACGGAGCGTATTCGTAGTCGAAAACGCCTAGCCTGGGTTGATTATGCTTTACAGTATGCCTGCCCGGCCATGCGGAAAGTTTATTCTGAACATTATAAATCCGAAGCATTACCTGAATCACATGATCGGCGTGAAGGGCTGATGGCAGCAATTAACGTATGTGATCAATTGACGGTGGCTTATAAACGCCAGCTGAATAAGGATTTTTCTTTACCTAGTGCCAGTTATGCGCGAGTGCGCCCTCGTGTGCGTAGTTATGCTTTGCGTGTCTTGGAGTTGTTGCGTATGAAACAGCGTTTATGCGCGATGCGTTATCAAAAGCTGTCCGCAAAAAGCTGGCAGGATTGCAACCAGATATTTTTTGCTGTCTCTCAGTGTGAAGACATTGATGAGCAGCAGCCAGCACTGAATTGCTTACAGGTTATGCTGGATAGTTCAGCCAATGATGGGGTGCGACGAGCACCCGCCACGACCTCGTTGAATTTCGTTTATTTGTCTATTCAGTTTAATGGTTTGTTTAATGTTAATTCTTTATTATGCCAAAAGTTACATGTGATAGATGCGCAGATTGCAAATGTCATTGGTTCGATTACCATTATCCCTGATCATGGGAAAACGTTGGGACGTGGGAAGCTGTTGATTTATTACGGGCAGGATTGCCCTCCATATTTTAAACGCCAAGATGATGTGCAGCGAAAAAAGCAACTTGCGTGGTTAAAAGCGCGTGGCGAATTCTGTGCGGGCGAGGCACTTTCATCAGAGTATAAATTGCGGGCTGTTATTGTTGATGTCGCACCATTGGATGCGGTGCTGATGAATGAGCACCAGAAAATGTTGAAAAAATTTGAGTCAAAAAATTTTATCGCGGGGATAAAAACAACAAAAAATAAATATAATGCTGTTGCTGATCAGGATGATCTGGCTAATTTATTAACTATTGATACCATGTGTGACGGTTTACAATTGAAGCAGCGTAAAGACGAGAGGGAATATATTTTAGGCCAAAAAATATTGTATGTGTATAACGGTTTTATGTCGGTTTATAAACTGTTGGTAGATATGTCTGAAGAAAAAGAGAATGTGAACCCTGGTCTGGTAGCTGATAATGGTTTGCGTGATGCATTGGCTGGGCGTTCGGCATTAATTGCTGCTGATTTAGAGGACAATGAATTTGGGCAGTGGTTTGTGGTCGATAAAAGTGAAGGTGGGGTTCACATTAAAACGCGAGAAAGTGAGTTCACCACGGCCTTGTTTATTGGTCAAGTGGTGGCATTTTCCTATTTACGTGAAGAGCTTGCCAAACCAATGCTAGGTTATGTAATACGTCTGCGTCGCAATATCAGTAAAGAAATTGAAGTAACGATTCGTATTTTGTCGACAACGGTTGCGGCCACTGCCGTGCAAAGTGAGTTTTTAACTAAAAATGATATGGCTTTGCCTGCAATCATGCTTGAAACTGATGCTGGAAAATGTTTGATGCTGCACCACAGCCATCGTTTATCACCGGGAACTTCGGTGAAGACTGAGCTGGATCAGCATCAAACAGCTGTTATTTCTGGAATGTTGAAAATTCAGCGCGAGTTTGTAATTTATTCGTTAGAATAATTATCCGTTTCCGACTGGCTCAAAACGGTGCCTGAGTCAGTCGTTGCTGGAAAAATCATAATCCAGTGATGTTTCCGGCTGTTGTAAATAGAACCCCTGAATGAAATTGACACCATGCTGCCACAATATGGCCAGACAGGCAGGGTCTTGCACATGTTCGGCAATGGTTAGTATGTTGTTGGCGCGTCCAGCTTCGGCAACTTGTTGTATGATTTTTTGGCTTTCCTCGTTGGCCGCATTATTGATGTGGCCACCATCAATTTTCAAGTATTTCAATTTTAGATATTTCAGGTAGATAAGGTCATTTGATTCTCTACCTGCATGGTCGAGCGCCATGTTGCAATGCAGCTGCCTGAGCCCATCGGAGAAGGCCTTCGCAGCTTTCATGTTGTCCAAGGCAGTTTGTTCGCTGATTTCAAATACCAGGCTGTCTCCGTGCAAACGCGCAGCTTGTAATAATTTGCTAATCCACACCAGCAGGCTTGGGTCGTGTAATGAGTCTGCAGATATTTTGATGAAAAATTGAATATCTTTGCCAACTTTGCGTTTATCTAAAATGGCTTTGGCAGCATTTTTAATGACCCATTTATCAATTTCGCTCATGAGTTTTGCTTGTTCGGCAGCCTCAAGAAAGTCACTTGGCATGATGAGAGAGTCGTCCTGATCTTTTAATCGCAGCAAAACTTCGTAACGTTCCCCCGGCTCAGCATGCAGGCTGACGATGGGTTGATAATGTAGTACGAATCGATTGTTTTTAAGGGCAAGCTCTAGCAGTGTGACGATACGTTTATCGGCTTCCAGACTGGCCAGGGCGTCTTCTTCTGAAAATACATGTATTTGGTTGCCGCCTTTTTCTTTAGCTGCATTGCATGCCATTTCTGTTTGAGCGACGGCTTTTTTGGCGTCACTGGTAGTTTCGGTGATGGTTGAAATGCCGATACTAAATGTGGTGGTAACGGCTTTTTCTTCTACTTCAAATACCTTTTCAGCGAGTCCTTTACGTAGTTTTTCTGCCAGTTTACTTGATTGTTTTTGTTGTTGGCCGGAGAGAATGATGGAAAAGACAGTGCCAGCATATCGAGCAATATGTATGTTGTCTTCAGGGAGGATTTCCTGAATGTACTGGGCAATGTCGGACAGTACTAAATCACTTTCGGCGATGCCAAGTGTGTCTTTGATGTTTTTGAAGTTATCTGGCTCGATGTACAAAAGCGAAAATTTTTCTTCGCTTTTGTTGGCTTGGTTAATGGCATCTTGTACTTTCTCCATGAAGTAGCGGTTATTGTACAGCCCGGTCAACAAGTCTTGCTGACGTAGTTGTTCTATCTCTTTTTCGAGTGCTTTGTTGTTGCTTTTACGATGAATCATTACCTGGGTGCAGGCTTCACCGTCGATGCTGGCGCGTGAAAACTCCATGGTGGCAGCAAAGGTTTCACCATCTTCACGCACAGCTTGGTATTCGAGTGTGCCTTCTGGTGGTTGGTTGTTATTGATGCCGCGTAATACGTCTTTGAATCCCTGTTGTTCATCTGGGGTGATAAGATCCATGATGGGTATGCTTCTCAGGTCTTCAATATCCTCATACCCGAAAATATCCTGGTAGCTTTGGTTGGCATAGATATGCATGCCTTCATGGATGTAAGCAATGGGGTCGCGTGAACTGTTGATCAGAACGCGGTTGCGTTTTTCACTTTCGTGGTAAAGACTCTTACAACGTCGGTGCTCGCGGCGTTCACAGAGATTGTTTATTTCTTTGCCGATGATCAGCAGTAAATGCTCTTGTGATTCATCAGAAACAACACCGGCGGCACCAGCTTTCAGGAGTTCAATTGTGGTGGCATTGTTAAGTTCGGGGCCAAAAATAATGCCGGGAATGTCGTCGCCACTTTTTTTGATGATGGAAAGTGCCTGCGTGGCAGGAAAGTTGCCGACTTGCTGGACAGCAAGTAGTAAATCCCAGGTTTGATTCTCCAAGGCTTCTTGGAGGTCTTCGGTATCTTCGATGTGTTTGTAACGAATGGCGTAACCCGCATTTCTTAATGCACTGGCCAGCGCTTCTGCCTCGTTGGCAGATTCTTCCAGAATGAGGGGGCGGATGACATTATCCAAAAGCGACTCCTGAGATTATTAAGTATTATTGAGGCGACAGAATCAACCAGAGATATTTTGTACTAGGTTATTTTTCGGGTAAATGTTGTTAGCCTAGATAATTTATGAAATATTCGGGCTAGATCAGTGTCCATACGGCGTCGAATTCGTCTTCTGTGTTGGTATTGGTCGGTGGTTTTGTGTTTTTCTTAACATTTTCAAGTACGACAAATTCAAATTGGGAGAATACACCAGTGGATTCCAGTTGTTTAGTGAGTTTGATAAGCGTGCGGCGTCCATGGACGTTGGCGATCAGTTGATCCTCGGTCTGGTGCCACGCATGTGTGATCAGTGTAGCAGGTTGATCAATGCTGGATAAGCGGGGTAATACTAAACTGCGTTGATATTTTTCCGCAGAGTCGTCTTTAGCAATACTGGAAAGCGCGATGGCATCTGCACAGGGCGCCAGTTTTTGGATGCCAAGCTCCAGTCCGTTTTTCCAGTTTTTTATGCGGCGGATAATGCCAATACCGAGTTGCGTGCCGCTCGACGTAATATTGTCGCGAATACCAACCAGTTCACCTACCTGGACTTTTTGCGAATCTTTTCCATAGACCAAGTAACCCAGCAGGCAGTAGCCACCGGCGCTTTCGTTGACGCCTTTGCAGGGCAATGGGGCGCGTGCATATAAAGATGTTTTGTCTTGTGTGTCGTGTTCGTTGGTATCAAAAGTATACACGGGATTATTTGCCCGGTAGCTGAGATCCGGATCCCAGATATCGGGTGTATGGTCATCCAGGTTGCTGATGCCAAACACTGGGGTGCTGGTGTAATGAGCGGGCTCATCTAGGACAAAATCGTCATCTCCCTTTGCCGCAGTGACGGGATTACCTGTTTGCAGAGCATCTGTGGCTGTGGGGCAAGTTGCCGTTGGGTTTTTCAACAGAGGACGAATGACTTCGTCGATGTAATGATGGGTTGCACTAAGGCCGAGAGTGATGGCGATTTCGTTGCTTTTTGAGGTGCGCGGAAAGGTGCGGTGTGATTTTCCACTCCAGGTGACGATTAGGCGCTTTTGTACATCGGGTGGGATTTTTGGGGCCCCATCACCACCGGAAAGCATGGAGTTACTCATGGCCTGCACTAGTTCGCTAGTATCCACAGTACGACAGAATGTGGGATTGACGGTACCATCGTCACGAAAATACCCAGGGGCGGCATCGCTGTTCATGTTGATGTTGAAAACGTAGTTGTCATCCAGGATTTCACCGTAGGGGCGAATGTGGGCATTTGTTCCCCAGGTTTCCAGTGTTCGATATACGGCTTCGGTAACATGCTGGCGCAAGCGGTAAGGGCCGACCAGAGCCAGTAGCAGGATTTGTTTGTAAATGTCGGAGATGCTGCTGTCCAATGCGGAATTGGATGCAGCATGATCCTTGATTAAGGCGATGTGCAGCTGGTGGCTTTCCGCATACAGGTACAGACGATGTACTTGTAGCCAGACATTCTCTGGGTGCTGGATATAAATTTGATATGAGCATAGCAGTACATTGCTGAGATAACGGATGGCACGATGCAGGCAGATACCCAAGGTTTTATTGTTTAGACGTGAAAAAGTTTTGCTCGATTTTCCGTGAATAATGGCTTTGTAGCCGATGGCCATTTCCGTGTTTAATTGAATGGCCAGTTCGGCAATTTTTTGATTTTTGGGAGAAAGCGGTAAGCTTTGGTTAATATAGTGTGCTTTTAATACTTCGGTAATTTGATAGACCGGTTCACGCAGAAGCTCCATGGATTTATAGCGGTCATGTTCTGACACAATCAGGCGATTCATTTCACACAGTGCCGTATAAATATGGCGCGCGCTTTCACCGATATTGGCCATCGGTAGCGCGGCAATCCATGCCTCGACGTGTTTCGGGCGTGGATTGAACGAACCTGACGTGGGTTTACTTTGTTCCGGGAGGTTTAATACCCCCTCAGCCATGTTCTTCGCCACATGTACTCCTGCTTAATATTTATTGGATCAAACTAATGTCGGATCAAACAATGAGGTCGAATCCGTGCAAGTGTAGTTAATCATAACGTGCTTGCGTGTTTCTTTACTCAAACGGGAGTATACGGTGCTGCGGCAAAAACGCCACACTGATGTGCTTTTACCGCAGTCTCAGTGATCGTTTCGGCAGAAAATGATCGCTCTTTAGTATAGCGGCCAAGTAATTAATCTTACGAGTCGGGTAATATTCCCAGTGGTGGGGGGTGTTTTACAGCAAGTACGTTGGTCTGATGATTAATGGAGGTTTTGTAAGGTTGTCCGGCGATTTCACGCACCAGTTGAGGTACCAGAAATCCGGGTAATCGTTGGCGAACCTTGTCCATGATCGACACGGCGGTAGTTTCGGGTACGTCAAAATGTTCCGCACCCTGCACATGATCCAGCAAATGGAGATAGTAGGGCAGTACACCGCTGGCAAATAGAGATTCATTAAGGGCACATTGTGCGTTGACGCTGTCGTTCACGTCTTTCAGTAATACGGCCTGGTTGAGCAAGGTAACTCCGGTGTGGTGTAGTTTATTGAGTGCGTGTTGTACTTCATCACTTAATTCGTTGGCGTGATTACAGTGAGTAACCAAAACTTTTTGCCAAGGCAAACCGGACAGCCAGTGTAAAAAATCGTTATCAATGCGCTCAGGTAGCACGATGGGCATGCGGGTATGAATGCGTAACCGTTGCAAATGGGGGATGTGGCTCAGAGCGTTACTGATTTCGTTCAGTCGCTCTGTACTGAGTGAGAGGGGATCGCCACCACTAAGAATGACTTCGGTGATCTCTGGGCGGGTTGAGATATACTCGACTGCAGCTGTCCATTGGTGATTGTCGGGTCGGTTTTTCGCGTAGGGAAAGTGTCGCCGAAAACAATAGCGACAATGAATAGGGCAGGCACCGGTGGTGATTAACAGTACCCGGCCATGATATTTGTGCAGCAGTCCGGGACAGGTTGCTGCCGTTGCATCACCCACCGGGTCGTGTAAAAAGCCGGGTTGAATGGTTGACTCCAGCTGACGTGGTAGCACTTGCAGCAGCAGAGGATCTGCCGGGTCACCTTTTCGCATGCGTGCCACATAATTACGAGGCACACGTAAGGGAAAGGTTTGCTGTGAATCGATGCCTCCGGGAATTTTATCACTGCTGAGGCCCACCGCAGTCAGCAATTCCAGCGGATCTTTGATGGCGTGTGCCAGCTCTCTTTGCCAGAGACTGTTTTCTGTGGATTTATCGTCAGCTGACTGACAAAGGTTGGCAGTAAGCGGTATCATACGTCGCCTTTCGAAGATGAATTCTTCACGGATTCTTTAGTGAAAATAAAGGGCATGTTCCCAGATCGAGGTAGAAATGGCTAATTACGCAACCAATGAATTCAAAAACGGCCTGAAGGTGATGGTGGATAACGACCCTTGCTCGATGATCGATGTCGATATGGTGAAACCGGGCAAAGGTCAAGCCTTCACTCGCGTTAAACTACGCAACCTGATTTCTGGGCGCGTGGTGGAGCGTACTTACAAGTCCGGCGAATCTTTACCAGGGGCTGATGTGATGGACACTGATATGCAGTATCTCTATAACGACAGCGAATTCTGGTATTTCATGCATCCTGAGACTTTTGAGCAGGTGGCTGCTGATGCCGCCGCTGTGGGCGATCAGCACAAATGGTTGAAAGAGCAGGATATGTGCGAGGTAACGACTTGGGATGACCGCCCCATCGCCATTGCTACGCCTAATTTTGTTGAGTTGCGTATCACTGAAACAGATCCTGGCCTTAAAGGGGATACTGCTCAGGGTGGCATCAAACCCGCGACGCTGGAGACCGGTGCTATGGTGCGTGTGCCGTTGTTTATCGAGACCGGTGAGCTGATTAAAGTGGATACGCGCAATGGTGTGTATGTGGGACGGGTGAAAAATTAGCTATCATGCTGGTTAATGACTGGCGCCCCACGGCAACGTTGGCAGCCTTACATCAGCGGGCCGAACTGCTCACCCGTCTGCGCCGATATTTTGTTGGGCAGGGTGTGTTGGAGGTGGAAACTCCGCTGTTGTCTACGGCGGGTATTCCAGACCCTCATATTCCCAGCTTTACAACCAAGACCGGGCCGGGTGGTGAGACATCGCGCTATCTTAATACTTCCCCCGAATTTGCGATGAAGCGTTTGCTTGCGGCGGGGGTTGGCCCCATCTTTCAGGTATGTAAAGCCTTTCGTCGCGGTGAACAGGGCAAGTATCACAATCCAGAGTTTACGTTGTTGGAGTGGTATCGGCCGGGTTTTGATCACTTACGACTTATGGACGAAGTGGATGTGCTGGTACGACAATTGGCTGAGGAGTTTCGTCCACTCGGTTTCTCAGAGAGACTTAGCTACCAAGCCTGTTTCCAGCAATATCTGGATATTGATCCATTTGCGGCAGATGTGCCCGCACTGAAATCTTGTGCGCGGATACAGGGGATGGGTGAAGTGGCAGGGTTGCCCGATACTGATAAAGATGCTTGGCTGGATTTGTTGATGAGTCATTGCATTCAGCCGCACTTGGGCAAAGAAGGTTTGACATTTATTTATGATTACCCGGCAAGCCAAGCAGCCTTGGCGCGTATTCGTCCTGGTGAGCCACCTGTGGCGGAACGTTTTGAATTGTTTATGGATGGTGTTGAGCTGGCTAATGGTTTTCATGAATTGCAGGATGCTGATGAGCAGCGCGCTCGTTTTGAGGCTGATCTGGTGCGCCGACAGATTGAGAAACGGGAACCTGTTGCTTTGGATGAGCGTTTACTCAAAGCGTTAGAAGCAGGTTTGCCCGCTTGCGCGGGTGTTGCGCTGGGACTGGATCGGTTGCAACTTGTGCTTACAGGCTGTAGCCGGATACAAAACACCCTTGCATTTTCCTATGAATGTGGCTAGTTTTGCGCGTGAGCGTTTGAATTGGCACTATCGATGACAATGGAATTGTCGAAAATTTTTACATTTGTTTAGTGAGTCACTGAGCGAATGATCTTAATGTGGTATGTGTCTACAATTAAACTGCTGATTTTACATAATATTTCCTGGTTTTTTAGTGCTTGGCCTGTAAATTGCACTAATTGGACTGTCGGATATATTCAAATGCTGGGTACCTACATATTTCCTCAAGGAACTTGCCGGTAGTTGGAGAGAAACGGAACTGGTGGTATCTTACAGCCTCCAATGGAGGGGAGAGACAAACATGGAAAAACGCTGGAGCGAAAGAAAATTATTACAGGTTGATGTTGATGTGTATCAGCAAGGGGAGTTGTTAGGCTCTTGTGTTTCGTCAGACATTGGTCTTGGGGGTGCGTTTCTGACTCGGGACTGCACGTTTGCTATGCCTCATGAGGCAGGTGTCGAACTGGTTTTTAGTTTGGCTTTCGATGATCAAAACACTCGACACAAAATTAACGCGCGCGTAGCCCGGGTTTCTGAAGTTGGTGTTGGTTTGAAGTTTTGTGATTTTGATACGGGTGTTTTTCGTTCTTTGCAGGAAATTATGTTGTACAAGAAAAACACGCCAGTGGAGAACATCATCAGCCAAACCGGCACTCACTAGCGCGCCTGCTGTTTTTTTAGTTACTTCATTCACCGTACTGTCCCGCTAACAGCGTCGTAGAGTAATACGGCGTTGTCAGCGGGACGGTGCCTGTGCCTTTCACTTTTTCGTTTGCCGTTTTTCAGTTTTGTTACGCCATCGGGCATAACATTCAACCCCACAAAAATACTGAGTGTAATCGTCGGCTTCGCTGCTCATCGCAACCGATTTGGGGATTTCTGTTAAACAGACGTTACAGGCAACGTTGCCGGACTTGATGGGTGGGGGTTTTTCCGCTGTATTGTTTTTTTCAGACATGATAAATACCTCGTCTGCATGATCTGCTCTATCTAATCTAGGTTTAAGTATAGTCGCTCCTGGCGATATTCCTTCCCTAATGAAGGCACCCCCCCCTAACACCGTTTGGCGATGGCTTGTCCCATTTGCACGCTGTCTGTTGTCTGAATGTTGTCGAGCCAGTGAATAGCATTTTTGCCTGTTAATAAAATAACCGTTGAACCCATGTTGAAGCGGGCAATTTCATCACCCTTCTGAAATTGATGGGCGGGTGCTGCACTGTCGTATTCCCAGTGGCGAATTTGACAACCTGCGGGCGGGGTGACTTCACCCGCCCATACGGTTTCGATGCTGGCCACAAAAATGGCACCGACCATGACCATCGCAAGGGGGCCGATATCGGTATCAAAATAAGCAATTACACGTTCGTTGCGTGCAAACAGGCGGGGTACAGCGCGGGCGGTGGACGGACTGACACTGAACAGACGGCCTGGGATATGCGTCATGGCGGTGAGTTTGCCCGTAATGGGCAAGTGAATACGGTGATAATCCCGTGGGGAAAGGTATAGGGTGGCAAAATGGCCATCTTCAAATAGTTGTGCTTTTTTTGTGTCGTTCCCCAATAATTCCAGCAGGGTGTAGTCACGCCCTTTGGCCTGAAAGATACGACCGTCTTTGATTGTGCCTAATTGACTCACTGCGCCATCCACCGGACAAGCCAGCAGGTTGTCGTTAGCGATGACAGGTCGTGCATCGGCATGTAGGGCACGGGTAAAAAAAGTGTTGAAGTTAGGGTAGTTGTCCAGGTTGGGTTCTTGCGCGAGGCTCATGTCTACGTTGAATTGTTTAACAAACCAGCGGGTGAATGAAGTTTTCCACCAATGAATTTTACTGCGGGTAATAGCATGCATGATGCGCGATAAGGCATGGTGTGGTAACAGATAGCTTGGCCATGCTTTGGCATAGTCAAGCAGGCTTGCGCCGTGTTGAGGGCGGGAAGTAGGCATGGTTTTCTCGGTGTTTTTTTAATGTTGATGTGAATGGTGTTGGTCATTGTGCGAGGAGGAGTGGGTACTTGCCGTTGCTTTTTTTACCGGCAGGGAAATTTCCATGGTGTTTTCTGTTGAATGTCCATCGGTAAAAAACAAAGTAAGAGTGATATCGTCGCCAGCCTTGAGACGTTTTTTGGGATCTATCAGCATCAGATGCATGTCGCCTGGTTGAAAGACAACGCTTTCTTTACTATTTAATATTAGGCGTGGGACAGGCAGCATTTTACTCATGCCATCATGGTGTTCTGTGCGATGTATTTCAATCCGCTTGAAATCAGGTGAGGAGAGGCCAGTTAGAGTATACGTGCTAGCTGAAGGGTTATGTAACGTTAAGTAGGCGGCCATGACGTTTGTTTTTGGTGGCGCTTCCCGTGCCCAGGCGTTGTGAATATTGAGCTTATCGGCTGCGCTGGAGCTGATGGCAATCAATAACAGGAAGGCAGACGAAAATATTTTTATTAATATCATAGGGCTTGATCCAGTAGTTTATGGGGTGTAGCTATTACGCAATGCTAGGTATTGTGTACGAATGTCTTCAGCGTAATGTGGTGCCTTAAAACGGGCATAATAGCGAGCTTGCGGGTCGATCAACAGCATGGCGCTGGAATGGTTGACGATGGGGTCGCCCAGCGGATTAGTTTCCAGGCTGAATTTGGAATCCAGCTGGCGGGCGAATGTGGTTAACGCCTCGATGCTGCCAGTGGCCCCGAGAAAAGACTCGTTGAAATAACCGACATATTTAGCCAGTGATTCGGGGCTGTCCCGCTCCGGGTCTACCGAAACAAATATAAATTGTGTGTTGCTCAGTATTTCAGGGGGTAGTTGTTGGGCTATGTGTGCCAGCTCAACAAGGGTAATGGGACAAACATCGGGACAGTGGGTGTAGCCGAAAAATAGCAGGGTCCATTTGTTTTTCAGCCGTTCAATATTCAACGGTTTCAGGTCATGAGCGGTGAGCTGAAAGGCTGTCAGTGGTTTTGGGGTTGTTAAACGTGTTTCGCTGCCAGCTACCGTGTTGTCGCTTTGCTGCACGAACCAAGCGGCACTGCCGATCAGCAACATGCTGATGGTCAGGCTCAATATTATTTTTACAGATTGGGACATGCGCCGAATTATCGCACGATAATTCGGTTCAGGCAGTTTATACTGTGTGTCTTTTTTTGGGTGGCAGCATTTCTGTTACTACAAACGTCGCAGCAGCAAATGCTGCAATAAACAAACTATATGGGTGAATAGAGCAATTATGTCTGCAAGTACACAATTCCGCCACGATCAATCCATCACCACTGGTGTGCTCATCACCAATTTGGGTACCCCGGATGCTCCCACCCCCGCTGCATTACGGCGTTATCTGGCGGAGTTTCTGTGGGATCCCCGTATCGTTGACAGTTTGCCGCGACCGGTCTGGTGGTTGGTATTACATGGATTGATCCTGCGTTTGCGGCCGCCGCGCTCGGCAAAATCGTACGCTAGCGTATGGACTGATGAGGGATCGCCACTGCTGGTGATTGCAGAGCGCCAGCTGGCTGCTTTGCGTAAATCGTTGGCACAGCGGTTACCGGGCCCGCTAGCCGTCGAGTTGGGCATGCGTTATGGCAATCCGTCGCTTGCCTCGGCGATGCAGAAGCTGCGTGATGCCGGTGCGCGTCGGGTGTTGGTGTTACCGTTATATCCACAGTATTCCTGTAGTACCACAGCCTCGACTTTTGACGCAATTGCGGCGGAAATGGCCAGCTGGCGTTGGATGCCTGAGTTACGTTTCATTAATCAGTACCATGATGAAACAGGCTATATTGAAGCGTTGGCTGCGAGTATTCGTGAATCTTGGGCGCAACGAGAACAGCCGAAGAAATTGTTGTTTTCTTTTCATGGAACGCCCAAACGTTTTTTTACTGAAGGTGATCCTTATCACTGTCACTGCCAAAAAACGGCACGGTTGGTGGCTGAACGTTTGGGGTTGGCGGAGGATCGCTGGCAGCTGACCTTTCAGTCTATTTTTGGTCGTGAAGAATGGTTGCAGCCTTATACTATCGATGTTCTACGCGAGTTGGGCGGTGCCGGTGTAAAATCTGTGGATATTGTCTGCCCTGGGTTTTCGGCGGATTGTTTGGAGACTCTGGAAGAAATTACGGTGGAAAATAAACATGCTTACCTCGCATCCGGTGGCGAGCAGTTTCACTATATTCCTGCGCTGAATGACAGGCCGGATCACATTACGGCATTGGCAGGGCTGGTGCAAAAGCATCTGGCCGGTTGGCCGGAGGCATCACCAGATTGGAATGTCGCGCAGCATGAGACTGAAAATGTAGAATGTCTGAAGCGGGCGAAGGCTGCCGGGGCTGAGACGTAGCCTTCCATTAAGGAATGGGCACGCAATAACTTCCCCGTCTAGCGCTCAGGTTTAGTCCGTCTTCGTTCGTTCTGATTGAACAAAAGTGCAGGAATAGTCGTTCTATTTTGAGCTTTTGTGATTGAGAAACGGGCGAAGACGGGCTGAAGCCGAGATGCTAGACGGGGAAGTTATTACGTGCCCGTTCCTAACCAGCAGAGCCCTTATTCCATGTCTTCAAAATCGTCCATTGGCGGATCACCATCGTACACATAATATTGCCGCCGTTGCAGATAGGCTTCACGGGTGTAGGCATAATGATCCATGGCGGCCGTTTCCAGCAATCGACTGGCCCCCAGAAAGTCGGCACGGGTATCCACAAAATTAGTTAAAAACAATGCACTGCGTGCCTTAATGTGTTCGACATTGTTGGTTATTGGATCAATGTATGTGTAATCAACAGCCATGCCTGCTGTATCTCGAATAGTGCTGGGCCCCAAAAACGGCAATACGAAATAAGGGCCGCCGGGTACTCCCCAATACCCTAGAGTTTGTCCAAAATCTTCGTTGTGTTTGGGTAAATCCATGTGTGAGGCAACATCGATAAAACCCAATAGTCCAGCGGTAGTGTTAAACAGGATGCGGGCGGCATCCGAGGCGGCCTGTTGAAACTTGAGCTGTAGCAGGTTGTTGGTTAGTACCAGCACATCGCCCAGGTTACCGAAGAAATTAGTTACACCTTTATCGGCCCAGTGTGGCATGACCGCTTGATACGTTTCGGCGACTGGTGTGGCAATCGTCCGGTCAAAGCTCTGGTTGAAGTTATGCACTGCGCGATTGTATGGCTCGAAAGGGTCGTGTGTTTCGTTGTTATTCGTATCGCCAAAACTGGCGCAACCAGTCGTGATGACGCTGATGAACAGTGTCAGACTGAATATTTGTAAATAAGATCGGTTAGTCGTCTTGTTTGTTTGTCGCTCCATTAGATCCTCTTTCCAGTTTCTGTTGCAGGCGTTGTAAAGCCTCCTGAGTCTGGCGCAATTCCCGTAAAATTTCATCTTTGCTGGCGGGTGCTTGGAGAGCGGCTAGTTGTTCTTGCTTGGCTTCCTCAAGATTATTGAGCACCACAGCGATGAACAGGTTGATCACCACAAAGGTGCCTAGTACCACAAAGCTGACAAAATACATCCAGCTTAGGTAGTGCATTTCCATTGCAGCGTACATGACGTCGGTCCAGTCTTCCAGCGTCACTACACGGAACAAGGTGAGTAGAGATGTGCCCAAATTACGCCAGTGGGTGGGATCGTGTTCGTGGAATAGGTGGTAACCAGCCACAGCATAGATGTAAAAAATGATACTCATTAGCATTAGCACATGACCCATGCTGGGAATAGAGCGTATTAGGGTGCTGATAATGAGCCGCAGCTCGGGAATGGTGGACATCAGGCGTGCTACTCGCAGCAGCCGTGCTAAACGGGCAATCATTGCGTATTCGCCGGTGGTGGGTATCAGCGATAATACAACAATGCTGAAGTCGAACAGATTCCAGCCATCACCGAAATAAAGTTTGAAACGGGGGGCAACAGCGATAATTTTCAGTGCGGCTTCGAGAATAAAGATAGCAAGTACAAAATGGTTGCCGAAGAGCATCCATGCGCCATATTTCTCCATGATTTTGGGGGAGGTTTCCAGCCCCAAGAGCACAGCATTGAATATAATTAGCCCGATGATGAAATATTCAAAGGCGGGTTTTTTGACGATGAATTGAGCAAATTTTTTCATGGTGAGGGAGTGGATCGCAAAATAATTATCCTAAATTAATCCGTTGAATCGTAGCGAGAGTGACTATGGCACAGAATCTAAAAGACTTTTTGTGTCATATAGACGTTCGTAGTAGATTCAACGGATTAATTTAGGATTATGGGTGGTTTTAAAATAGTCAGCGCGCGACAGTAGCTATTCGGTGGGTTTCTTGCAAGGGGGAGAGGGGAGGGTTGTTGGGTTATTTCCGGGAGGATGCCAGCAGGGACTTGAGGTCGTCGAAGAACAGCGCCGGGTCTACCTGCGCATTGTTGAGGCTTACTCCCCAGTGGAGATGTGGCCCGGTGGCCCGACCGGTCTGACCCACAGCGCCGATGATGTCGCCACGGGCCACGCGCTGCCCCGACTCCACGTCAATACGGCTCATGTGAGCATACATTGTGACTAGTCCCTGACCGTGTTCGATAAACACGGACTTGCCGTTGAAAAAGAATTCCCCGTGTTCGATGACCTTGCCTGCTGCTGGTGCATGAATGGGTGTACCTTTCGGTGCCGCAATATCTATACCGCTATGCGGCTTGCGTGGCTGTTTGTTGAAAAAACGTCGCAGACCAAAAGGGCTGCTGAAACGCCCCGTGACTGGCAGACTGAAGCGGGTGTCTATTTCCGTCTGCGGTGCCCAGTGGCTCAGCGCAGCATTGATGCGCTTGCGTTCACCACGAATTCGTTTTATGTCGGTTTTGTTGGGGTTCACCTTGCGTTTGTTTTTGATGGTGAGATATTGCTTGGGATATTGTTTGGCATTGACTTGAAAGGGTAGCGGTGCATTTTGTCCTTTTATGTGTATCTGGTGTTTACCGGTTTTAGCGGTTAGTGAAATGCCTACTACAGCCTGCCATTGGTCGTTGTTCTTTACTACCATTACTCGTTTTTTACGGTAATACACTTTAGGTGCAGGGTCACTGGCCGGGCCTATGTTGAGCATGATCACGCCGCCAGGAACTGCCGCCGTGTGTGGCGGAAGATGGGTGGTGGGCAGAGCGCTGGCTTTGGCCTCTAGCAAATATGTGCCGAAAAAACCGATAAATAACAGGTAGGGCAGAGTGAGGTGGTAATGTGTGCTGCGCATATTTAACCTTTTTCCTGTGGGCGATGTACGGCCTCGACACGGCAGTTCAGCTGACCGCTACCGAGCCGGGTATGCACTGTGTCGCCCACGTTCACGTCATCAATTCTGCGTATTATTCCACCATCAGGTTTTTGTACAATAGCGTAGCCGCGCCCCAGGGTTGCCAATGGACTAACGGCGTTCAGTGCCCGACTGAGACTGTCGAGGCGGGCACGTTGCTGCGTTAGCGTGGCGGTGATGACGTTGTGATTGGTCTGCCGCAGCTTATCCAGTCGCAGGCGCATTTCCCGCAGACGTTGAGCGGGAGAATGACCGTGCAGATGTGCTTGCAGGGTATTAAGTCGAGCTTGTAATTGGCGTAGTTGGGCTTGTTGTGCGAGGTTGAGTCGCTGCTCCAGTTCGTCCAGCCGTTGTGCGCGCTCCCGTAGACGTTGGCCAGGGTGTTTGAGTTGGCGGTATAACCAGTCTAGGTGTTGTCGTTGCTGGACAATGCGCCCCTGCCAGCTGCGTAGCAGGCGTTGTTGCCAGCTCGTAAACGTGTTGAACCATTCGTCGCGATCCGGGCTTACCAGTTCTGCGGCAGCTGAGGGCGTAGGCGCGCGCAGGTCAGCGACAAAATCAGCGATGGTGAAATCTACCTCGTGGCCAATGGCACTGACCACAGGAATGGGGCATGCAAAAATTGCGCGGGCGACAGCTTCGTCGTTGAAGGCCCACAGGTCTTCCAGTGAGCCACCACCACGGGCAAGGATCAGTAGATCACATTCATTCCGTTTTTCGGCGTTTTGCAGGGCGGCGATAATGGCGGGTGGTGCTTCGGTGCCTTGCACCGGTACGGGATAAATCAGTATGGAAATGCTGGGAAAACGGCGTTTGAGCACGCTGATAATATCGCGGATTGCCGCGCCGCTGGGGGAGGTGATGACCCCCAGGCGGGATGGCAGCTCAGGCAAAGGTTGTTTTTCAGCGGTATTAAACAGACCTTCGTCATGCAGTCGGTGTTTAAGTAGCTCGAATTGACGGCGTAGAGCACCATCACCGGCTTCTTCCATGTGTTCGGCAATTAGTTGGTAGTCGCCGCGTGCCGGGTACAAACTGAGCCGGCCGCGTACCAGCACTTGCTGGCCATTCTCGGGGCGAAAGTTGACTTGCTGGTTGCGCATTTTGAACATGGCGCAACGCAATTGGGCAGATTCGTCTTTGATACTGAAATAAATGTGCCCAGAGGCGGGGCGGGCGAGGTTGGAGATTTCACCTTCCACCCAAATTAGTGGGAATTCACTTTCCAGCAAGTCGCGGGCTGCGTGGTTTAAATGAGAGACGCTGTAAATTTTTCGTGCAGGCGTGTTATCTGTGATGGACATGTGACGTAATGTGCCCTAGGTTTGGTGAAACTAGTGCTTGTTAAAAAGGCAGGCTGCCGGAGCAGCCTGCCTTTGACTAGGCATTATTGATTGAAAGTGCGTTTAGCAACGCAAGTTTAAAATAGCCAGGGGCCAGCGTCCTTTTGCTCCATGGCCTGTGTATAACCCATGTCAGCCTGAAATTTAGCCTCGTCGGCCAGCTCGATGGCTTTCTTGAAATCACCCTTGCTGGCGGCAGCCTTGGCCTTTTTGAGTATCACTTTTCCAGCATCACGCCATTCGCCGTCCACACTACGTGCTTTTTTCAGTGCGTCTTCAGCGGTGCTGATCGCGGATTTGGCAGCCGCAGTCACTTTGGCGGCTGCATCCTCAGCATTTTCACCACCAAAAATCGAACAACCGCTGAGGGCAAAAGCCAAGGCACCAAAAATTATTAACTTTTTCATTGTTTCTTCTCCGACGCTTGTTAATATATTTTACTCCTGGCTTGTCGCCCGGAACCGCGCGCTACTCTTCTTCCAGTATCTATCGCTGCTTTTCGAGTCGCGGCAATTTTTACACGGGGCCACTTAATCACACAATACCTGCGAAGATCAAGCTGGAGAGGTTTTTGATAGTTTACCCGCCACCCGTACAGCTTATATAATCTGCCCCCCATTCACATCTTGCCCTACTTTGGAATTTCGCCATGCGCATTGCTCAAGAAGCCCTTACATTCGATGATGTTTTATTGGTTCCAGCCTATTCTACAGTAATGCCGAAAGAGGTGAACCTAGTGACCCGCTTAACGCGGGACATCACTCTGAATATCCCGTTGATCTCAGCGGCTATGGATACCGTTACCGAAGCCCGTCTTGCCATCAGCATGGCACAGGAAGGGGGAATTGGCATTATCCATAAAAACATGACCGATGAGCAGCAGGCAGAACAGGTGAGATTGGTGAAAAAATACGAGAGCGGGGTGATCAAAGACCCCATTTCGGTGAGCTCTGATGCCAGTATTCGCGATGTGCTGGCTTTGACCCGTGCGCATAATATTTCCGGAGTGCCCGTAGTGGATGGCGAAGAGCTGGTGGGTATTGTCACCAGCCGTGATTTGCGTTTTGAGACTCGCTTCAATGAACCTGTTTCTGCGATTATGACCGGAAAAAAGAAACTGGTAACAGTAAAAGAGGGAGCTTCTTCTGAGGAAGTGTTGGCTCTGCTGCACAAATATCGCATCGAAAAAGTGCTGGTGGTTAACGACGATTTCCAGCTGCGCGGCCTGATTACTGTGAAAGACATACAAAAAGCCAGTGAATACCCTAGTGCTTGTAAAGATGATCAGGGACGCTTGCGCGTAGGCGCGGCGGTAGGAACCGGCGGTGGCACTGAAGAGCGGGTAGCGGCATTGGTGAAAGCAGGCGTGGATGTGATTGTGGTGGATACTGCACATGGCCACTCGCAGGGCGTATTGGATCGGGTGAGCTGGGTAAAAAAGAATTTCCCGCAGGTGCAGGTTATTGGTGGCAATATTGCGACTGGTGCAGCGGCCAAGGCGCTGGTGGCAGCAGGTGCAGATGGTGTAAAGGTGGGTATTGGCCCTGGTTCTATTTGTACCACGCGCATCGTCGCTGGTGTCGGTGTACCGCAGATTACGGCAATTGATAATGTCGCCAAAGCACTGGCCGGTACCGATGTACCTTTGATTGCCGACGGCGGTATTCGGTATTCTGGCGATGTTGCCAAGGCTTTGGTGGCCGGTGCCTATTCCATCATGATTGGCAGTATGTTTGCGGGCACTGAAGAGGCTCCGGGTGAAGTGGAATTGTTTCAGGGGCGTTCGTACAAATCTTATCGGGGCATGGGTTCCTTAGGCGCGATGACTGGTGCAGAGGGTTCCAGTGATCGTTATTTTCAGGAAGGTAACAAGGCCGATAAATTGGTGCCCGAAGGTATCGAAGGCCGTGTACCGTTCAAAGGGGCAATGGCTCCTGTGGTGCATCAGTTGCTCGGCGGTATTCGTTCCAGTATGGGGTACACTGGGTGCGTCACTATCGATAACATGCGCTCTATGCCGGAGTTTGTACGGGTGACTAATGCTGGTATGACTGAAAGCCATGTGCATGATGTGCAGATCACCAAAGAAGCACCGAATTATCGCTCGTAGAAAGGGCAGTAAGTTTTTTTGCAATAACACCTATTAAATGATGGACATGCAGAATATGTCTGCCCTACACCGGATACTCTTTTGACCACCGATATTCATGCCCAACGAATCCTGATCCTCGACTTTGGCTCACAATATACACAACTCATTGCCCGCCGGGTGCGTGAAGCAGGTGTTTACTGTGAGCTGCATGCTTATGACTTGATGAACGATGCCGACGTGCGCGAGTTTGCGCCCAGCGGTATTATTCTTTCCGGTGGGCCGGACTCGGTGACAGGGGATGATTCACCAACCGCCCCTCAGATGATTTTTGAATTGGGTGTGCCCGTATTGGGTATTTGTTACGGCATGCAGACTATGGCGGCACAGTTAGGCGGCACAGTGGAAAATGCCGACCACCATGAATACGGTTATGCCAGAGTGCGTGCGCATGGTCATACGCTGTTGTTGAAAAATATTGAAGATCATACCAGCGCTGAAGGCTATGGGTTGCTGGATGTATGGATGAGTCACGGAGATCGTGTTGAGCAGTTGCCTCCTGGTTTTATATTGATGGCTTCCACTGAATCAGCCCCTATTGCCGGTATGGCTGATGAAACGCGCCGTTTTTACGGCATCCAATTTCATCCCGAAGTCACTCACACTCACCAGGGTGAACGTATTATCAATCGCTTTGTACATGATATTTGCGGTTGCCAGGGACTGTGGACTTCTAGCAATATCATTGATGACAATATCCATAAAGTACGCGAACAAGTGGGTGACGGTGAAGTTATTCTTGGTCTGTCTGGAGGTGTAGACTCATCCGTGGTGGCCGCACTGTTACACAAGGCTATTGGTAAGCAGCTGACTTGTGTGTTTGTGGATAACGGTTTGTTACGCCTTAATGAAGGTGATCAGGTAATGGCCATGTTCGCAGAGCATCTGGGTCTTAATGTCATTCGTGTGAATGCGCAGAATCGTTTTATGGATGCACTGGTCGGTGAAAGTGATCCGGAAAAGAAACGTAAAATTATCGGTAACCTGTTTATCGATATTTTTGAAGAGGAATCGGCTAAATTACCTAATGCCAAGTGGTTGGCGCAAGGCACTATTTATCCCGATGTGATTGAATCTGCCGGTGCCAAATCCGGTAAGGCTCATGTTATCAAATCGCATCACAATGTGGGTGGCCTGCCTGACTATATGAAATTGGAATTGGTGGAGCCATTACGTGAATTATTCAAAGACGAAGTGCGTAAATTAGGCGTTGAGCTGGGTTTGCCTTACGACATGGTCTATCGTCATCCTTTCCCAGGCCCAGGGCTTGGCGTGCGTATTCTTGGTGAAGTGAAAAAAGAATATGCGGATATTTTGCGCCCTGCCGATGCTATTTTCATAGAAGAGCTGCATAACCATGATTGGTATAATAAAGTCAGCCAGGCTTTTGCCGTGTTTTTACCAGTGAAATCTGTGGGTGTTACCGGTGATGGCCGACGTTATGATTATGTGGTGTCGCTGCGTGCGGTGGAAACAGTTGACTTTATGACGGCTCGCTGGGCGCATTTACCCTACGAATTGCTGGAAACCGTTTCGCGGCGCATCATCAATGAGGTGCCCAACATTTCCCGTGTGGCCTATGATATTTCCAGCAAACCTCCCGCGACGATTGAGTGGGAGTGAACCAGTGCCGAATGCTGGAGAATCACCGAAGGCAGAGACGACCTTAAATAAAGTTATTTCCGATGACGTAAAATGGATGCAGCGTGCATTGGCGTTGGCCGTGCATGCTGAAGCTGAAGGTGAAGTTCCTGTCGGTGCGGTAGTTGTGCGTGATGGCAGAGTGATTGCAGAAGGCTGGAATCAGCCAGTGATGAGTCACGACCCCACTGCGCATGCTGAAGTGATGGCTTTGCGCGCGGCTGGTCTGGCGGAAAAAAATTATCGTTTATTGGATGCCACGCTTTATGTCACCCTGGAACCCTGTGTGATGTGTGCTGGCGCGATCATTCATGCGCGAGTTAGCCGTGTGATTTATGGTGCCGCTGATCCGCGCGTGGGGGCGGCGGGGAGTGCCTTTTCCCTGTTAGGTAGCAGCCGATTTAATCACTTGGTGCAGGTTGAGGGCGGCATATTGGAAAATGAGTGCGGTGATTTATTGCGGCATTTTTTCAAGATGCGAAGGTAATCTTGTCATTTAACTTAGAATTATTTACAGGCTCAGAATCCGCAGTTGATTGTTTAAAAGATGCATCAATCCACATCAACGTCTGGATCACACTGTCAACTTGCCTACTCCTCACCGCTTTATTCTTCTTTTGGCGAACTGATACTGCTTATTAATCATCCATGTTCTTCCCAATAAAACCTTAATCTGTTGCTTTTGAATCGATAATATACTTTTCTTGCTTGTCAGTTCGGGTGCTTATTGGTACCTTTAGCGGCTCGTTTGCGTTCTCGACTTTAGCTGATACTGCTGTGGGGCTGCCCTTGAATCGTCGGCATCCAGGTCTGGCCTTTGAATCTAAATTATTGCTTGTTGGTGTGTCTGTGTTGGGAGAGCCGATAAAACGCTTCAGCAAGTTCGGGGTCTTCTGTACCGGAGGCTGCGTTTTCCAGGAAATGCGCGCTGTTGGTAGACAAATTGGCGCGACGTGAGGGGGGAGCCGGTGAGCTGAGGCTGGTGGGTTGTATTTTAAATTGCACCTTTTGCAACTTTTGCAGGCCAGGCAACGTTTTGAGCAGGCGTAGTATTGTCGGTGCCTGATAGCGTAATTGAGTTAGCCAAGCGGGTGTGTCTGTGGTGATGACGACGGTCTGTTCACGCAGGTTGGCAACGGTGACGTGTGTTGCGAGTTGTACATTTAGACTGTCTCGTAGCGCTTGTGTCAGTTGTTGCAGGTATTGGGCGCGTTCAAGCAGGGAGTGGAGCGCACTGCCTTGTCTCGAAAGTATTTTAGCGATGGGTTTGGATGACATAGCCCGCTATTGTGGCAGTAATTTGTTGTATTGTCTGGGTTTTGTTGGCAAATGTTGCAGTTGTTGGCAAAAATGCCGATATACAGCGATGAGTTGTTATCATATTTTTGAAGTACTAATTAGGGTTGTCTTAAGTGATGAATATCATTTTTATCGGTAGGCGTGGGCGTCAGATGAGAACTTTCAATTTAGGTTCTCCTGGCGTTATTTTGGGTGTGGCTCTGGCGCTGACAGTTATTCCTTCCCTGATGTTTTATGGTGGTTATTTTACGGCCACACAGGCCACGCCGGATCAGGAAAAGGCGTTGTTGACCGCTTGGCAGGGTGAAATGGATGTGCAGCGTGAAGAAATTGCCTTTGCCCGCCAGAAGGTTGATGAAGATATTGATGCTTTGGCTCTGCGATTGGGTGAGTTGCAGGCAAGAGTGATTCGTCTGGACGCTTTGGGTGAGCGTCTTACCGAAATTGCCAAACTGGATCGTGGCGAATTTGATTTCTCTAGTTCTCCTGCGGTGGGTGGGCCAGAAAGTGTGGTAGCTGTAGGTTCCATTGCTGTACCGGATTTTATTGTGTCGTTGGAGTCGCTGTCACAGCAGGTGGATGATCGCAGTGCTCAGCTGGGGTTGCTGGAAACCATGTTGATGAGTCGTAACCTGGAGGATGAGGTGAGCCCAGCGGGGCGTCCTATCAAGCGTGGCTGGATTTCTTCCTACTATGGTATGCGTACTGATCCCTTCACTGGACGTCGTGAGCATCATAAGGGCATGGATCTGGCGGGCAAAGAAGGTAGTGAAGTGATCTCTGTGGGGGCCGGAGTGGTAACGTGGGCAGGTGATCGCTACGGTTATGGCAAGTTGGTAGAAGTGAATCATGGTAATGGTTATGCCACGCGCTATGGTCACAGTAAACAGGTGCTGGTGCAGGTAGGTGATGCCGTGAAAAAGGGCCAAGTATTGGCGCTGATGGGATCTACTGGGCGCTCTACCGGCCCCCATGTGCATTTTGAGGTGTTATACAAAGGTAAAGCGGTTGACCCTAAAAAGTATATTTTGGCAGCGCGTTAGGCCCATTTGTCACTTAATTGATCACTTAGGCCATGTCGAATCCGGCGTGGCCATTCTCTAAAGCTCTGATCCCCGCTATAATCCCCAAGCTTTGAGCGGGAAGAGTGTTTTTGTTATCAGCATATTTTCCGCATTTTTGTCCTGATTGGGTACATAGACAGGAAGCCGAAGCTCGAAATTACAGTAAACACACACGATAAAAATTTATAACAAAAGACGCGTAATCAAAAACTATGGTAAGTAATTTTCTGAACAAAATTTTCGGCAGTCGTAATGCTCGACTGATTAAACGCCTCAACAAGGTGGCCGCAGAAATCACTTCAATGGAGGCCGGGGTTGAGCCACTTTCGGATGAGGAGCTGCGTGCTAAAACCGATGAGTTTCGCGAACGTGTTGCCAATGGTACGCCTACCAACGATTTGTTGCCTGAGGCTTTTGCTGTGGTTCGGGAGGCTGGCAAACGTGCGCTGAACATGCGTCACTTTGATGTGCAGCTGATCGGCGGCATGGTGCTTAACGACGGCAAGATTGCGGAAATGCGTACCGGTGAAGGTAAAACGCTGGTAGCGACACTGGCCGTGTACCTTAATGCCCTGTCCGGCAAAGGTGTGCATTTGGTGACGGTTAATGATTACTTAGCAAAACGTGATGCCGAATGGATGGGTAAGTTGTATAACTTTCTCGGGCTTTCCGTTGGGGTAATTCTTTCTGGTCAAGATGCTGAACAAAAACGCGAGGCCTATAAGGCGGATATCACCTACGGTACCAACAATGAGTTTGGCTTTGATTACCTGCGTGACAATATGGCTTTCAGTGCTGAAGACAAGGTACAACGTGGTTTGCACTTCGCCATTGTTGATGAAGTAGATTCCATCCTGATTGATGAGGCGCGTACCCCGCTCATTATTTCTGGCCCTGCGGAAGATAGTTCCGAGCTGTATGAAAAAATCAATGCTATTGGCTCCAAACTGGTGCCGCAGGCGAATGAGAAGCTCGAAGAAGGTGAGGAAGAAGGCGATTATTACCTCGAAGAAAAAAGTAAGCAGGTATTTCTCACCGAGCTGGGGCATCAGCATGTGGAGGAATTCCTGGTTGAAGCGGGTTTGTTGGGCGAAGATGAAAGCTTGTATGACGCCTCGAATATTAAACTTATGCATCATGCCAATGCTGCTCTGCGTGCGCACACGCTGTTTCAGCGCAACGTGGATTACATTGTCAAAAACAATGAGGTGATTATTGTTGATGAATTCACTGGCCGCACCATGCCGGGACGTCGCTGGTCTGATGGCTTGCACCAAGCGGTGGAAGCTAAGGAAGGGGTGCAGGTGCAAAATGAAAATCAGACTTTGGCTTCGATTACTTTCCAGAATTTTTTCCGTCTTTACGGCAAACTGGCGGGGATGACTGGTACTGCCGATACCGAGGCTTTTGAGTTTCAGCAGATTTACAGTCTGGAAGTGGTGGTTATTCCTACCTCCAAAGCGGTTGCGCGAAAGGATCATGCTGATTTGGTCTTTCTTACGCCGGAGGAAAAATTTGCCGCCATTGTGGAAGATGTCAAAGACTGTCGTGAGCGTCAGCAGCCGGTATTGGTGGGTACAGCATCTATTGAAACCTCTGAATATCTTTCTGATTTGCTGGATAAACAAAATATCAAGCACAGCGTGTTGAATGCCAAATTTCACCAGAAAGAAGCGCAGATTATCGCTCAGGCTGGTGCGCCGGGCGCTATTACTATTGCCACTAATATGGCGGGCCGTGGTACTGATATCGTATTGGGTGGCAATCTTGAGGTCGAGTTGACTGAGGCAGGGGACGTTGGCGAGGACAAACATCAGCAGATGACCGCTGACTGGCAGAAACGTCACGACATAGTGTTGGCTGCGGGTGGCTTGCATGTGGTGGGTACCGAGCGTCATGAATCACGGCGTGTAGACAATCAGTTGCGTGGCCGTTCAGGTCGTCAGGGTGACCCTGGCTCCAGTCGCTTTTATCTGTCTCTGCAAGACAATTTGATGCGTATTTTTGCTTCGGATCGTGTTGCCGGGCTAATGAAAAAACTGGGAATGGAAAAAGGTGAGGCCATTGAGCACCCGTGGGTTAACAAGGCCATTGAAAATGCCCAGCGTAAAGTAGAGGGCCATAATTTCGATATCCGTAAAAACTTGCTGGAATATGATGATGTTGCTAATGACCAGCGTAGGGTGATTTACACTCAGCGGGCGGAGTTGATGGAAAGCGATGATGTATCCGAGTCCATTGCTGCGATGCGCGAAGCTATTATCGATGAAGTGATCAGCACCTATATTCCACCGGAAAGCCTAGAGGAAATGTGGGATGTGGAAGGTCTTGAAAAGGTACTGGCTGGTGAGTTTTTACTGCCTATACCGATTCAGCAGTGGCTGGATGAGGATGATGACCTGCACGAAGAGACGTTGCGTAAACGTATTTTGGAGGCTTTGGAACAGAGTTATTTTGAAAAAGAAGCCATGATTGGTAAAAGTGTGCTGCGTCATTTTGAAAAAGTTGTGATGCTCAAGGTGCTGGATGAGCAGTGGAAAGACCACTTGGGCATGATGGATCATTTGCGTCAGGGTATTCACCTGCGTGGATATGCACAGAAAAACCCCAAGCAGGAATACAAGCGAGAGGCATTTGAGTTATTTTCGCAGATGCTGGAGCGGGTTAAGCGGGAGGTAGTAGAACTGTTATCAAAAGTACAGATCCAAGCTGAAGAGGATGTGACTGCTATTGACGAACAACGCCGTAGCACGGTGCCGGTTTCTTATCGCCATGATGCAATACCATCACCGACGGCGGGTGAAGCACCAGAGGAGGCAGAGGCCGTCGCAGAAACCGAAAAACCTTTTGTTCGTGAAGGTCGCAAAGTGGGGCGTAATGAGCCTTGTCCCTGTGGTTCCGGTAAAAAATATAAACAATGTCACGGTCGTCTTGCCTGATGGCAGAGCTTAAAGGGTCGAGAGAAAGCACAAAAGGGTAGTGGATCAAGGCTGGTGATGATGAACTTATTATGACCAGCAAGATGTCTACCTGAAAATTAACCGTCAAAAATTTGATGGTGAGTGAGATTAACGAAATATTTATTTTCTCGTGCTCTTTTCAGTAAAAAACTGAGGGTTCTTATGGATTCTGGCACTCATACACTTCTTGTTTTAGATCCTGTTCCAGGCATTCGTCTGGGAACAACCTGTGCCGGTATCAAACAACCGGATCGCCGTGACTTGGTGGTGATGGAGTTGTGCGAGGCTACCCAGGTCGCTGCGGTATTTACGCGCAATGCTTTTTGTGCCGCACCAGTGATTGTGGCGCGCGAGCACTGGACGCAAACCCCCCCACAATATTTGTTGATTAACACCGGTAATGCTAATGCAGGCACGGGTGATCAGGGCATGAAAGATGCCTTAGCTTGTTGTGATGCAGTGGCGCAAACGGCAGGCTGTATGCGTGAGGCAGTGCTGCCTTTTTCTACGGGGGTTATCAGTGAATCTTTGCAGGTTAAAGCTATTTGCGATGCGGTACCTAGGGTGCTTGAAGCGCTGAATGAAAATGGCTGGGTTGATGCCGCACACGGTATTCTCACCACGGATACGGTGCCGAAGGGGGCTTCGCAAAAGCTGGAGATAGATGGCCATACGATTACTGTCACCGGCATTGCCAAAGGATCGGGTATGATCCGGCCTGATATGGCGACGATGCTTGCTTACATCGCTACGGATGCCCGTGTACCGCAAAATATATTACAGGCTTGTTTGGCTCATGCGGTGAATAAATCCTTTAATCGAATCACTGTGGATGGTGATACATCCACTAATGATGCTTGCTTGTTGATGGCAACCGGGCAGTCACCGGTGATTATCGACCAAGCCGAAGGCGCTGCTTTTACAGCGTTGTGTACAGCGGTGACCGATGTATGTGAACGACTTGCACTGGCCATTGTGCGTGATGGCGAAGGTGCGACCAAGCTTATTACTGTCGAGGTGGATGGTGGTTGTGACGAGGCTGAGTGCTTGCAGGTGGCTTATACTATTGCTCATTCGCCGTTGGTGAAGACCGCTTTTTTTGCCAGTGATCCGAACTGGGGGCGCATTCTTGCGGCTGTAGGTCGTGCAGGATTGGTGGATCTGGATGTCAGTGCTATTGAACTGTACTTGGGGGATGTGTGCCTGGCGCGTAATGGTGGTCGTGATCCTGATTACCGGGAAGCATTGGGTCAGCAGGTTATGAACCAAAATGAAATTATCGTGCGTGTGATACTGAATCGTGGAGACGCTGCAGCACGGGTGTGGACTTGTGACTTGTCTTACGATTATGTACGCATTAATGCCGAATACCGGAGCTGAAAATAAGCGATGGATGTGGTGCAGGTTGTTGCGGCGGCGGTGTTTGATGGTGAAGGTCGGGTGCTTATTACTCGTCGCGCCGACGATACGCACCAGGGTGGTTTATGGGAATTTCCCGGTGGAAAAGTAGAGCTGGGTGAAACCGCTCGCGAGGCGCTGGCTCGTGAGCTGTATGAAGAGCTCGGTATCAATATAAAGCAAATGCGACCATTGATCAGAGTTTCTTATGATTACGTCGATAAACCTGTGTTGTTGGATGTGTGGCGGGTGGATGGTTTTAGTGGTGAAGCATACGGTCGTGAGGGGCAACCGCTGGCTTGGGTGCAGCCACAGGCTTTGTCAAACTATGATTTTCCGGCAGCTAATGTTCCTGTTGTCAGAGCGGTACAGTTGCCGGATTGTTATCTTATTACACCGAATCCTGGTAATGATCTGTTGGCCTTTTTTTCTCAACTGGAGACTCGTCTGCGTGCGGGCATCCGGTTGATTCAATTACGTGCCAAGTTATTTTCAACGGATGACTATTTAGTGTTGGCCAAGCGGTGCCAGAGTTTGTGTGCAAAGTATGATGCGGCTCTGCTATTAAATGCTGATCCGGCATTAGTAAGGGATGTGGGAGCAGCTGGCGTGCATCTCGATAGCGGGCGGCTGGCATCTTTGTCTGAGCGACCTCATGTAAAGTGGGTGTCTGCTTCTTGTCATTCGAAAGAGCAATTGTATCAGGCGGAAAAACTGGGGGTGGATTTTGTGATGTTGTCTCCGGTGGCAGCCACTGCAAGCCATCCAGATGCAACCCCATTGGGTTGGCAGCGATTTCAGGAGTTGACCGAATTGGTATTTTGCCCGGTTTATGCGTTGGGTGGGATGACATCTGCTGATCGAGAACAGGCTTTTCTTCACGGTGGGCAGGGTGTGGCGGCGATCCGGGCGTTGTGGAATGATCAAGGTTGTGTACGCTCTTTAGTGTGAGTGTGGTTTGCGATCCTGGGTTATTGTGCTTTCGGTAAAATCCTGTGGTTCCGTATCGGGGACGCGGTAACTCTCATCAGCCCAGGCACCCAAGTCAATCAGTTTGCAGCGTTCGCTGCAAAAAGGGCGGCAGGGGTTTTTCGGGCTCCATTCGATGAGTTTTTCACAGGTGGGGCACTTTATTTTTTTCAGGCTCATAGTGTCTTCGCAATTTCCATCAAAATTCAACCCCTCACAGGGCACAGCAGCTGATGTGGAATTCCACGTTGGTGTCAGTTTGGGTGGGGCGTATGGTGTCGCTGGCATTTAAAAAGCGCGTAGTGAAACGGTGTTTACCAGCGCTGATTTCTACAAAATGTGGTGAGTCAGCTGGCAGCCAAACGCGAATCAGTTGGTACGCTGTGCGAGTGTCCAGGTTTTGTTGGTAGTTTCCACTAGTAGCCACTTGTGGTACGGGGTTGGCACTCTCGCGGATCAGTTTTAACATCAGTTCTACTGACAGGCGCAGAGTGTCCAGCGTGCCCAACCAGTAGCGTAGTTTTTCGATACGCACTTCAGCGGGTTGTTTTAGCCAATGACGGTAGGGTGGCAGATCAAAATCACACAGGCCACCAGGGATACCACTACGCTGGATGATCAGTTTGAACAGCTCGTTTTCGCGCAATTCCTGCGCTAGCTGGCCTTCCATGCTGTGTAATTGGGTTTTAAATCCGCTCAGGGTGGTGAGTAATTGGTCGAGGGTGTTGGTATTAACACCAGGCGTGCGCGTGAGGGCGGTGAGGGTACTGTTGATGCGTTCCAGCTCTTTGATGACTTCGGTTTTCATATCAATGCGGCTGACAATGTTGAGAATTTCCAGCAATGCGGTGAGACTGTTGTGGCTGTCCCATACTGCATCGTTGCGCAGGCTGTGACGAGCGAGACGAAACAGAAATTCTAGGCGCAGGAAAAAACGCAGACGCTCATTCAGCGGGTGCTCGTAGATGGTGGCGGCAGTCAAATTAGGCATGCTGTTTTGCAAGCTCGGGTTTGTGGGTGGTCAATTGGCCGCCATTCTCCCTGAGTTAGCGAGGGTGGGCAAGTTGTTGGTATCGCTGATGCAGGGCTGCGACCTGAGCTTGCAAGGCTAGGAGGTCGGTGTCGTTGTGAATAATGTCGTCGGCTGTGGTGAGCCGGGTGTTCCGGTCGATTTGACTGTGGATGATGGCGTTGATTTGTGTGGTACTGAGACCATCTCGTTGGCTGGCACGCTGTTGTTGCTGGGTCGGGGTGGCATCGACTACCAGTATGCGTTGCACTAAGTCGGCCCAGCCACTTTCGATGAGCAATGGTACGCTGAGAATTACGTAGGCGGGTGGGTGGGCGTTTTCGTGTAATGTCGTGAGTTGTTGTAATGCAGCTTCGCGGGCGAGTGGGTGAAGGATGGTTTCGAGTATTTGGCGTTGCTCGGGGTGAGTGAAGATGCGTTTGCGTAATTGGGGTCGGTCAAGCTCACCGTCAGCAGAGAGTAAATCGGCCCCTAATTGTCTAGCAATTTCTTTTAACGCGGGTTGCCCGGGAGCAACCAGTTCCCGTGTGAGTTGGTCTGCATCAATAACAGGAACACCATGCCTTTCAAAATACTGGCTGACTGTGGTTTTGCCGCTGCCGATGCCGCCAGTGAGTCCAATAATGAGCATGTGGGAAAGATACCCGAATGGGGAAAGAAACACCAAGCGATAGACTGTTAATTATGCTCGCCTGCTTATTGTAAACCCGAGAAACGCAGGTAAGCGTTGTTGATGTCATGCCCCCATAAGAGGGCAATCCAGCCAGCAGTGGCTAAATAAGGGCCGAAGGGAATGGGGATATTGCGGTTTCGACCACGGGCTAGAATGAGGGTAATACCAACTACAGCACCTACAGCAGATGATAGAAGGATAATCACGGGCAACATTTGCCAACCCATCCAGGCCCCGAGCAGGGCGAGTAGTTTGAAATCACCGTATCCCATACCTTCTTTGCCCGTGAGCAGTTTGAAGGCCCAGTAGACTGTCCACAGACTGAGGTAACCGGCGATAGCACCAATGATGGCGGTGGGGCTGTCAACAAAAATCGGCCATAAGCTTAATGTCAGACCCAGCCATAGAAAGGGTAGCGTGATGTTGTCGGGTAATAGTTGGTGATCAAAGTCGATCATGGTCAGGGTGATAAGTGCCCAGGTGAAAAACAGTGCGGCGAGGGCGGGCCAGGTAAAGCCAAAATGCCAAGCCACCGTCATAGAGAGCAGTGCGGTGATGATTTCGATGATGGGATAACGGGTAGAAATTTTTGTGCGACAAGCAGAGCAACGACCGCGCAACCAAAGATAGCTGAGTACAGGGATGTTTTCCAAAATAGTGATAGCGTGTCCGCAATGAGGGCAACGAGAGCGAGGGGTGGAAAGGGTAAGTTTCTCCTCTGTGTTTGTGGTATTGGTAACGCCATCTTCGGTGATTTCTGCGCAATGTGCCTGCCACTCACGCTCCATCATCATGGGTAGACGATGAATAACTACGTTGAGGAAACTACCTACTGTCAGTCCTAGCAGACCGACAACAAAAAGGTAAAATGCTAGGCTGGTGCTTAGCAGCTCAATAATAGCCATAAAACAGTGGTTTGAAATTTGTGATTGATTGGCTGACAGGTGATGTCAGGTTTACACCACAGCGCCCATTTTGAAGATTGGCAGGTACATGGCGATAACCAGACCGCCAATGAGTACACCCAGTACAGCCATAATCAAGGGTTCCAGCAGACTGCTGAGGCCATCAACCATGTTGTCCACTTCTTCTTCGTAGAAATCGGCAACTTTGGCTAGCATGCTGTCTACTGAGCCGGTTTCTTCACCGATGGCGAGCATTTGCACCACCATATTGGGGAACAGGCCGGTTTCTTTCATGCAGACGTTAATCATTTGGCCAGTGGCCACCTCATCTTTCATGCCCAGAATGGCTTTGGTGTAAACGTAGTTACCCGAGGCATTGGCAACCGTTTCCATGGCTTCCACTAACGGCATGCCAGCGGCGAACATGGTGGACAGGGTTCGGGCAAAGCGGGCGATAGTGGCTTTGGTGATGATGTCACCGATGATGGGTAGTTTGAGGATGATACGATCCATCACCTCGTTAAATTTTTTGGAGCGCTTTTTCAGCTGCGCCATACCATAGATAATACCACCCAGAGCACCGAAAATAGCCCACCACCACTCCTGGAAAAATATTGAGAGTTCAACGACAAACTTTGTCAGGGCTGGCAGGTCGCCACCAAAACTGGTGAACATGGCTTCAAATTGGGGAATAACAAAAATCAGCAAAATGGCGGTAATGATAAAGGATACTGCAACAATGGCGGCAGGGTAGAACAGTGCTTTTTTGATTTTTCCTTTGATAGCCTCTACTTTTTCCTTGTAGGTGGCGATTTTATCCAGCAGGGTTTCCAGGATACCGGCTTGTTCACCTGCATGTACCAGACTGCAATAAAGGTCATCGAAATAGAACGGATGTTTGGCCAGCGCCTCGGCCAGTGATGAGCCGCCTTCCACTGTGTTTTTAACGTCCATGATGAGGTCTTGCATGCTGGGGTTTTCATGACCTCTGCCGACAATTTCGAAGGCTTGTACCAGCGGTACGCCAGCAGACATCATGGTGGCCAACTGGCGACTGAACACAGAAATATCACTTGCGGTGATTTTTTTCGTTCTGGCACCAAACAGCGATTTGGGTTTTTTCTTTACTTTCAGAGGCGTTATGCCCTGGCGTCGCAGATCGGCTTTCACCAAGGCAATAGTGGAACCGGAAAGCTCACCCTTGGTGCGTTTGCCCTGTTTGTTCATGCCTTCCCAAATGTAGAGGTCAGCCGTTGCTTGTTTAGCCATAGTTTATTCCCAGATTTTGTTCTGTATTTTACAGCACGGATTGTTATTCTTTGGTGACGCGGTTGACATCTTCGAGACTGGTGATGCCTTGTTTGACCTTCAGCAGCCCGGATTGCCGGAGATTCTTGATGCCCTCTTTTTGAGCTTGATCCGCCAATTGTATAGCATTGCCTTCGGCCATAATAATTCGAGCCATTTCATCTGATATAGGCATAACCTGGTAGATGCCGACCCGCCCTTTGTAACCATCATCGCACTGATCACACCCCACCGCTTTGTAAACTTTCAGCTCGGGTAGATCCTCTTCTTTAAAACCTTCGGCGAGTAAGGCTTCATTAGGGATGTCAGCAGGTTTCTTGCAATTGTTACACAAGCGACGTGCCAAGCGTTGGGCAATAATCAGCGATACCGATGAGGCAATATTAAACGGTGCGATACCCATGTTGAGCATGCGACTCAGGGTTTGCGGAGCGTCATTGGTATGCAGGGTAGAAAGTACCAAGTGACCTGTTTGTGCCGCTTTGATGGCGATTTCACCGGTTTCGATATCGCGAATCTCGCCCACCATGATGATATCTGGATCCTGGCGCAAAAAGGCTTTAAGGGCGGAAGAAAAGGTTAGTCCCACCTTAGGTTCCACGTTAACCTGATTAATGCCTGCCAGATTAATTTCCACAGGGTCTTCCGCTGTCGAAATGTTTTTATCTTCCGTATTGAGAATATTCAGTCCTGTGTATAAAGAAACCGTTTTACCGCTACCCGTAGGGCCGGTAACCAGAATCATGCCTTGTGGTTGCTCCAACGCTTCCATATAGAGTTGTTTTTGGTCTTCCTCATAGCCTAGGGCATCTATACCCAGTTGGGCGCTGGCCGGATCAAGAATACGTAACACAATTTTTTCACCGAACAGGGTAGGGCAGGTGTTGACACGAAAATCGATAGCCCGGTTTTTGGAAAGCTTCATTTTCATGCGCCCGTCCTGCGGAACCCGTCGTTCGGAAATATCCAGTCGTGACAACACTTTCAGACGGGCAGCAATGCGACGGTTAAGGACTACAGGCGGTGTGGCAATTTCCTTAAGTACACCGTCGCGACGATAGCGCACCCGGTAGGTTTTTTCGTAAGGCTCAAAATGTACATCCGAAGCTCCGGTATTGATGGCATCTAGCAGGATTTTGTTCACAAAACGTACAACGGGGGCGTCATCAACATCGGTGTCACTGGTGGAATTATCTTCAATTTCATCGCCGCCGCCGATATCCAGGTTATCAAGATCGCCATCACCTGATAAGTCGCTCAGTGAGGAATCCGCGCCAGCCATGGCTTTTTCGATAATATCTTTGAGTTTGCTTTCCTCTACCAGCACGGCCTCGGTGCTGGCCCCTACGTGAAATTTGATTTCATCCAACGCTGTTAGATTAGTCGGATCAGAGACGGCGACAAACAGCCGGTTACCACGTTTGTAGAGGGGAAGGGCGCGATGTTTGCGCACCAGTTTTTCATCCACCAGCTTGGTGATTTCGGTTTCTAGCTCAATGGCACCGATATCAAATACAGGGATGCCGAATTCTTCTGAGGCAGCGGTGGCGATTACTTTTCCATCCAGCAGTTTTTTTTCCACCAGATAGCTGACAAACGGTAATTTTTTCTTGTCGCTTTCTTTTTGAGCCTTCAGAGCGTCCGCCTCTGCAAGATGGCCATCGTTAACCAGCCTGCGAGCCAAACCATTGAGTGTCATTTGTGCGCTTGGTGTGGCCATCAATTTATCACTATTCGGGCGTTTATGGATTTTTTTATGAAAGTGTTCATATTTTGATCAAGCTGCGCCGGATGAGTGTTGTCGCCAATTTTCTGGTAGATGGCGGAATCAATAAAGCCTTGTAACATCAATGTGTTGTGTAGGGTTTTTGTTGTGGCGTGCCTGTCTTTAATCGTCGGTGTTTTCGTTATCATACTGTAGCGGTTGTTATTGGCGAAAATTTAGCGTCTCAAGTTTAGAGGGTTTATGCTCTCGTATCCGTCATGTGATGGGTGACAGGCAGTGAGTATAAAGGATTATAAGTGTGGTCGTCATATGATGTGTTTGTACTGTGCTGACTCCAACAAGAGACCTTTCAACTGACAATGGCATGATCGGCTTTATCTCTGAATATTTTTCCGTAAAACGGCAGAGGCTGGTTTATGGTTCCAAACTACTTTGGTTTTGAAGCCTACTAATGCGGTTAGTTTTTTTGTGCAACTCGGTTAAGTTGGCCTTTTTATTTTCACTGATTTTTTATAGTTTTAGGGGTTGCTGCGCTTCGTATCGTGCTTGATAGCATAGTGTAGCTATTGCGCCTGTTTCTGTTACAAACCACCAAAGAAACTCTTAATGATAGCACTGTACCCAATGTTTTTTACGAGGCAGATTTTTTCAACAGTTGCTCTTGTGATTTGTACTGCTTTTTAACTCATAGGCCCCTGGGTCGCTGCCTGAATGTTTTGCCGATATGCTGCGAGCTTCTATTTGAATGCTGAACCAAGCCTGCTTAAGACTTGTGCCGCCAGGTAGTTATTTTAAACGTATTACAAACCAGCCAGGTTTTTATGGGTGAATTCATATTCTCCAGTCAACCACTTGACGTGGTGGCGTACTTCAATACAGTTGTACAAACTTAGTTAGGCTACCTTTTTTTCATATATGCTCGTGGCGTGTGAGATTTAGGCATTAGTTGTATTTTTTCGATTCCATAGTGGCATTAACATGTTTGGCTATCGACGGGTACGATATACTCGTAGCGATTGAGATTCAGGTACCACTGCACGCCCTCTTTATCTCATTGCTGCGTTGTTGTTCTCGCAATAGAACGACGATTACTTGTCATTTCGCCTCGCCTAAGAGCGCCTACTTTTGGTGCCATGAAATAAATATGACACACATTGACACCTAAATCTCAAACGCCACGAGTATAGATGACTTTGGGTCATTTCTTATTTTGAATGATTTTCCAGTTTGGTTTGATAATAACAGCCAGTGTTTTACCAATGTAAATAAATCACAAACTGGAGGTGATTAGTCAGCTGTGCAAATTCCATCATACTCCTATCATTGTTCACGAGTTCACAAGAAACTCTCAGTGATTAAAAACATAAAATTAATTTATCTCGTTAAGGAGAAAGAAAAATGAAAAAGGCAATGATGTGTGCAATGTTCGGTAGCTTGGTTGTTTCTTCGGTGGCTTTTGCCGGCTCAACTATTAAAGATGATGTGGATGTTGATATTCATTCAACCAATATTGATGCGTATACGTTATCTTCTGGTCGGAAATCTATGGCTGATACTGGCGGCCTGTCAATGCAGAGTTCGACTATTAAGGATGATGTTGAGATTGATATCGATTCCAATAACAAGGGTGCGGATACTCGTGCCCGTGGTCGGAATTCGATAGCCACCACAGGTGGTATCGTTCTAAAGAAATCCACTATCAAGGATGATGTTGAGATTGATGTTGATTCTTATAACCGTAATGCAAAGACCGTTGCCAGTGGTCGGAAGTCTGTGGCTAATACCGGTGGTGTTGTGGTGCGGAAATCCACTATTAAGGATGATGTCGATATTCATGTGAGCTCTAATAACAAAAATTCTTTGACACATGCCAAAGCAACAAACTCCAGCGCTAATACTGGTGGCGTGACGTTGAAATGATCCAGCGATGAGGTGGCCGGAGATCTTTTTTCCGGTTGTCTTCTCTACTTAAATGGCCCTTTGGGCCATTTTTTTTGGGAGGTGATTTGATGAAGTATATCAGTCGCTGGAATCGATGGAGTTAGTAGACTGGAGGCGATCCAGAATGTGCGGCCAGAGAGAGCCCCAACAACAGGTATGGTCGGCATCATCGATAACAATGAGCTCAGCGGTATTCTGTCGGGCGATTCCTTTGCGTACAAGACTGGGCGGTACAACGAGGTCTCGTACTCCTGCGTAGTGCAGTTGTGTAATATTGCTAGGCAAAGAAGGGCGTAACGCAGGGTTGAGTCCCGTTAATGGTGTGTAATCATGTAGATTTGTCCAGGCTGTGACATCAAGGTTGCCAGCCAAGGTAACGACGGCCCGGGTTGTGGGAAAATGCTCCGCCAGCAACATTGCTAATACGCCACCGCCACTATGGCCAAAAAAACGGAAAGTGGTAATACGTTGTTTTTTGATAAATTGCTGATCAAGAAAGTGATTTAAGGCAGCTGCCATACTGACAACGACAGTTTCCGAATAGCGATCTTGCGTCCAGAACGTATAATGGCATGAAGGCTCATCTGATTTTCCGAAATAGCAAGGTCTACCCAAATAAATAGCCGGAGTACTGTCGAGTGACATCAGCTCAAGCATAAGGGGTTTGCGTGGCGTGGGATCTGCGGCAATTGTATGTGTTGTCAGCCAAGGTGTGCCGTCCCCTTCTAGGTAAACATGCAAAGTCTGGGAATGTGGCTTGATTGCATTGATGTATGCCACATGGGTAAAGCCAGTGCCGGGTAATACCAACCGCTGAAAGTTGAGTTGTGAGGCAGTGCGATTTATTTTTTCGGGTAGCGAAGTGCAGGCGCTGGATGCATAAAAAAACAGTATAATCAACCCGAATAGAATTTTCCTGATGGCTTTGTTGTGTTGGAATATGTATGAAAATGAGCGCACCCTGAGCACCTGAATCCTGTATGTGATGTTATGGGTATTTCAAAAGTGAATATCTCACAATAGAAAGTTGTAACTTGATACATACCCTCCATCGAGAATCGTTATCATTATACCGTAAGTGTGAAAAAGTAGCGGTGGCTTGGTTTGAAGGGGTATTGTCGGTGGCCATGATCAATTGCGATGCAATGTTGGCGGCAACAGCGTCGCCTCAAATGCTGCCAGAGTAGCGCAAATCGAAAAATAATTGTTAATTTAAAAGAAGGAAACTATGTCATGATGAAGAAAAATACAAGTATTGCTGTCGCATTGTGTAGTTTGGCGATGCTAAGCCTCACTACTGTGGGGCATTCTTTTGCAGAAGAAATTCACTTTAGGGATAAAACGCCCACAGTCAACGAAGTTGTTGATGGACTCAGACCTCCGCTACGCTTTCGTGGTATCCGTCCCGCATCCGTTATTGATGAAAAGCCGACGATAAGCATGGAAACGAAGTTTGCCTTCGATTCATTTGAGTTGAGCGAAGTCTCGAAGGCCAGCCTGAATAACTTGATCACAGCATTGAAAGACCCATTGCTTAATAGCTCAAGCTTCATCATCGAGGGCCATACTGATGCAATGGGAGCCAATAACTATAATGTTGGTCTCTCGCATAAGCGAGCAGCTTCTGTCAAGCAGTATTTAGTAGAACAGGGTGGAATTGATCCGAACCGCTTACAGGCCATCGGTAAAGGGGAAACTGCCTTGCTGAATAAAACCAATCCTTTTGACAGTGCCAATCGCCGTGTGGCAATTGTAAATGCGGGTAAATAATGATTTGTCCATAGCGCCTAAATCCTGCAAGTGCTGGCACTCACATAGTGTAAGCTCTTGTACTCTGCGAGCATGATCACTCGCAGGATTTGGGTAGTCGTTGGAAATGCAATTAAGAAGTGAGGTAAAGATAATGGCGATATCACACCCTGAACAGACCAGTAGCGGTATTTTTCCGTCACAAATGTCAGTAAAGGTATTGGGGAAAAAATTGCTGGTCTGTATGGGGACGGCACTCTTGGTCACGGCGTGTGGGGCCACTCAAATGCAGCGTAATAGCGCTGATGCTTCTGCGGTACAGGATTTTAAAAATTCTAGTATAAGTGACAGCGATGCGACGTTGATTGTGGATTGTATGTTGCCAGGAAAAATAAAAAAATTAGGTTCATCATTTACTTATATAGAACCACGCAGGCCAGTGAAAGCAACTTCTCTGGAATGTGAGATACGTGGTGGTGAGTATGTTGCCTATGACAGGGCAAATTACCAGACGGCATTGAGTGTTTGGTTGCCTTTGGCAATAGCGGGTGATAAAAATGCGCAAACTTATGTAGGTGCTATTTATGAAAAAGGTCTGGGTGTGACGCCGGATTATTCGCAGGCAGTCCACTGGTATCAACAAGCAGCAGATCAGGGTTATGCTCGCGCCCAATACAGCTTGGCTTATTTGTATGAAATGGGGTTGGGTACACAAAAGGATGCACAAAAGGCATTCAGTTTATATAGTCAGGCATCCGGTCTGGGCGAAGGGTCTTTGGTGGTTGCCCGGCTCGAGTCTGATAAAAAAGAGTTGGCAAGACTGGAGAAAGCCACTCAGGCTGAGCAGGTTCTTTTGGCAAAAGTTGAGCAAGAAGTTGAAGGAAAAAATCAGGAACTTTCACGGGTTTCCAGTGAATTAAACGATGCTCGAAAGTCTTTTTCCAGTAAGCAAAAAATACTGAATGAGCTAGAGGCTAAAACGAAAACGGCGCAAACTGAACAAACAAACCTAGCATCCCGGATTAAAGTGGAAAAGCGCCGTTTGGCTGACTTGACGTCCGAAATAGATCAAAAACGTGACAGAGTTGCCGAGGTGGAAGGTGCGTTGATTCAACAGAAGCAGGCCGGTGAAGCGCAGAATGCAAGGCTAGCATCATTGGTGAGCGAAATATCAGAACAAAAAAATACGTTACGATCCCAATATGACCAGCTTATCGCTGCCAAAGATAGTGCCGAACGTAAATTACACGAGGCATCACAGGCGCAAGAAGCACAAGAGTTAACGAAAAAAATCGCCTCGCTGAACAAAAACCTGGCACTAAAACAAAAAGAGCTGACTGCTGCGGATGCACGGCTGGATGCACAAAAGAACATTGCGAAACAAAAAAGCCAGGAGTTACTGGCCTTGCTGGCCAAAGTTGAAGGACGCAAACAAGCGTTACGAACAGACTTGGTAAAACTTGAAAAAACACATGCAGATGTTCGTCAACGGAAACAACAAATCGATAAAGAGCAACATCAGCTTGCTGGTAGTTTAGAAGACAACAAGAACAAACTAAAGGCAGAATTGGCTAAACAAAA
>Ga0256839_1000709_pt1 | contig 42892 bp, 34 predicted proteins | sample 354166metaG_FD_185968 | JGI IMG/M metagenome (GOLD analysis project Ga0256839, IMG submission 185968) | Hydrothermal vent microbial communities from Mid Atlantic Ridge, Atlantic Ocean - 354-166 | ecosystem: Environmental > Aquatic > Marine > Hydrothermal vents | place: Atlantic Ocean: Mid...
CGCCTATAGCCTGGAAAACCGGGACCAGCTTTGGCCTGCGCGATGGCTGGGCTATTGGTATCACCACTAACTATGTGGTAGGCGTATGGGTAGGCAATGCCGATGGCGAAGGCCGCCCCGGGCTTACCGGCCTTCAGGCGGCAGCGCCCCTGTTATTTAAAATATTTGACCTGCTGCCGGGTGAGGCCGAATTTGCTGAACCTTTTGGCCAGCCGACAGATGTGTGCAGGCAAAGTGGTATGCGGGCCGGGGAAAATTGTCCCGCTACCACCAGCATTGCCTTACCGGAATACCTTGCCGGCACCCGCTCCTGCAGCTATCACCAGCTTATTCACCTGAACAAAGCCGGCAACCGCCAGGTGAACAGCAACTGCTACGCAATTAACGATATACAAACTGTTGCCTGGTTTGTGCTGCCTCCGGTGATGTCGTGGTATTACCAAAAGTATCATCCCCGCTACCGGAAGCTGCCCCCCTTTGCCAGCGGCTGCAATACAATGGCCAAAGGCAGGTTATTCGGGCTTATCTACCCCCGCCAATTCACCCGCGTTTACATACCGGCAGAACAGGATGGCCAGCGGGGAAAAGTGGTATTTGAGGCTGCGCATGAGAATAAACAGGCCATCCTCTACTGGCACCTTGATGACAAGTTTCTGGGCATGACCGAAGGTACGCATCAAATGGGCATCCAGGCCGCCAAAGGGCTACATACCCTTACCCTGGTAGATAACCAGGGCCATGAACTCGAACAACGGTTTGCCGTGATCAATTAGACCTGCCGGATAGCCGGATAAACCGTGAATCCGGAAACGGGCAGTTTCTTCACGTACCACAAAAAAATCAGCTATCAATAAAAGGTAAAATCCATTGAAGATGGCAAAGCCCATTCTGGCGAACCGGTGATGCAACAAACAAAAGCAAATACCCCGATCTGCGGAAGGAAGTATCTACCTGAGCTCGGTTTATAGCGATTACAAAATGGCGTTGCCTATCTGTTGACTTCTAACCCGAAAAATTCACAAAAGTTTTTCGCCCACAGGGCCGATGACCCCGAGGTCTCGGGGCATCAGGGGTTAACCTCCGCTGAATCGGAGTCTAAGGACCTAATGTAATTATTCACGACTTTCGTGAATAAACCGGACTAACCAGGGCGTTGCCTTGTCTTGAAATATTTCAGGCCTTAAGCCTGTTGGGGGCAAAGAAACTATTCTTCTGCAGATAGTTCCGGGTATTCAGGGCACCCGAGTTAATCTCCTTGTTCCGAACGCCTGATATAATATTACGATCAAAAATATTACGCCATAGTGTAATAAATATGGAGGTGGCTAATCTAAAGGGTAAACCTAAACCAAAATACTATGAAAAGATTAGCCATTGTATTAAGCATACTCGCCATACAAAGCCCGGCCTGGGCACAATATTCCGAAGAAGGGTACCCATTTAAAACCGAGGTAAAGGGAGCAGGAAAACCCATTATCCTGATCCCCGGACTATCCAGTTCAGGCGATGTATGGCAGCAAACCGTTGATTTACTGCAAGAAAACTTCGCCTGCCATGTGCTCACCCTGGCAGGCTTTGCCGGCCAGCCACCAGTAGATCTTACTAACGGGTACTTACCGGTAATGAAGTCAGCAATCGAAACCTATATCAAAAACGAACTAACGGCCAGGCCTGTCCTGATCGGGCATAGCCTTGGTGGCTTCCTGGCCATGGAAATTGCGGCCACCGCCCCTGAACTGGCCGTAAAAGTAGTGGTAGTGGATGCCTACCCCTTTATGGCCGCAGCCTACAACCCGGCAGCCACCGTAGCGGCCGTCAGGCCACAAGCACTAATGATGAAAGAATTGCTGTTAAATGAGCCCGACAGTGCCTTTGCCAGCCAACAAACAGCCACATTACCAACCATGATCACCCCGAAAGACAAAATTTCTTTGGCTAGCCAATGGTCACTGGCATCTGACCGGCCAACAATTGCCGAAGCAATGTTTGAACTGATGACTACTGACCTGCGCAACAATATTGGCAACATCAGGGTGCCATTATTGGTGCTTGGTAGTTGGTACGGAGGCAAAGATTATGGTATAACCAAAGAAATGGTAACAACCAGCTACATTAATCAATTTACCAAAACAAAAAACTGTAAAATAAAAATTGCCGCTACAGCTAAACACTTTATTATGTGGGATGATTTTGAGTGGTTTTATAACGAAGTTGATACTTTTATACGCGATGGCCAGTAAGAAGGAACTGTTTAACCTGTTCTATGGGGAGTCTAAGGATAAGCTTTACCGCCTATGCCTGGGATTTACCGGCAACACGGCCGATGCCGATGATCTGTTTCAGGAAGTATTGATAAAAATTTGGCAAAACCTGGAAAGTTTTCGTAAGGAAAGCAAGTTATCAACCTGGGCTTACCGGGTAGCCACCAACACGGCCATGCTGTTCCTGAAAAGGAGAACCCAACTGTATGACCGACAAACCACCCTGGATACCACAGTACAGCAAACACCGGTGGCACCAGGACCGGAAGCAGCAGTGCAGAAGGAAGAACAGATAAGTAAGCTGTATCAGGCCATTGCCACTTTAAAAGAAATCGACCGGATCATCATTAGCTTATTGTTTGAAAAATGCAGTTATCAGGAAATAGCCAGCATTACCGGATTAAGCCCCACCAATGTAGGCGCCAGAATAAACCGAATTAAAAATTCATTAAGTAAAAAACTAGTATAATCATGGATAGAAAATTAAAAGAAATGCAAGCCATGTGGCAAGCCCAAAATGTTGAAGTTCCGGATGCCACAATCCTGGTAAAACAATTGCAAAAAATTGACAGAAGGGCCAAAGTTGAGCGATACATCATGCTGTTTACCGCCCCATTAACCACGCTATTCCTACTTTGGCTACTGCCCGTACTTGAAAGTATGTACTCGCTGGTAGCCGTTGTATTAATAGGCAGCGGTATGTACATGGTATTGCAGCAGGCAGACAAGGCCAAGCCCGGCAACCTGGCTAAAAAGCTTGATTTTAGCAACCGGAGTTTTATTGAATCACAAATCGGTAAACTCAGGCAATTAATCCTTATCGCCTCGAAATACATGTGGTTTTATACGGGGATGCTGATAGCCGGTATAAACCTGGGATACATTGATGCTTTAGCTGATTATTCCATGGAAACACGGGTAACAGTTCATGTATCCTTATCGGTAACCATACTGTTCTTCATGTATTTCAGCATTAAAAAACGCCTGCAAAAGTATGGCCGGGAAATTGTGCCGCTCATTGATAGGCTTGAGTCTGTCAGAGCACAACTGGCAAACGTATAAATTTAAGCAAACGGGAATTTCCTTTATAAAAGTAAAAAACCGTTGTTAAAATTTAGGTGGTTTTATTACCACGGGAGGATGCCCGTGGTATTTTTTTTAATGCTACAACACGGCCAGCACTTCCTCTACCAGATGTTCGGCCGTAAGGCCCAGGTGCTGATAAATCTCCTTATAAGGTGCCGAAGCGCCAAACCGGTCAAGGCCCACTACCCTGCCCTGCAAACCCACATACTTATACCAGCTCAAGGTTGCCCCGGCCTCAATGGCTACCCGGGCGGTACAGTTAGCCGGCAACACCGTTTCGCGGTAAGCCGGGGCCTGCTCTGCAAATAGTTCCGTGCTGGGCATTGACACCACCCTGATTTTTTTACCCTGGTCATTCAGCCGCTGTTTGGCCTCCAGGGCAATCTCAACTTCCGAACCGGTGGCAATAATAATAGCGGTAAAACCTTCATCTTCAGCCAGCACATAACCGCCCCTGGCCGCATCGTTAACCTTATCGGCCGCCATCACCGGCAAGGCCTGCCGGGTAAGCACCAGGCAGGTGGGCCCCTCCTTGCGCCTCAATGCTGCGCGCCAGCCGGCAATGGTTTCGTTGGCATCGGCAGGGCGGAAGACAGTAATATTCGGCATTGCCCGCAAAGAAGCCAGATGGGCAACCGGCTGGTGGGTAGGGCCGTCTTCCCCCAGGCCAATAGAATCGTGGGTGAGCACATAGATTACCCGGATACCCATCAGAGCCGCCATGCGCATAGCCGGGCGCATATAATCGCTGAACACGAAAAAGGTGCCGGCATAGGGGATTACGCCACCGTGCAGGGCCATACCGTTCATGATGGCCGCCATGCCATGTTCGCGGATACCGTAGTGTATATAACGGCCCACAGGGTTATCGGCACTAAAAGCCGTTTCCCCTCTGGGGAAAGTGTTGTTCGAAGGGGTTAAATCGGCAGAGCCCCCTATCAAAGCCGGAATGCGGGCAGCAATTTGATTCAACACCGCCCCGCTGGCCGAACGCGTGGCTTTGGCCTCCCCGGCAACAAAAGGTTCAATCTCCAGGACATCAACATCTACCACATCCAAAGATTTGAATTCAGCCGCAAGGTCAGGGTATTGGCTTGCATACGCAGCAAATAAGGCCTCCCATTCCGCCTGGGCAGCAGCACCATTGGCAATAGCCTCCCTGAAAAACGACAGCACCTCATCCGGCACATAAAATTCTGTATCTGCCGGCAAGCCCAGGTTTTCTTTGGCCCGCTTTATTTCCTCAGGGCCCAGGGGCGAACCGTGTACCCCGGAAGTGTTCTGCTTATTGGGGCTGCCCTTGCCAATGATGGTCTTACAAGAGATAATAGAAGGCCGCTGGCCCTCGGCCCTCGCCTGTTCAATAGCCGCAGCAACGGCTTCCGGATCGTGGCCATCTACCTGCTGTGTATGCCAGCCGTAGGCTTCAAAGCGCTTTAGCACATCTTCGGTAAATGACAAAGAGGTATCCCCATCAATAGTAATATTATTATCATCATACAATACCACCAGCTTGCCCAACCGGTTATGCCCGGCAAAGGCACAGGCCTCATGCGATACCCCCTCCTGCAAATCGCCATCGGAAGCAATAACATACGTGTAATGATCGACAATATTTAACCCGGGGCGGTTATAGCGGGCTGCCAGCGAGGCTTCGGCCAGGGCAAAGCCCACGGCATTGGCTATCCCCTGCCCCAGGGGGCCGGTGGTGGTTTCTACCCCGGGGGTATGGCCATATTCGGGATGGCCCGGGGTTTTACTCTGCCATTGGCGGAAAGCCCGCAGGTCATCCAGGCTAAGATCATAACCGGTTAAATGCAAGAGCGCATAGACCAGCATGCTGCCGTGCCCCCCGGAAAGGACAAACCTGTCGCGGTCGGCCCAGTCAGGGTTTTCAGGATTGTGCCTGAGAAATTTAGTCCATAGTACGGTAGCTATTTCAGCGGCCCCCATAGGCAGGCCGGGATGGCCCGAGTTGGCACGCTGAACGCCATCCATGCTTAAACCGCGAATTATATTGGCCGCTTTCACCATGAAACCGGGGGAAACATTCTGATCTTTAATTAGCATAACAGGTAAGGTATGATGGTCGTTAAACTTATTGCTGCTTAAATCAGCATAAAAATAAAACACGAAGTAACGGATTACCTCCGGTTTAAAAAAATTATTTGGGAACGATGGTAATTTGGCCGGATGAGTGTATCCTTTACCTTGGCATACTACCTTTGCGGTTATGCCCGAAGAATATCAACAATTGCTGTTGCAGGCCAAAAAGAAGCAAAAAGATATTGCCAAAACCATCAGCCGGTTAAGTAAAATGCGCAAAGGGGAGGTGGACAGAAAAATCCATCCTTTGCACCACAAGGCTTTTAACCATATTAACTGCCTGGCCTGTGCCCATTGTTGCAAAACCACGGGCCCCTTATTTACCCGGAAAGACATTACCACCATTGCCAAACATCTTAAACTGGCCCCTGCCGAATTCATCGATCGCTACCTGCGCCTTGACGAAGACAATGACTACGTGCTACAATCGCTACCCTGTACCTTTCTGGGGGAAGATAATTATTGCACCCTCTATGCGGTGCGGCCGAAAGCCTGCCGGGAATACCCGCATACCGACAGGGTAAACCAGGCCGGCATTTTAACCCTGGCCAAAAAGAATGCCGCTATTTGTCCGGCTGTGGCAGAAATTTTCCTCACACTAAGCAAATAACCTGTTCCGGGCACCCATTTTATACCGTTATGCCTTATCTTAGAAAAGGATAAACATTTACATCATGGGCCGTCTTGTTATCATTTCCAACCGCTTACCGGTAACCATTACCGAGAAGAAGGGCAAGCTCAGCATCCGGCCCAGTGCCGGGGGGTTGGCCACCGGCCTCAACTCGTTAAAAAATAATTATGAAGTAATCTGGGTAGGCTGGCCGGGGTTGCCGGTAAGCAAGGCTGCCAGCAAAAAGACCATTAACAGCCTGTTACAGGAAATGGCCATGCACCCTGTTTTTATTGATAGTTCTAAGTTTAATAATTATTACGGGGGATTTAGCAATTCAACCCTCTGGCCCCTGTTTCATTATTTTCAGCAATATACTGATTTTGTTTCCCGCACCTGGCAGGACTACAAAGAGGTAAACGGGCTGTTTGCCGAAAAAGTGGCTAAAATTGCCCGTAAAGATGATATTTTTTGGGTGCAGGACTACCAATTGATGTTGGTGCCGCAACTGTTGCGCAGCAAATACCCCCGGGCCACCATCGGTTATTTTCATCACATCCCCTTCCCTTCGTATGAGCTTATGCGTACCCTCCCCTGGCGCGATGCCCTCATGCGCGGGGTGCTGGGGGCCGATCTGGTAGGCTTCCATACCTTTGATTATGTGCGCCACTTTACCAGCGCTACGAGCAGGATACTTAACTACGATGACCATTACCTGGGCCGGGTGCGGTTTCAGAACCGGGTGGTGGACATCGACTCCTTTCCCATGGGTATTGACTACGACAAATTTGCCAAAGCTACCCACGACCCGGAAGTAGCGAAAGAACTGGAGCGCTACATCAAAGAAACGCGGGGCGAAAAAATAATCCTCAACATCGACCGCCTCGACTACTCCAAAGCCCTGCCCCAACGGTTGCGGGCTTTTGATCTGTTCCTGACCAAATATCCGAATTACCGTAAAAAGGTTTCGATGCTGGTTATCCTGGTGCCGTCCCGCGATACCGTGGGCCGCTACCGCAGGCTGAAAGAAGAAATCGACCGTATTGTGGGCTATATTAACAGCAAATACGGCCGCATAAGCTGGACCCCGGTACATTATTATTACCGGTCGGTAAAGTTCAGCCGGCTGGTAGCCTGGTATAAACTGGCCCCTGTGGCCCTTATCACCCCCTACCGCGATGGCATGAACCTGGTGTCGAAAGAGTACCTGGCCTGTAAAACTGATGGCAAGGGGGTGTTGATTTTGAGTGAAATGGCCGGGTCATCCAAAGAGTTGATTGGCGCCCTGCAGGTGAACCCTAATAATACCGAAGCTATTGCCGATGCCCTGCACCAGGCCCTGCAAATGCCGGAGGAAGAACAAATAAAGCGGGTACGCAAGATGCAAAAGGTGCTGCAACGCAATAATATCAACTACTGGGCCAGGCATTTTCTTGAACGGCTGCAGGAAGTTCACCAGGCCTCGCTGACCATCTATGAGCAGTTTTTTAACCCCAAAGTTGAAAAACAACTGTTGGCCAAATACCGGCAGGCCCCCAGGCGGCTGATCTTCCTGGATTATGATGGCACCCTGACCAATTTCCGCTCTGATCCGGCCCTGGCGGCACCCGGCAAGCATCTTTACCAAACCTTATCTGAACTTAGCCAACAACCCGAAAACCAGGTGATCCTGATTAGCGGCCGGGATAAAGAAACCCTGGAGCACTGGTTTGGCCCGTTGCCCCTCGATATTGTGGCCGAACACGGGGCCTGGTACAAAAAAAATGGCCATAAGTGGCGACAATATGCCAAACTGGACAACTCCTGGAAAGAGGAATTACGGCCTATCTTCAACCAATTTACCGACCGTACGCCCGGCTCCTTCCTGGAAGAAAAAAACTACTCCCTGGCCTGGCACTACCGCAAAACCGATCCCGGACTTGCTGAAATGCGTAAGCACGAGTTTATGGACAAGCTAAGCCATGCGATCTATGGTAAAAGCCTGCAAATAATGGAAGGCAACAAGGTTTTGGAAGTGAAAAATGTAGAGATAAACAAAGGTACAGCCGCCAAACGCTGGCTGGCCAACGAAACCTGGCCGTTTATCCTGGCGATTGGCGATGACTATACCGATGAGGACACCTTCAAAGCCATGCCCAAACAGGCTTACACCATAAAGGTTGGCTTTAACGAAACAGCCGCCCGTTATAATATTTCTACCGTTGAAGACGTGCTTTCTTTGCTGGATAAGCTGCTCTAGGTTTTAAATTTCGTTATCCCCGGCACAAAAAATCAGCCGGTAAATCAATAACTTTGTTTCTCATGTAAACCCTGTTCGCTATGCTACTTGTTATTTCCCCGGCCAAATCTTTCAGTAAAGAGACCAAAGCCCCCGACCTGGAATATACCCAACCACAATTTTTACACCAAAGTAAACAACTGATGGGCAAGCTGCGCGGCCTGAGCCAAAAGGAACTGGCCGAGCTAATGAAACTTAGTGACGAACTGGCAGCGCTGAATACCGCCCGGCACAAAGCGTGGTGCCCCCCTTTCACCCCTGAGAATGCCCTGCCGGCCATCTTTGCCTTTACCGGTGAAGTTTACCGGGGGCTTGATGCCCGCAGCCTACGCCCGGATGACCTGCATTATGCCCACCACCACCTGCGCATCCTCTCGGGCCTCTACGGCTTGCTGCGCCCGCTTGACCTCATCCAGCCCTACCGGCTGGAGATGGGCAGCAAGTTGCCCTACCGCCAGCATAACAACCTGTATAAATTTTGGGGTGATACCCTCACGCAAGTGATTAATGCCTTGCTGCAACAAGAAAAAGTCTTGGTCAACCTGGCCTCCAACGAGTATTTTAAAGCCATCAACCCTAAAAAAATAGCCGGGAGGATTATCACCCCCGTCTTTAAGGATTTCAGCAATGGCCAATACAAAATGCTGATGACCTATGCCAAGCATGCCCGCGGAGAAATGGCCCGCTTCATCATCCGCGAGCGCCTCGAAGACCCCGGGTTGCTTAAAGGCTTTACCGGAGGTGGCTATTGTTATAGCCCGGAGATGTCGGATGAAGACACTTTCGTATTTATTCGTGGCTAATTTTTGATGAATAAAGACACCATTATAACAAAGACAGAGGCATTTGTAAAAACAACGCTGGCCGGGGCCGAAGGCGGCCATGACTGGTGGCATGTGTACCGGGTTTGGCAAATGGCCAAACATATTGCCCGGAAGGAGAAAGCCGACATGTTTATAGTTGAACTAGGCGCCCTTCTGCACGATATAGCCGACAGCAAGTTTCATAACGGTGATGAAAAAATCGGCCCGGAAAAAGCAGCCACTTTCCTTGAAGGGTTATCCGTCCCCAGTCAGGTTATCGGGCATATAGTAAACATTATCAAACACATCTCTTTCAGAGGGGGCAACCATACCCAAGGCTTTTACTCCCCCGAGTTGGCCGTAGTTCAGGATGCCGACCGCCTGGATGCCATGGGGGCCATCGGTATAGCCCGGGCCTTTAATTATGGGGGGTATAAAAACCGAGAACTCCATAACCCAGCCCTTAAGCCCGATTTGCAGATGACCAACGCAACCTATAAAAAGAATACAGGGCCCACAATCAATCATTTCTATGAAAAACTATTGCGGCTAAAAGACCGGATGAACACCCCAACCGGCAAAACCATAGCCAAACAGCGGCACCGGTATATGGAAGGGTTCCTGCAGCATTTTTTTAACGAATGGGAAGGAAAAGCCTGATAAATACTTCCTCCGGTCAACGGGGATAATTGTGATAATAATCACATAAACCCTTGTTGGTTTCATTTTCCGTAACGAACTTTGCACTATATAAAGTTCCGGCAGGGACCTACCGCACTACTTAGTCTTGTTGTCAGGTTTTTAATAGGATAGCAAAACCGTTATTATAATATTTTTGCCTACTCCTTTGTTGTAATCACCCATAAACAGGGCGCTATGAAAAATCTGATTAAATCCACCCTCGGCAGTTGGCTTATCCTGCTTGCTATTTTCAGTTATGGCCAGGGGCTAAGAAACAGCCACCACGACTTTACCGGGGCCTCCTGGAGCAATGGTGAGGCCTGCCTCCCTTGTCACACGCCCCACAATGCCAATATGGAAGTACCCAATGCCCCGCTATGGAACCACGAACAAACCGTTGCCACCTTTCAGCTATACAGTAGCGCTACCTTAGATGCTTTACCGGGCCAGCCTGCCGGCCATTCAAAGCTTTGTTTCTCGTGCCATGACGGCACGGTAGCCATTGAAAACCATAGCGGCAATACCGGGGGCAGCCAATTTGCCGGCTTTGGTAACCTAACCACTGATTTAGGCGATGACCACCCTATTTCCTTTGCGTACAGCACTACCCTGGCCACGGCTGACGGCCAACTTTATGACCCGGTTACTACCCCCTCCGGACTTGGGGGGACCATAGCCACCGACTTGCTGGAAAACGGCTATATGCAGTGTACCTCCTGCCACGATCCGCACATCAGCCGCAATACCGAAGGCTGTGTAGGCTGCCATGTTACCATCCCGGGCCGGCCGGTGCCCATGTCGCTGTGGAGGGATAACACCGGCAGCGCCCTTTGCCTGACTTGTCATAAGAAATAGGTAGATGATAGGTATCGAAAATTTACCTGGTTTAATTTGTTGGTTTTACTATTTATCGTAATATTGCAATATACTAAACAATTACACAATGAAATCTACCGAAGAAGTAAAGAATATCGTTAAAGAGAAATACCGTGAAATTGCTTTGCAGGATAAAGGCCGCAACGCCTCCTCCTGTTGTGGCGCCACTACGCCAGCAAACAAGGTTTACACTATTATGATGGATGATTACAGCGGTATTAAAGGTTATGCGGCCGAGGCCGACCTTGGCCTGGGCTGCGGCCTGCCCACCCGCTTTGCCCGGATAAAACCAGGCGATACGGTGATTGACCTGGGTTCAGGGGCCGGCAACGATTGTTTTGTGGCCCGCCATGAGGCCGGCCCGGAAGGCAAAGTAATTGGCATCGATTTTACCGAAGCCATGATAGCCAAAGCGCGGATTAATGCTGGCAAGCTGGGTTATACTAATGTAGAGTTCCGTTATGGCGATATTGACAATATGCCGGTAACCGATAATACGGCTGATGTAATCGTTAGCAATTGTGTTCTCAATCTGGTGCCCGACAAAGAAAAGGTCATCCGCGAGATTTACCGCGTACTTAAACCGGGTGGCCATTTTTCTATTTCAGATATTGTGCTGGTGGGCGAACTGCCGGCCGGATTGCGTGAAGATGCCGAAATGTATGCCGGCTGTGTGGCCGGGGCCATTCAGAAAGAGGAATACCTGGGCTTTATCACCTCTGCCGGCTTTACACAGGTTACCGTACAAAAAGAAAAAGTGATCATCATTCCCGATGAGGTCCTGGCAAAATACCTTTCAGCTGAAGAAATAAACCAGATGAATAAACAAAATTTGGGTATATTCAGTATCACGGTATATGCTGTTAAGCCCGGGGAAACGCAACCTGCTGCAGGAAAAAAGGCAACGAAATGTTGCGCATAACTTTTGTCCTCAACCCCATATTACCCGGTTAGCCAGGCCAAATTTTCCCTCTATGATGCTGGCTTACCAGAGCGTATTTTGGCAAAAAATATCATTCTCTCCCATAGAGCTTTTTGCCGGCTGCTTCATATTTATCCCCGGGCACCCAGAAAGGGGTTTCTTTCCTGTTGGCTATACTGCGTACCACGTAAGCATAGGCTTTAAAATATTGGGCGAGGTATGCAAAATCAAGCGATGCGGCTTCATCGGTAACCTGGTGGTAATACTTCAGAATCTCCTCATCAAACGCAGTAAACCCGGTACTAAACGTTGGGGCCGGAATACCTCTGGCGGCAAAAGAAACATTATCCGAGCGGTCGAACAGGTTTTCTTCCGGGGCCGGGTCGGCCAGGGGTTCCAGTCCGAATGCCCTGATTGCTTCCCTGATCTCCTTTTCTGCCGTGGTGCGTGTCAGGCCCATAACCGACACTTTGGTAACATCATTATACCCGCCACCATCGATGTTCAGGTTATAAACAATTTTATGAAGGGGTACGGGAGGGTTTTCAGCATACCATTTACTGCCCAGTAAGCCCTTTTCTTCCCCGGTGCAGGCCAGGAAGAGCACCGAACGCTTCACCGGCAAGTTTTGCAACGATTCGGCAGCCGCCAAAATAGCCGCCACGCCAATGGCATTATCGCGGGCACCGTTATAGATCGAATCCTCCCCATGTGTGTTGTGCTTAACACCAATATGGTCGTAGTGGGCCGAAAGCAGAATATATTCATCCTTTAATTGCGGGTCGGAACCTTCCACCACACCGATTACGTTCCTGGCCGGTAACGGAGCCCTTTGCCGCTCTGCCAGTGCTATTGTGCCGGTTAACTTTTTGGCTGTGCTGAACTTCAGGGCCAGTTTGCCCCCCGGGTCGGCTAACCATATATGGCCAAGTTTTATTTCATCAGCCGCTTCGCTGGCCAGGCCCAACCGCGAGCCGGAAAGATAGCCTACCAGGGTCTTCCAGGGTAAGGTCTGCGAAGCGTATAATTCTACCAAAGCCACTGCTCCCCTGACCCGGGCATTTTTATTTTTCTCTCTTCTTGCCCTAAACATTTGCTGCGGGGTATCGTCAGGCGCATATCCTGCCCGGGCGACCACAATTTTGCCGGCAATTTCTTTTTTGTCCATATCTTCCGGCAGGCCATAGCCAACAAACACCACCCCGGTTTGGGCCGAAAGGTTGACCGCCTGCATCACCAATAAGGCTTTACCCTGTTCAAAAACCTGTCCGTTAACGGCAAAGCTCCCTTTTTCCGCGGGGCCGACCCTTTCAAGGGCTACATTCTGGTAATAAGACCCATTGAATGGCTGTACCCCATACCTGCGGTATTGCGCGGCAATATAGGCCGCAGCAATATCAATTTCCGGTGAGCCGGTTTCGCGTCCCCGCAGTTCATCGGCTGCCAAAAACCAAATGTGGGCGGCTGCCGCATCGGTATTAACCCTGCTTTGCCTAAGGGCGCGATCATCCTGGGCATACAGCCCACCCCCGGATAACAGGAATGCCGTGATTAGAAGTAGTTTTTTCATGAACCTGATTTTTTCCGTGAAAGTTAACCCTGATGTAATCAACTGACAAACAATTGCTTGGCGGTTAATTTACGTCATTATTCATAATTTTGAGAATAATTCGGGTTAAACCCGTTTCGAAGATAACGAAAAATAACCCGGGGAGTGGCAAAACAGTACGTACAAAAGGTTCTCATTGTACAGACAATGGCCTATCTTTAACCTCGCCATGAAGATTAAAAAAGTCAATCTGCAAAAAGCCTTTGCAAGTATCGGTGACTACTGGAACCCCAAAATTATCGGTGAGCTAAATGGCCAGCAGGTAAAGGCTGCCAGGCTAAAGGGCGCGTTTGTCTGGCACCATCATGACCAGGAGGATGAAATGTTTTGGGTCATCAAGGGCCGGTTAAAGATGATGTTAGCAGATAAGACCATCGAGGTGCTGCCAGGCGAGTTCCTCATTATTCCTAAAGGCGTAAACCACAAACCTGTGGCCGATGAGGAGGTGGAAATCTTGTTGTTTGAACCGGCCAGCACCCTGAACACGGGAAATGTTGAAAACAAGTTCACCAGGCGAAACCCGGAAAACCTCTAGCGGCTTATCTTGTTGGCACCTCCTCGATTAAAAAGTTAGGTTTATCCAGTTTCCGGGCAATACGGAAGGCGGCATTCATCAGCCCCACATGGCTGTAGGTTTGCGGGAAGTTGCCCCACTGGCTGCCGGTGGCGGCATCTACATCTTCGCTGTGCAGGCCCAGGTGGTTGGTATAGGTTAGCAGGTGCGCAAATATTTCGGAGGCTTCCTTTACCCGGCCTACAGCCGCCAGGGCCTCAACATACCAGTAGGCACAAATCAGGAAAGTGCTCTGCGGCTCACCAAAGTCATCTTCGTGGCGGTAGCGGTAAAAGAGGCCCTCACCGGTACGCAATTCTTTCTCCAGCGCCTGTAGATGTTCTTTGGCCCGGTCTGATTTGGGATCGAGATAATTCATGGTAATAAGCTGCAACTGGCTGGCATCCAGGCGGTCGGCTTCAATGGAGGAAGAATAGGCCTTCAACGCAGGCTTATAGCATTTTTCTATCTGCGCAGCCGCGTCATCCCTTATTTTGGTGGCATAATCCAGCATCAGTTCATCCTGTAAGTGTTTGGCAATCTTAATAGCCGCATTGGCCCCCGCCCAGTGAAACTGAAAAGTATAGCAATGGCGGAAACTCATATTGCGCAATTCCCACAACCCGGCATCGGGTTCGTCCATGGTATTGGCAATATTGTTCAGCAAGTCCATCACAATATCGGTTGAGCGGCCGCGGCCGGAAGTACTCAGCCGTTCATCGGTATAGAGGGGCAGGATTGACACCAGCATTTGGCCATAAACATCATTTTGAATATGTTCTTTAGCCTGGTTGCCAATACGCACCGGTTTATTGCCGAGGTAGCCTTCTAAGTCAAGTTCTGCCTCATCAAAATTTTCCTTGCCGAGGATATTATACACCGGGTTGTAGCGCAGATGGCTGTTTACCGATATATTTTCTACATAGTTAGAGTATTTTTCAAGCTCCTCAAACTGGCCAATAGCGCTGAGGGCATTCAGGGTATAATACGAATCACGCATCCAGCAATAGCGGTAATCCCAGTTCCGCCCCGCCCCCGGGTGTTCGGGCAGGCTGGTGGTGGTGGAGGCGGTAATGGCCCCGGTGTCTTCAAACTGATGCATTTTAAGGGTTAAAGCCGAACGGATAACGGCATCCTGCCAAACCGGGCCAATGGTACAGTGGCGGATCCAATCCTGCCAGTAATTGATGGTCTTATTCAGAAAATCTTCAGCGGTACTGATAATCGGCCCTTCTAACGGCACGCCCCAGGTTAAGAATAAATATACCGGCTCACTCAGTTGAAACGATTTGCCATCGAGCAAGTAATTTAACGAGACGTTGGTGGACAAGCGCACCGGCTGGGCAAACCCCGTAAACCGCAAATGGCTGCTGCCCGGCATTACCTGTGGTTTAACCCTGCCATACTCCCCCCGGGGGTCGCACACCACCTTAATCTTCGGCACCCCTTTCAGCGGCTCTATTTTGCGCACCAGCATTAGCGGGCGGTAGTGGCGGTCGTAGTTCTCAAACCGGGGGGCGAAGTCGGTAACTTTAAAGCGGCCGTCTTCACTCTCTATTTCGGTACACAGCACATTGGTGTTTTTCAGGTAGTACTGTTTGGTTTTAACTACCGTGCGGTCAGGTTTGACACTAAATTCACCCCCCTTTTCCTTATCGAGAAGGCCGCCAAAAACAAAGCTGCTATCGAACCGGGGCCAGCATAGCCACTGCACATTGGCCCGGGTATCTATCAGTGCCTGAAAAGAACAGTTGCCGATAAGGCCCATATCGTAGGTATGTCTGGCCATTGGTTATTTGCAGGTTAAAAATAATGCCATGCTTAGCATATCCCTTTTTGATGCTGTAGTATAAAAATAGTTGTTTATCGGGTATTTTTTATCGAAAAGTTGCCAGAAGATACTTTAGTAATTGTCTATTTGTTTATCTGGGCAATATCATACCGGGCTATCTTTTTGCTTATGTTGGATATTCGATCGATTTCCCCTTCCTTATTTACGGTAACCTTGTAGTATTTAGTAAAATGGGGGGTGGCCTTATACGTGTTGCACCTTTCCATAGTCTCCGTTTTTAAACATATAGCTGTAAAATATTTGGCAGGCACCCTGATCGTCTGATAACTTTTAGCCGGCAGGTCGATGACTTTATCATGGCCAATGTGTAGAGAAATTTTTGTTTTTTTCTTTTTCCGGTCACGATAAAATACGATGGCCCCCTGGCTGTAGTTTTCCGGTAACACAGGCGGCTTATGGCTTAAATAATTATACCTTTTTACAGCCTCAACCACAGTTTTCTGATCAATACTCCCAGCAGTGTTAATCATATTTATCACCTCCGGCTGGCCGGCAAATAAAACTTTCAGGGTACTCAGGTTACTTTTTTTCCTAAAGGCCCTGCCATCAAATACCTTTTGTAATTTTCCTTTTTTCAAGACGTACAAATTAACCGTAGGATTCCTGGATAAATGGCCAAAGGCATCGGTAGTTAGATCACCAAGCTCAGTCTTAGCATATAACACTATTTTTCCGTCAGCAAGCCGTGGCAGAAAACTACGGTTACCCGGCACCTTATAATACATTATATTCTCATCGCGGGAATAATAGCCAACTACCCGGCTAAGCCAAACCTCCTTTTTTCCCCTATAGCCGGTTTGTTTTACCACCACTTTCTTCCCTTTAATAGTATAATTCAGATAGTTTATTTGCTGGCCATTGGTCAGTACCAAATAGAAAGGTGACTGCTGGGCCAGGGAAAATGAGGCTTCCAGCATTAAACAAAATAATAAGCTGATTGGTTTCATGGTTGCATTTAAAGTGACATACTACCACGAAGTAATAAAAAAATATATTTTAATCAAAATTAGTTAGAATTAATTGCTTGATTTTTCTTTAGCGAGGTGCCAAAGCCACCCTAAATTCTGTTTGTTGGGGCCGTATAAGGTAATTGGCCTGGTCAACCTAAATTACCCGGTCAAGTTCATCGGCAATAAATACTGTTGGCAAAACCTGCCGTTCGCTTTTACATGTCATCGATAACCCGCAAAAAAGTTTCGGGCTCCGGCCGCAGGCGGTAGTTGTCGGTTTGGTCAACAAAAGCTATCCTGCCCTCTTCATCGGTAATCATAACCGTTGGCAGCACGGTATCGCTGGCATAGCCCAACACCTCCATGCCCAAAGGGGTACCCTGCTGATGGTCAATCTGCAGCTTTCTGGCCATCGCATTATTTTTATCGGTTAAAAACCTGAAGGCGACAGCCATTTTACCGGCCAGGGCCGCGGTTAACCTGGCCGGTTGCGGGCTGATCAGGCAAACTTCTACCCCCCGGCTATGCAGTTCCTGGTACCGGGCGGTAATTTCTTTGACCTGCGCCATGCATAAAGGGCACCAGTTGCCCCGGTAAAACAGGTAGATCACCTTTTTGCCCCGTAAAGATGTCGTAGAAAATACCTGGCCGTCTTCAATAAAATTTAATTCCGGCAGTTTATCCCCCGGCTTGAGTTGCCCCCGCGCTACCGGCAAAGCAGAATACCAAAACACATACAACAGCCACAAAACCATGCTGGCCAACGACAGGTAGAGGTAAACCCCCGGCACCTGCTGCCGGTAAACGCCCGCGGCCACCAGCAAAGTGCCAAAGGCTATGCTCAGGGTAAGCATGGTTAACGACCGGGAAGTACGGGCGGGCGGTTTGCCGGCCATAAAGAACAAAAAAAAACCAAAAGGCACCACCGATGCCAACCCAAAACCCGGAAAATAATAGCTGAAATCCCCCATCACCAGCTCTTTGATGAATAAATAGCTAAAAACCGCCCACAGGGTAATAGCCGTTGAAATAAAAATTGCTTTAATCCGGTTCATACATACACCTTTTACTTTTGATTAAACCCTATTATGCGTATAATAGTTCTCAATTCAAAAAAATCATCGTTGAAATCAAAATCACGGTTAACTGTCTTCTGGCTCTACCTCGCTGTCCTGGCAGCCGGTGGTTTCATGACGGTGTACCTGCCGGGCAATGATCCCCTCGGTAAACTCTTTTTTATTGATGTATGCATGACCCTGCTGGTATTTATTTTTAGTTTTAAATACCATAATGCCAGCCTGTACGACCCCTATTGGAGTGTCATTCCCTTCGGCATATTGTTTTACTGGCTTTATATTTTCGGACCGGAAGTTATTACCCTGAAAATTTTCATCACCGCTTTCATTGTCTCCTTTTGGTCATGGCGCCTTACCGGCAACTGGCTGCGCGGCTGGCGAGGGCTTGATCATGAAGACTGGCGCTATGTGCAGTTAAAACAACAAACCGGCAAGTGGTACCTGCTGGTCAACTTTCTGGGTATTCATCTGTTTCCAACCCTGGTGGTATTTGTGGCTGCCATGCCGTTGTACTATATTTTTATGTTCGCCAGCGAAATAAACGGGGTAACCTGGGCCGGCTTTACCATTGCCCTGGGGGGCGTGGTTTTAGAAACCATTGCCGACAACCAGTTATATCAATTCAAGATAAAAGAAAACAACCCCATAGCGGTGATGCGCTTTGGGGTCTGGCGTTACCTGCGTCACCCCAATTATCTGGGCGAAATACTTTTCTGGCTGGGCCTGATGCTGATGGCCTACACCCCTTACACAACGCTCTCGTTGGTGGCCGGGGTGGTAGTTATCGTGGCTATGTTTGTCTTTATCTCCATCCCTTTGCTTGACAAGCGCCTGCTGAAAACGAAGCCCGGTTACCTTATTTATAAAGAAAACACCCGGGCCTTACTACCCAAACTGCCAAAATGAACCGGAGCCTGATCATTATATTCTCGTTGATAATCTGGAGTTGCTCGCAGCCCCAGCAGCCGATAGCAGAACCGGAAGTGTTCATCGTTGTGCTGGGCATAGCCCAGGATGGCGGCTACCCGCAAACAGCCTGCCGCAAAAGCTGTTGCCTGCCGGTTTGGCAGGGGCAGGCCAAGCCTGAGAAAGTGGTTTCCCTGGGCCTGGTTGACCGGCCCCATAATAAGGTCTATCTTTTTGATGCCACCCCGGATTTTAGGGCACAATTGCAAATGCTGCTCAGCTACCTGCCACAGGGCGACCTTAACTCAGTGGGTGGTATTTTCTTAACGCACGGCCATATTGGCCATTATACCGGCCTGATGCACCTCGGCAGGGAGGCCGTTGGCGCCACAGAGGTACCTGTGTATGCCATGCCCCGTATGCGCGGCTTTTTACGCCAAAATGGCCCCTGGAGCCAGTTGGTTGCCCTGAAGAATATTATCCTTAAACCATTAACGGCTGATTCTACCCTGCAATTGACCGGCAATATCAGCCTTGAGGTATTTTTGGTGCCCCACCGTGACGAATATACCGAAACCGTGGGGTTTAAGATTAAAACCCACAGCAAATCAGCCCTGTTTATCCCCGATATTGACAAGTGGGATAAATGGGACAGGGATATTGTTGACGAGGTGACCCAATCAACCTACGCTTTTCTTGATGCTACTTTTTATAGCGAAGATGAACTCCCCGGGCGCGATATGCAGGCTATCCCCCACCCCTTTGTGCCCGAAACCATGGCCCTGTTTGCCACGCAACCCGATAGTATTAAAAGCAGGATTAATTTCATCCACTTCAACCACACCAATGATTTACTGCGGGCATCAGCGGCCCTGCAAGAGGTGCGCCATAGTATATTCAGGGTAGCGAGGGAGGGCAGCGTCTATGCACTAAATTGATTAATATTGTACTTTTAACGTGAAAGACTGACTTTTAAAGCTACTTTTACAGGCTATTACTATCTAATCTGATAATTATGTACCGCAAATCTTTCAATATACCCGCGCTGGGCAGCATTTTGCTGGCGGTGATCTTTCTTGCCTCCTGTGACCAGGAAATTAAAAATCAATCAACAGCGCCTCCGGAAATAAGCGTAGTGGAAGTTATCCAAAAGGATGTGCCCATCTATGATTATTTTGTCGGACAAATTTACGGGCAGGAGGATGTATCGATAAACGCCCGGGTAGAAGGTTACCTGACCGGGATTTATTTCCGTGAAGGCGCCCGGGTAAACAAGGGCGACTTACTTTATACCATAGACCCCGAACCGTTTATTGCTGCGGTAGCCAGTGAAAAGAGCAAAGTGGCCGAAGCCCAAACGCGACTGCTAAATGCCGAAAATGAATATGCCCGTTACCAGCCCCTGGCCGAAATTGATGCGGTGAGCCAAAGCGACCTGGATTTTGCCAAAGCCAACCGTGATGCCTCGGCAGCAGCCCTGGAAGCCACCAAGGCCTCCTTGCGGATGGCGCAAATCAACCTGGGCTATACCAGGATAAAATCACCCATAACCGGCTTTATTGGCAAGACCCACGCCCGGATAGGTGAATTTGTCGGCCGCAACCCCAATCCGGTCATTTTAAATACCGTTTCCAAAGTAGATAGTGTCAGGGTGCAGTTTTTCCTTACCGAAACCAAGTACCTGATCCTGGCCAAAGAATTTGCCGCAAATAAGAAAACAAAGGAAGAAATACGTGCAGAAACTGAAATAGAAATCTCGCTTATCTTATCCGATGGCTCCACCCATCCTTATAAAGGAAAGATAGATTTCATCAACCGTGAAGTTGATGCCGAAACCGGGGCCATTTTGGTACAGGCTTCCTTCCCCAATCCTGACCTTATCCTGAAGCCGGGTCAGTTTGCCCGGGTAAAGATTATGATGTACGAAGAAAAAGGCGCCATTTTGGTGCCCCAGCGCTGTGTATCCGAACTGCAGGGCCGCTACTCGGTGTTTGTGGTTAACGATGAAGGCAAGATAGAATCTAAACAGCTTACCATTGGCCAAAAGCTTGGCGATCTTTACCTGGTAACCGAAGGGTTGCAGGCCAAAGACAAAGTTGTCCTCGAAGGGTTACAAAAAGTAGGCTCCGGTATGGTCGTCACCCCCAAAGTGGTAGCGTTTACCCGTAAATCACAACCGCAATAACTCGCTATGGCAGAGAATAAAGGTAATTTTTTCGTCCACCGGCCTATTGTAGCGATGGTTATCGCCATCGTAATTATCATTGTCGGTACCATCTCCATGATCGGCCTGCCCATTGAGCAGTACCCCAACCTTACCCCGCCTATTGTAGAGGTGCGGGGAACTTACACCGGGGCCAATGCCATCAGTGTGGAAGAATCGGTAGCCACCCCCCTGGAGCAGGAAATAAATGGGGTTGATAACATGATTTACATGAAATCAACCAACTCCAACGATGGCACCATGAACATCGAGGTTTCTTTTGATGTGGGTACCGACCCCGACATGAATACGGTACTGACCCAAAACCGGGTTTCTGCGGCTTCGGCCAAACTGCCGCCTGCGGTAACCAAGTATGGCCTTACCACCAAAAAATCATTGCCCAATATTATCATGCTGGTCACCCTTACTTCTGACGGGCGTTATGACCAGGATTTTCTGGGCAACTATGCGCTGATCAACATCAAAGACCAACTGGCCCGGCTCAAGGGCATTGGCCGGGTGGAAGTGCTGGGAGCGGCCAATTACTCGATGCGCATTTGGGTAAAACCCGACCGTTTGTCGCACATGGGGTTAACCGTGCCGGAAATCATTGCGGCCATTAACGAGCAAAACGTGATTGTGCCCGGGGGCAAATTTGGCGCTGAACCCGCCCCTCCCGGTACCGAGTTCACTTATACCGTACGCCTGCCGGAACGGTTTAACTCCCCGGAAGCCTTTGGCGAAATTGTAGTCAGGACACAGCCAGACGGTTCGCAAATTAAATTGCGCGATGTAGCTACTATTGACCTGGGCGTGGAAACCTATAATATGATCTCCCGGCTGAATGGCAAAACCGGGGCTATCATCGCCCTTTATCAGGCCCCGGGCTCTAATGCCGTGGAGCTGGCCCAAAGCATAAAGGATAATATGGAGGCCATGGCGCATAGCTTCCCCGAGGGTATCCGTTACGATGTATCCCTGGATACCACCAAGGCCATTGATGCCGGTATCCGCGAAATCATTATTACCTTGTTTATTGCCCTGGCCCTGGTAATTTTAGTGGTGTTTATTTTTATCCAGGACTGGCGGGCAACCCTCATCCCCACCATCGCCATTCCGGTATCGCTGGTAGGGGCCTTCATCTTTTTTCCCATGCTTGGCTTTACCATTAATGTGCTGTCGTTGCTCGGGCTGGTACTGGCCATTGGTATTGTGGTAGATGATGCCATCGTGGTAGTTGAGGCCGTGCAGGTAAATATCGAGAAGGGCATGAATGCCAAGCAAGCTACGATTGCCGCTATGCGGGCGGTCACCGCTCCGGTTATTGCCACTACCCTGGTATTGGTTGCCGTATTTATCCCCGTAGCGGGCATGGCCGGTATCACCGGCATCCTTTATCAGCAGTTTGCCATCACCATTGTGGTATCCGTAATCGTATCCTCGCTAAATGCCCTTACCCTGAGCCCGGCCCTGTGCTCTATCTTGTTGAAAAAACCCGAGCCCTACAAAGGGCCGCTGGGATGGTTCTTCGGTAAATTTAACCGGGGCATGGACCGCACCACCGACTCCTACATGAGCTTTACCCATGTGATTACCCGCAAGATCAAGCGCGGGGTGGTTTTTATTGTAATCATGACCGTAGCGGCCGGCATTTTTGGTAAGATGGTGCCGGGCGGCTTCATCCCGGAAGAAGACATGGGTTATTTCTATGTTAATGTGCAGTTGCCTGATGCCGCTTCGTTGCAACGTTCTGATGAAATAACCCAAAAGGTAGAAAAAATATTGATGGATTTTGAGGAGGTTGAGTTTGTTACCACCGCCACCGGTTTTAGTATCCTGTCCGGGGCCATGATCTCCAATACCGGCTTCCTTTTTGTTTCGCTGAAAAACTGGGACGAACGGCCCTACACCGCCCGGCAATTGTTGGCCCAGGTTAATCAAAAGCTGGCCGTAAACGTAAAAGGGGCACAGGTTTTCGCTTTTGGACCGCCTGCCCTGCCCGGCCTCGGCAATGGTTCGGGTTTTAGTATTATGTTGCAGGATAAAGGTGGCAATAACCCTGATTACCTGGCCGTGAATACCATGAAATTCCTCAAGGCAGCCAACGAGCGCCCTGAGATCGGGGCCGCCTTTACTACTTTCCAGGCTAATGTTCCGCAACGGTTTATGGACATCGACAAGGAAAAGGCCCTTAAGCTGGGCATCAACCTCAACGACCTGTACACTACCGTAGGCGCTTTTATGGGCGGGGCCTATGTGAATGATTTTACCCGTTTCGGGCGCCTGTACAAAACCTATATCCAGGCCGAGCCACAATACCGGGTTGATGAATCCCAGATCAGCAACTTCTTTATCAAAAACAAATTCGGCAAAATGGTACCGTTAGGCACCGTGGCCACGGTAAAGCCTATTTCGGGCCCTGATTATACCATTCGTTTCAACCTTTACCGGTCGGTTGAGGTCACAGGCGGTCCGGCCCCCGGCTTCACCTCCGACCAGGCCAGAAATGCCCTCAAGGAAGTAGCGGCCCAAGTACTGCCACAAGATATGACCTATGCCTGGAATGCCATGTCGTACCAGGAAGAAAAAGCTTCGGGGTCGCTGATGGGAATTCTTACCTTTTCGCTGCTTTTTGTGTTTCTTATCCTGGCCGCCCAGTACGAAAGCTGGTCGTTGCCTTTCAGTATCTTGCTGGGCACCTCGTTTGCCATTTTCGGGGCCTTGTTTGCCCTATGGGCAGCCCGGCTCTTCAGCCCCACTTTCGAGAACAATATTTTTGCCCAGGTATCTTTTGTGATGCTGATTGGCATGGCGGCTAAAAATGCTATTCTGATTGTAGAGTTTGCCAACGAGGAGTTTAAAGGTGGTTTAAGTTTGTTTGAGGCAGCCATTAAAGCGGCCAAATCAAGGTTTCGCCCTATCCTGATGACGGCCTTTTCCTTTATCCTCGGTGTTTTTCCGCTGGTGGTAGCTTCCGGTTCCGGTGCCGAAGCAAGAAAAGTAATGGGCATGGCTTTGCTTGGCGGCATGAGCCTGGCTACCCTGTTGGGGGTGTTTATGTACCCCATGCTGTTTGTGTTTATTGGTAAAATGGCCGGCTATGAGAAAAAAAGGGCCCTGGCCGAAGGAAATAATGATGAAGGAGAAGCCCAACGTTTAGATAGTTAATATGATGTTTACGCTAAAGACCATAACCAAACTTTTTTTTCTGAGCATAGTAGTAACATTTATTGTTAGCAGTTGTAAGGTTGGCCCTGATTTTACCAAGAGTGACCCGCCCACAGCCGCCACGTTCAGGTATGACAGTCTTAAATCAGATACCGTAGTAAACCTGCGGTGGTGGACTTTGTTCAATAACGCGGAGTTAGACAGCCTGATTGCTACCGGCCTCAGGGAAAACAAGGATGTACTCACCGCTGCCAGCAGGGTAGAGCAGGCCAGGATAACCGTGGGCTTTACCAGGGTAGATATTTATCCCGGAATTGGGGTAACCGGCAGTGCCGCCTTAGGCAATGTGCTGGGCAACCAACCCTTAAGTAATGATGCGGGCATCTACTTAGGCGGGCTCACCTTAAACTGGGAGATCGACTTCTGGGGCAAATTCCGCAGGGCAACCGAAGCGGCCCGGGCCAATTTTGTTGCTTCGCAATATGCCCAGCGCACCATACAGCTTGACCTGATAGCCGCTATCACCCAAACTTATTTTCAGTTGCTGGATTACCGGTTACGTCTTAAAATAACTAAAAATACCCTGGCTTCAAGACAAAAAGGACTGGCTATAATTGCCGCTAAATTTGACAAAGGCGTGGTGCCGCGCATAGACTTGAACCAGGCACAAATTCAACTGGCCATTGCCAAATCGAGTGTACCTTTTTATGAAAGACAGATAGCCACTACACAAACAGCACTGGCAATTTTGTTAGGGCGGAACCCCTACCCGATAAATGATACCGCAACATTGGCAAATCAGGATTTCCCGGCCGAAATCCCACCGGGTATCCCTTCAACCCTGTTAGCAAGGAGGCCCGACATCATCGCTGCCGAAAACCGTTATCATGCTGAAATAGCCAATGTTGGTGTTGCCGAAGCCCAGCGCCTGCCGGCCATCAGCCTTACCGGCCTAATCGGAGGGTTAGCTACCCAGCAGTTGTCAAGTGCCGCTACCGGTGGTCTGGCCTGGAGTGCCAGTGCCGGGTTATTGGGGCCATTGATTTACTGGGGTAAAAATAAAAAACGGGCTGAGATTCAGAAACAAGTAGCCCTGCAATCTGCTTATGCGTATGAAAACACAGTTATTCAGGCCTTCAAAGAGGTAGAAGATGCCCTTATTGCCATTAGTACCTATAAAAAGGAGCTGGCCGCACGAAAGGAGCAAATGGAAGCAGCCCTCAGCGCCCGTAACCTTTCGCTGCAAAGATATGACCGCGGGGTAACCAGCTACCTCGAAGTGCTGGAAAATGACCGCTCAGCTTTTGATGCTGAACTGCAGTACGCCCAGGTCAGGCAGCAACTACTCAGCAGTTACATCTTTTTGTATAAAGCCCTGGGGGGTGGCTGGATTACCCCTGACGAAGAGCAAGCGGCAAATCAGGCTGCCCCTGATGAAAATTAGGCCGGGCCTAAGCCTAAGGCTACACCATTGCCCGGTTTTGCCGGGTAAATTATCCTGCCGTTGTCAAAGGTAACCCCGGTAGCCGGGTCGTTGGTGATTAACAGGGTACCATCGGCATCAAGGTGATCGAGCAGGGGGGCCAGTTGCGTAACAGCCGAAATGCCTACGGAAGATTCCGTCATACAGCCGGCCATTACCTGCATGCCCAGGGTGCGGGCGCGGTCAATCATTCTCCGGGCGGGGGTAATACCCCCACATTTGGTGAGTTTGATGTTGATGCCGTGAAAATACCCGGCACATTTATCCACATCCCCTTCAACCAGGCAAGCCTCATCGGCAATAACCGGTAACACACTGTTTTTATACACTTTCTTCATGCCCTGCCAGTCATCCGGGTCCAGGGGTTGTTCAATAAACTCAACCCCAAGTTGTTGTAGTTCTGTAGCGTTGGCAATGGTCTCATCGGCCGTCCAGCCACAGTTGGCATCTACGCGGAAAACCGCCTCTGTCTGTTGCCGCAGGGCACGAATGATTTCAATATCATTTTTTGTACCCAACTTAATTTTATAAAGGGGCCACGGCATAGCGGCCATTTTAGCAACCATTTCTTCAACCGGGGCAATGCCAATGGTATAATCGGTCATGGGTACCGGTTGGTTGGTGTGGCCAATATACTCCCGGGTGGTAACCCCATGCTTCTTGCCATACCAATCATAGGCCGCCTCATCTATGGCGCACAAAGGGAAGCTGCCTATAGCTATATTATTGGCTATATGGTGATGAAGGTCCTCAGGAGCAGATAACCTGTACCCGGCAAGCTCTTCCGCAGCCCGTTTAAGGTCGGCCACAAGGGCGGCATAGGTAATACCAAAATACGTATTCACCGTAACTTCGCCATACCCGGTATGACCGTCCTGACGTAAACTAACAATAATAGTTTTTTGTACATCCCGCTGACTATGGGCTGTTTTAAAGGTGCTTTTAAGCTTTAAATCGAATTCCTGATAAGTTATCTCCATAGCATAAGGTAAAGTTACAGGGCTATACGTTTATTGGCCAGTTTGATGAACCGCAGGAAGACCCAGATGGCGGCTATGGTCAGGCCAAAAAATATACCGAACCAAATACCATTGGCCCCATAACCATATTGAAAGGCCAGAATGTAAGCCAGGGGCAGGGCAATTACCCAATAGGCAAAAAAGGTAATCATAGTGGGTATTTTTACATCTTTCATCCCCCTGAGGGCGCCCAGCATGATAACCTGCACACCATCCGAAAGCTGAAACAAGGCCGCGATGATAAGCAATGAAGAAGCAATTTCAATTACGGCTACCTCATCGTTATACAACAACGGCAGATAATTACGGCCGGCAATAAAAACTATTGCAAAAAAAGTCATCAGACTTGCCCCCATGCCCACCAGGGTAAGGGCAGCCCTTTTCATGGTTTTATAGTTTCGTTTACCCAACTGATTGCCCACCCGGATGGCGGCAGCCGCCCCCAGGCCGGAAACCGTCATATAGGTAATGGAAGCCAGGTTGATGGCAATCTGATGGGCCGCCTGGGTTACCGCCCCTATCCAGCCCATCATCAGGGCTGCCATGCTAAAGGCCCCGATCTCAAACACAAACTGCAAGCCGGCCGGCACGCCTATGCGCAGTAAATCCCTGATCAGCTTTAAATCCAGGTTTTTTAACCCCATGCCCGATAAATAGGGTTTAAAACGGTGGTTGGTCAGTACATAAACAACCAAGCCCACCGCCATTACCGTGCGGGCAATTAACGTGGCAATACCTGCCCCCAGCAGGCCCAGGGCCGGGAAACCAAATTTACCATAGATAAGTATATAGTTCAGGATAATATTCAACACGTTCATACTCACCGATACCACCATCGGCACCTTGGTCATCGATAAGCCCTCGCTGAACTGGCGAAAGGTTTGAAAAACCAGCAAGGGTATCATGGAAAAACCAATAACAAACATATAGGGAGTGGCCTGCTCCACCACGGCTGCCTCCTGACCAAAAAGGTGGAGGTAATTGGCCGCCACCATCACCAGGCCGAAAAGGACAATACCCAGCAGCGCATTCACGACCAGCCCATGGCGTAATACCTGGCCACACGCCTTTTTTTTTCCCTCGCCATCGGCAAAGCCAACCAGGGGGGTAATAGCAAACGATACCCCCAGGCCAAACGTCATAAAGAAGTAAAAGATGGCGTTGCCCAGCGAGGCCCCGGCCAGCGGGATATAGCCTACCTGCCCTACCATCATATTATCGGCCACGCCCACCATTACCTGCCCCAACTGGCTGGCCATTACCGGCACAGCGAGGTTAACATTGATACGTAAGTGTTCTCTTATGGTCATTTTACCGGCAACAGGGCGACAAAAATAGGGTAAAACCACGTAGCCGCTGGGCAAAATATGGTATTTTAGCCGCGGAATTATGTTAGCGGCCCGATTTTCCCCCAACTTACGCGAGGCAGGCTGTGATGAGGCCGGACGCGGTTGTCTTGCCGGCCCCGTAGTGGCGGCAGCGGTAATATTGCCGGATAGTTTCACCCACCGGCAATTAAACGACTCAAAAAAGCTGTCGGCCAAAGCACGCCAGCAACTGCGGATAATTATTGAACAGGAAGCCCTGGACTGGGCTGTAGCCTTTGTTGATAATCAGGAAATTGATAAAATCAATATTTTAAAGGCTTCCTTTCTGGCCATGCACCGGGCTGTTGAACAGCTCACCCGGAAGCCGGACTTACTGCTGATTGACGGTAACCGGTTTACCCCTTACCCCGGCATAGCCCATAAATGTTTTGTTAAGGGTGATGGCCGGTTTCTAGCCATTGCCGCTGCTTCCATCCTGGCCAAAACCCACCGCGATGAATATATGCAGCAACTTGACAAAAAACACCCCGGCTACGGCTGGGGGAAAAATATGGGCTACCCCACACAGGCACACCGCCAAGCCCTTAAAACCCTGGGGGTTACCTCCTATCACCGGCAGAGCTTTCAGTTATTGCCACGGCAGTACGCGTTGTTTTAGCGTTTGAAGCTGGGAGTTTGAAGTTCGGAGTTTTAAGTTTTAAGTTCGCAGTTGATGATGTAAATCGTAAATCGCAACTCGTAACTCGTAACTCCTAATTCTTAACTCGTAATTCCTAATTCTTAACTCGTAATTCTTAACTCGTAATTCCTAACCCATCAACCGTAATCCGTAATTCCCATCATCTATATCCCCAGCACGGGAACACCTCCCCGGCTTTAAACGTATCTTTCCCTTGTGGCAGTTCCAGGAAAGCATCGGCTTCGGGCAGGTTGGCGAGATCACCCGAACCCTGCCCGGGGGCAGGCGTGGCCAAAAGCCGGCCGTGGTCATCAAAATGCAATTTTACCTGCAAAAAGTAGGTGAGGTTGGGTTTAAAGGTAAAATCTTCCGCCAGCACGGCCTTGGGGGCTTTGGGTTCCACGCCTGCCGAGCGGTATAAAAAGGGCACCACATAGCGGATGAGGCCCACAAAACTCGACACCGGGTTGCCCGGCAAAGCAAATACCACCGCCTTTTTATACCGCCCAAACCAGAAGGGTTTGCCCGGGCGCTGGGCAACAAAATGAAATAGCTTTTCTACCCCCAGTTCAGCCAGGATTTCCGGCACAAAATCCAGCTTGCCCTTTGATACCCCGCCACTCAACACCACGGCATCATAGTTGGCCAGGATTTCTTTCAGCCCCTGGCGGATTTGCGCTTTATCATCGAGCAGATGGAAAGCCTTCGCTACAAATTTATGCGCTTGTAAAGCGGCTACCAGGGCGTGTACGTTCGATTTTCTTATCTGATGCGGCAGTGGCATGGCCTCAATCTCCACCAACTCATCCCCGGTAGCAATTACCGCCACCCGGGGGCTGCGGGCCACGGTAACCTCAACCCTGCCCACCGTAGCCAGAACGGCAATTTCAGCCGGGCCCAACACCCGGTCGGCCGCCAGGAGCACCGCCCCCAACTGGCGGTCAGCGCCTTGCAAATGTACATGCTGGCCCGGTTTTACCTGATGGCCGGCCCTGATGACCGCCTTGCCCCCGTTGAGGGTGACCTCCTCATACTTTACTACCGTATCGGCATTAGCCGGCATCACCGCCCCGGTCATTACCTCTAAGCAACCATCACTGCCGGTGAGTGTCTTTTGCGGGGTGCCGGCTGCCGACAGCCCCTCAACCACAAATTCCCGCACCCCTTTTTCCCAGGCGGCAAATTGAATAGCGATGCCATCCATCATTACCCGGTTGAAAGGCGGAAAATCACGATCGGCCACCACCGCCTGTTTCAGCACCCTGCCCATAGCCCCGGCCAGTGGTATTGCTTCTGTGCCCAGGCCTAATAACGATGCCCCTATAACATTATCTGCTTCATTTACTGATACCATAACCAAGCGTTTCGGCAAATATAATCAGAAGAAAGCGGCTACATTGCAACCATAATCGTATAAAACCATATCCATCGGCAATAAGCCAAAATCAACTATCTTTACGCAACCAAAAACCAAAATCAACATGAGAAATACAACAGCAAGTTTTCTATTATTTTTATTTGTCTCGGTAAGCGCCTACGGCCAGCAACCGGTAAATCTTGAGTCGGTAGAACCCGGCCGCTTCGACCAGGGCAAAATGTGGACGTTTGAAAATGCCCCGGTGGCCTATTTTAAGGAAGCCTATGGTTTTGATGCCACCGGTGAATGGTTGGAGGATGCCCGTAAATCGGCTATCCGCTTTGCCAGTTGGTGTTCGGGGTCGTTTATCTCTGCCGATGGCCTGATCCTGACCAATCATCATTGCTCCCGCGGGGTAGTGGCTTCGGTAATGAAAGAAGATGAAAATTTTGACGAGAACGGTTTCTATGCCCCCACCCTGGCCGATGAAAGACGCGCTCCCAACCTGTATGTTGACCAGATGGTGATGCTGGCCGATATTACCAGCGAGGTAAAAGCCATGGCTGACCTCAGCCCCGATTCTGCCCTGCAAGTTATCCAACAACGCTATCAGCAAAAACCGGATTGGCAGGGGTTGCGCCTGGAAACCCGCACTTTTTACAGTGGCGGCCGCTATTCACTCTACGGGTTTAAGCGCTATAACGATATCCGCCTGGTACTTTACCCCGAACTGGCATTGGGCTACTTCGGTGGCGACCCGGATAATTTTACCTATCCGCGTTATAACCTCGATTTTACCCTCTGGCGCGCTTACGATGAAAACGGGCAGCCCCTGAAGCCTGCTAATTACTTTGCGTTTAACCCGGCCGGGGCCAAAGAAAACGAACCGGTATTCGTAATTGGTAACCCCGGCAGTACCGGCCGGTATTTAACCATGGCCCAACTTTATTTCCAGCGCGACATTACCGTACCGGTAATCCTCTCGTACCTGCGCGACCACATGGAAATTCTGCTGGCAGCCGCGGAAACTATTGAGGACGTCTATAAAAAAGACAGCGTGGTAAACCTGGCCTTTGGCCTGAGCAATTCCAATAAAGCGTACACCGGACGGTTAAACGGCTACTACGATCAGGTGTTGATGACCAAAAAAGAGAAAAAAGAGCAACAGGTCAGGGCCAATGTAACCCTTGAAGGGGAAGACCCCTGGCAAGCGCTGGCCAATAATGTAAAAGAGGCCGGTAAATATTATCCTGAAGTGCTGTTGCTGCGCCCGGGAAACCTGCAGGGAAAAGTAAACCAACTGATTCACCAATTATATGATTATCAGCAGGTGCTGGTGGCCGAAGATGAAGACGGAATTAACGAGGCCCGCGAGTCTATCGGGAAAATCCTGTCGGGGTTTGACCCGCAACTGGAAAAGGCCTTGTTTACCGTGCTGCTGGAAGAATTGCATAAGCACTCTACCCAGGGCTATATTGAGGGCCTGCTGGCCGGCAAGTCGCCTGTTAACCGGGTAGAGGAAATATTCAATACCAGTATCCTGCTCAACGACCAGGAAAAATTCTTCAAGCTAAAGGCCAGGAAACTGGCCAAAGAGCCGCTGCTGGCTTTTGCCGAAGTTTTTGCCCCCATGTATAAAAACTCGCGTAGTGAATATGGCCGTATTTCTGCCGGCAACAAAGCGTACGAAGAAAAAATCATGAACCTGCAATATGAATTAAGCGGGGTAAGCAGCCCCCCGGATGCCACCTTCTCCCTCAGAATTGCCGATGGGGTAGTAAAAGGCTATGAATATAATGGTACCGAAGCCCCTTATTTTACCACTTATTTCGGGCTTTACGACCGGTATTACAGCCATGAAAAAAAGTATCCGTGGAACCTGCCGGAAAAATGGCTTAACCCTTCGTTGGAGTTACTGAAATCACCCCTGAACTTTGTCTGCACAGCCGATATTATTGGCGGCAATTCGGGCAGCCCGGTGATTAACACCAAACAGGAAGTAGTGGGTTTGGTCTTTGACGGCAATATTGAAAGCTTACCCGGATACTTTATCTTTGACAATACCTACAACCGCACCGTATCGGTACATGCCGGGGGTATTGCCGCGGCCTTAAAATATGTTTACCATGCCGACAGGATAGTGGAAGAATTATCCCATTAAGCCTCCGGCAGCAAAATAACAAACTGCTGGGCTTGTCCCACAAACTGCGGGTCGCATGAACAACTTGTTTTTGCGGCCCGTTTTTTATTGGCAATACAATCGCAGGTATAGTTCCGTTTTTAATCTGCAAGCCCTACTTTTGCACCACCAAATGCAACCGCAGTTATGAGAGAAATTCAATTTAGGGAAGCCCTTGGGGAAGCCATGAGCGAAGAAATGAGGCGTGATGGGAACGTCTTTCTTATGGGTGAAGAAGTGGCTGAATATAATGGCGCCTACAAAGTAAGCCAGGGCATGCTGGCCGAGTTTGGCCCCGAAAGGGTTATTGATACCCCCATTACCGAGCTTGGCTTTGCCGGCCTGGGTGTGGGTGCAGCCATGAACGGCCTGCGGCCGATAATTGAATTTATGACTTTCAATTTCTCGCTGGTAGCCATTGACCAGATTATTAACTCGGCTGCCAAAATGCTTTATATGAGTGGCGGGCAGTTTCCCATACCCATGGTGTTTCGCGGCCCTACAGGCAATGCCGGTATGCTGTCGGCCCAGCACTCGCAAAATTTTGAGAACTGGTTTGCCAACACCCCCGGGTTAAAAGTAGTGGTCCCTTCTACCCCCTATGATGCCAAAGGCCTGCTCAAGGCCTCCATCCGCGATAACGACCCGGTGATTTTTATGGAATCGGAGCTGATGTACGGCATGAAAGGCGAGGTGCCCGAAGGCGAATACCTGCTGCCCATAGGGGTGGCGGAAATAAAACGCGAAGGTACCGATGTAACCCTGGTAACTTTTGGCAAAATTTACCATGAAGTAGTAAAAGCGGCCGATGAACTGGCCAAAGAAGGGGTAAGCGCAGAGATTATTGATTTACGCACCGTACGCCCTATCGATTACGACATGGTGATTAACTCGGTTAAAAAAACCAATCGCCTGGTCGTAGTTGAAGAAGCCTGGCCCCTGTCGTCCATTGCCTCAGAAATAACTTATCACGTACAAAAATATGCGTTCGACTACCTTGATGCCCCGGTGCAGAAGGTAAACAACCAGGACCTGCCCCTGGGCTATGCCCCTACCCTTATTGAAGCTACCTTGCCCAATGCCAAACGGACCATTGAAGCGGTAAAAGCGGTAATGTACCAATAGCCCCGCTCCACCCGCTTACTTTTTCTTATTCTTATACTGTCCGGGGTCAATAGTATGTTTGGCCAGCAGCCGGTAAAACGACCTGCGCGGCATGCGGGCATAATTGGCAGCCATGGTTACGTTGCCGTGTGATTTGTTGAGGTAGTGATGTAAAGCATGTTGCTCAAAATCGGCCGTTACCATCTCCCGGGCAGCCATAAAGCCTTTCTCAAAATTCGACAGGCCCTCGGATTGAATCGACATGGGCAAATGTTCGGAGTCAATGAGATGGTTATCCGTAAGGATAATTGCCCGCTCAATAACCGCTTGCAACTCGCGCAAATTACCCGGCCAATCGTACTGAATAAGTTGGTCGAGGGCCGCAGAAGAAACCCGTTCTACTTTTTTGTTTAGCTTTAGCACCCCCTTTTTTAAAAAATGATAGATATACAGGGGCAGATCTTCTTTGCGGTGGCGCAAGGCCGGCAACTCAATGGTAAAGGTGTTTAACCGGAAGTACAAATCCTGGCGGAATTTGCCAGCTTTAATCATTGCCTCCAGGTTTTGGTTGGTAGCCGCAATAAGCCGGGCATTGATAATCTGCGTTTCGTTACTGCCCACCGGCCGCACTTCGCCAAATTGCAAAAACCGCAGGAGTTTTACCTGCATCGGCATAGGGATATCGCCAATTTCATCCAAAAACAAGGTGCCGCCATCGGCCATCGCCAGCAAACCCTTTTTATTGCTCAGCGCCCCGGTAAAAGCCCCTTTCACATGCCCGAAAAGCTCACTTTCAATAATATCGGCTGAAAAGGCCGTACAATTTACTTTGATAAAAGGCTTATCGCTCAGGGCACTGCGGTTATAAATAGTTTCTGCCGCCAGTTCCTTGCCGGTGCCGGTCTCGCCCACAAACAACACAGTGGAACTGGTGGGGGCTACCTGGTTGATCATCTTCTCCAGGTTTTTCATCAGCGGTGAACTGCCAAACACCATATCGGTAGCCTGCGCCTGGTGTAACTCGCTAATGGCAGAATACCTTTCGCGCAAATATTGGTTGTTTGAGCGTTCCTCAAGCAAGGCCCAAAGAAACCTCGATGCCGCCCCGGAGATCATGCGCACGGCCGGAGGCTTGTGGGCCAGGATTTCTTTATGCACCCCGGGGCTACCGGTAACCTCAATCACAATATCATAGGTTATTTTGCCGGTCGTAAAAACCTCTTTAAAATCGGTGTGGGTTTGCAAGTGGGCCTCCCGGGCCAGCACCATCCCTTCCGCCTCTTCATCGGTATCAATAACCATAGCAATTTCTACGGTAGGATCGGCCAGAAAAAACTCGATCAGCGCCCGGCCGCCTTTCCCCGCCCCGATGATAATGATACGGGTGATGATATCTTGTTTGCCGGAGGATGAAGCCATTCGTCTGGTACACGGTTTCTAAAACATAAAACTAACCTTTTTAAAGCAAGTCAACAATAAAACTATTCTTGTAGTATATTCGTTGCCATGGATACCTTCCACATTCATCTGCAAGGCATTGTACAGGGCGTAGGCTTTCGTCCCTTGGTGTATCAACAGGCGCAGAATTACGGCCTCCGTGGCTGGGTAAACAATACCAACGATGGTGTCCATATCGAAATCAACGCCACCGGCAGACAAGCGCAGGAGTTTTACCGGTTCATCGTTGCCAATCCACCCAGGCTGGCCGTCATCACTAACCACACCATGGCCAGGGTAGCCAATAGAGATTACGCCAGCTTCACCATTATTGAGAGCGGCACCGATGTCAGGCCCAACCTGCCCTTAACCCCTGATTATGCCCTGTGTGACGATTGCCGGAACGACATTGCTACAACAACCAACCGCAGGCATAACTACGCCTTTACTACCTGCACCAACTGCGGGCCACGATATTCCATCATCACCGCCCTGCCCTATGACCGCCCCCATACCACAATGGCCGTTTTTGCCCAATGCCCCGATTGCGCGCAGGAATATAACAACCCGCTTGACCGCAGGCACTTTTCGCAGACCAACTCCTGTCCGGCTTGTGGTATTGCTTTATTTACCGACCATGAAACCAAAACAACGATCCCGCAACTTGTAACCTCCTTACGGCAAGGTAACATTATTGCGGTCAAAGGCATTGGTGGCTTCCTGCTGCTATGTGATGCCGGCAACCGCAGGGCTATCGACAAGCTGCGGCAACGAAAAAACCGGCCGGCAAAGCCTTTTGCGGTCATGTATCCCGACCTTCCCTCGGTAAAAACCGACTTCTGTGTCAGCAAAACCGAGGAACAATGGCTTACCAATGAGGTGTCGCCCATTGTTCTGTTAAAGCCCCGGCCGGTAACCTGCCGCCTGGCCCGGGAGGCCATTGCCCCGGGCTTAAAGCGCCTCGGTTGTATGTTACCTTATGCCCCTTTGTTCCACTTGTTGTTGCAGGGGTTTCGCCAACCGGTGGTGGCCACCAGTGGCAACATCAGTGGCTCGCCCATCATCTATACTAATCAACAAGCGGCAACGGAGCTGGCCGGAATTGCCGATAGGGTTGTTTACCATACCCGTGATATTGTCATTCCCCAGGACGACTCGGTAATGGTCTTCAGCGAAAAATCCCAACAAAAAATACTCCTGCGCAGGTCGCGGGGGCTGGCGCCAACCCTGCTCAAGCCTGGTTTCACCCTACCCGATAATACGATACTGGCAGTCGGGGCGCAAATGAAGAGCAGTTTCGCCTTTACCAATAAAGGGCTTCTTTATGTGAGCCAATATCTGGGTGATATGGACAATTACCTCACCCAAACTGCTTATGACCATACGGTCAAACATTTCTTTAAGGTATTTCAGGCCCATCCGCAACGCATAGCCGGGGATTTGCACCCCGGCTATTTTACCACCCAATACGGGCATGACCTGGCCAGAGAATATGCTGTTCCTTTTGTCGGGGTGCAACATCATAAGGCTCACTTTTTTGCCGTACTGGCCGAAAATAAATTGTTGGCCCGGCAAGAGCCGGTGCTGGGGGTTATCTGGGATGGCACTGGCTATGGTGAGGACGGCCAGATTTGGGGCGGGGAGTTTTTTGTTTATCATCACGGCCGTGCTGACCGTGTTGCCCACATCCCCTATTTTCCTTTTATCCTGGGCAATAAAATGCCCCGCGAACCGCGTATTTCTGCCCTGGCCATTATGCCGGACAGCCCGCTGACTGCCGCCATGTTTACCAAAACAGAACACACCCTCTACACCAGGATGCTGCTCCAGCCAACGTTGCATACTTCCAGCATGGGGCGCTTGTTTGATGCCGTAGCTGCACTTACCCTGGGCGTCAACAAAACTTCTTATGAAGGAGAGGCTGCCATGCTGTTAGAAACAGCCGCCACTTCCTGGTTCGATAAATACCCGATAGCGGATACCCCGGCCTATGCCATCGACAGCCGGTGGGAAAATATTTTAGTGTACTTATCACAGCAAATAGCAGCCGATTTAAAGGCGAAAGAACCAGCCGGCAAAATTGCGGCCCGGTTTCACCTGTTCCTGACAGAACTGATAAAACACCAGGCCCGGCAGCAAAATAGCAGGCGGCTGGCCTTTAGCGGGGGGGTGTTCCAAAACAACCTGTTGGTTGACCTGCTACAAGAAATACTGGGCGGAGAATTTTCTTTATACTTCCATCAACAACTCCCTGCCAATGACGAATGTATTTCGTTCGGTCAATTGGCTTATGTAGTACACCATACGGATGAGATTTCTGCCGGCTGAAAGGGCAGGGCCGCTTTGTATTGCCCTATTAACCCTGATGTAATTAACTGATAAACAGTTATTTATTAATTAATTTCGTCATTATTGACGAAAATCGTGAATAATCCGGGTTAAATTACGATAATTGCCGCATATTTTTTTGCTATGGAAAAGATCAGGGAAGCCGTCAGCTACATTCAGCAAAAATGCCAGCAACAGCCCGAAACAGGCGTGATACTGGGTACCGGCCTGGGAGGTTTGGTAGAAAAAGTAGCCATCAGTTGCGAAATACCGTATGACAAAATCCCCCACTTTCCGGTTTCTACCGTTGAAAGCCACCATGGCCGGTTGTTGTTCGGTCACCTTGAAGGAAAAACCGTAGTGGTCATGCAGGGGCGGTTCCATTATTACGAAGGCTATACCATGCAGCAGGTTACCTTCCCGGTACGGGTAATGAAACTACTGGGCATCAAAACCCTGCTGGTTTCCAATGCGGCCGGGGGCCTGAACCCGGAATTTAAGGTAAGTGATTTGATGATCATTAACGACCATATTAACCTGCTGCCGGCCAACCCGCTTACCGGCCCCAACTACAACCAACTTGGCCCTAGGTTCCCCGACATGAGCGAACCCTACAACCGTACCCTGATTAAAAAAGGCCTGGAAATCAGCGAGTCGCTAACTACTACGGTACATCAGGGCGTATATGCTGTGGTAACCGGCCCCAACCTGGAAACCCCGGCCGAATACCGCTACCTGCAAACAATCGGGGCCGATGCCATTGGTATGAGTACGGTACCCGAAGTGATTGTGGCCCGCCATATGGATATCCCGGTATTTGCAGCCTCGGTGATAACTGACCTGTGCTACCCCGGGGCTATAGAAAAAGTTTCGGTAGAAAAAATCATTGCCGCAGCCAACAAAGCGGAGCCCAACCTTACGGCCCTTTTCCGCCAACTTATTGGCAGCCTCTAAGGGACAAACAGCAACTGGCCCCGGCTTTCTTCAACTACATTAAGAGCGGCCGGGATCTGACGGTGCATCACCACATCACCGAAACTATAAATCCCCCCGTAAATACTATCCGAAACATTCACGTGCAGGGTGTTGGAGCCATAATGGGCTATTTTACCTAACCCCGCCTGCAAGCCTTCCCCAAAAAATATACCGTCATTCCAGTAAAACCATAAATCGAGTTGGTTCACCGTGCCCTCAATATAAAAATTAGTAAGGCCGTTGGTAACAAGGTTAAGCCCGTTGAGCTTTACGGTAAGGTAAAAGTCACCGGAAGACTCCAGCGCTTCCAGTTTAAGCTGGTCATAAACCAGGGTGTCTGTACTAAGAATGTTGCCCGAACCCCGTAAGGTGACCCGCTCCAGCCGGGGGGCGGTTACGTCCACTACCGGGTCAACGTATTTTCGGGTCCAGTTGCAGGTATTCAGGTTATCAAGATACAAAACCCCATCCACCACTTCAACCCTGATGCCGGCCAGCAAATTACTGCCCGTGGTAACGGATACCTCCTGCACCGTACCGGAGGTAATATTTACTTCAATATTGCTGCTGACATCAATGGCGCTGAAGCCGGCCACGCTAAAGGTAGCTGTCTCCAGGGGGCCGCTGGCTTTAAAACAGCCCGCCCCATCGGGGTTACAGGCCAGCATTGCTCCGAGTAATAGTATGTAGCTTATCTTTTTCAAAATCTAACTCCTATGCCATATTCAAGTACTTCGGCCACGGCAAAATGGCTTTTTAATGTGAGCGAAGCATAAACATGCTCAGTAAAATAATATTTCAGGCCCACCTTAAAATACATCCAATCGCTTGGCGTATAGGGTTTATAAAAATAAACCCCCACCTGGGTAACCAGGGCCAACCGGTGCAGGATCAACTCATGGCCTATCATAACAGACGCACTCCGGTAATCCGGAAAACCTTCATTTAGTGGTTGCTTGTTTTCGATTTCAGCTTTGTAGGCCTTGTTAACAAAGCCTTCCAGTCCGGCATCAAGAATACTCTTTTTACCAACCCGTTTATTCCAGAAAACCGCAAAGGCATAATAGGGCAGCCTGCCGGAACCAATCGGTTTTTTCTCATTGAAACCAATCCTGAAATCAACGTTTATATAGGCTTTGGTACTATAACCCTGTTGGTTTATTTTATCGGTTTTAAATTCGGGTTCTTCGGCAGACAACATATACCTGGCCCCAATATTCAGGTTGATGATGTTCATCCCCAAATTAGGTTGTTGACGCGAGGCATTTGAAAAATGCGATAACAGCAGGGTGGTACCCACCCTTACCCGCGATGAAACCCGTCTTTCATAGCCTACCCCCAGGTTAATGCTCCAGGGCATCGGGGCACTGACCAGGGTGTTTTTGTTATTGTTGTCCTTATCATAGGCTTTGGTAACATAGGCCAAACCAAAACCCAAACGGGCCTGAAAATCGTTTTTACTCCGGGTATAGTCGTTCAGGTGAAAAATAAGCCCCGCGTTCAGGGTCATGGCTTTGCCCAGCACCTCATCATTTTTCAGGTCAAAGTAGCTAAATGAAAAGTTGATAGTCGGATAACCATAAATTTGTTCCCAGGCTTTATGACCATAGGAATATTTACTGAAATTCAGCCGGAAACCGGTTGGGTGCCCCTTTATCAGTTGACCAATAACATCACGGTGCTTGATAATAAAGCCACCCAATACATCAGCCCCAACCGCATAGGTATAAGGTGTGGTGCGCTCCTGGGCGACAAGCAAATGGCCGGCCATGAGAAATAGCCCGAGATATATTAGTTTTGAACGATGAAGCACTGGTTTTAAAAACATCAATTGACAAATATAGAATGAAGCTGGCAGACAAAATAGCAATTGTAACCGGATCGAGCAAAGGGATAGGCCTGGCTACGGCAAAGAAATTGCTGGAAAAAGGGGTAAAAGTAGCCGGCTGGAGCCGCTCGGCCACCCCCATAAAGCACCCCAACTTTACCTCTGTGCAGGTAGATGTAGGCAGTTATGATGAAGTAAAAAAGGCTTTCGGACAAACCATTCAACGTTTTGGCGAAGAAGTTGCCATCCTGATAAATAATGCCGGCCTGGGTTTTGAAGGTGATTTTGAGTCGCTGGCTGAAGAAAAATGGCACCTGATGTTTAGCACCAATGTTGACAGTATTTTTTATTGTACACAATTGGTTATCCCCAAAATGAAAAACCTTGGCGAAGGCCATATTGTCAATATTTCTTCCATTGCCGGCACCAATGGCATAGCCGGCATGGCCGCTTATTGTGCTACCAAACATGCCGTACGGGGCATTTCACATGCTTTATTCAAAGAATTACGAAATTATGGCATCAAAGTAAGCACCGTATATCCCGGCTCTACCCAAACTAACTTTTTTGCTGATTTCACCTCGGTTGCCAGTAATGAAAATATGATGCAGCCTGAAGATATTGCCCTGACAATCGCCCAGTTGCTGGAAACTTCGGCAAATTATTTGCCGGTTGACATCGAAGTAAGACCTTTGCAACCTAAAGGAAAACAGTAGGGTATGTCCATTGAAGTAAGTAGTTTGGTAAAAAAGTACGGCCGGCAAAAGGCCGTTGACAACCTGACTTTTGCTGTTGGCAAGAACGAAATTGTCGGTTTCCTGGGACCTAACGGAGCCGGCAAGTCAACCACGTTAAAAATAGCCACCGGTTACCTTACCCTAACTACGGGCACAGTAAAAATTTGCGGCCTTGATGTAACCGCCCAACCTATTGCGGTGAAAAAGAAAATCGGCTACCTGCCCGAACATAATCCGCTTTACTTAGAAATGTATGTGCACGAATACCTGCAGTTTTCCGGCCGGTTTTACGGTCTCAGGGGCAAACTTTTGCGCCACCGGGTTAACGAGGTAGTTGCCATGTGCCAGTTACAAGTGGAACAGAACAAGAAAATCGGCCAGCTTTCAAAAGGGTACCGCCAGCGGGTGGGGCTGGCGCAGGCCTTGCTGCATGAACCGGAGGTGCTTATCCTTGATGAACCTACCTCCGGCCTGGACCCGAACCAGCTTATTGAAGTACGGGAATTGATCAAAACCATCAGCAAAGATCGCACGGTCCTCTTCTCTACCCATATAATGCAGGAAGTGCAGGCCATTTGCGATCGGGTAATCATCATCAACAATGGCAAATTAGTGGCTGATGATACCCTGGCCAATATCCTGGAGGGCCAGGCCAGGCAAGTGCTGGAAATAGAGTTTGCCGGAGAAATTGCCCGTGAAAAAATAACTGGTTTTGCCGGCCTGGTACGCTTAACCCCGTTGGGTAATAATTGTTATGAAATAGAGTTAGATTATAGCCACGATGCCCGTCCGGAGTTGATGAAGCTTATCACCAGGCATGAACTGCCCCTGATAGGCATTAAACAAAAAGAAGTAACCATGGAAAAAGTTTTTAGCGCCTTAACCAAAAAGCCCGATGCTTAATATTTTCCGCAAAGAAATAAACGAATACCTCAGCTCATTGATCGCCTATGTGGTTATTGGGGTTTTCCTTACCGCCCTGGGCCTGCTCACCTGGATTTTTCCCGAAACCAATGTGCTTGATTACGGCTATGCCGATATGGGCACCCTGTTTACCCTCGGGCCCTTTGTGTTGATGTTTCTCATTCCGGCCATCACCATGAAAATGTTTGCCGAAGAGTTAAAAACCGGCAGCTTCGAAATCCTTGCCGTTAAGCCGGTAGCTATTTGCGATATCGTGCTTGGTAAGTTCCTGGCCAGTTGGGCAATTTCAATTATCGCTATTTTGCCCACCCTGGTTTATTTTTTCAGCCTTTATCAGTTAGCCAGCCCACGGGGTAACATCGATATAGCCGGTATTGCCGGCTCATACATTGGCCTGCTCATTCTCTCTGCCGTTTTTACCGCCCTGGGGTTACTGGCCTCTTCGCTTACCCGAAACCAGGTCATTGCGTTCGTGCTGGCAGCATTTTTATCGTTTCTGGTATTCACCGGGCTCAACTCCCTGGCCAATATCAATGTTTGGTCGGCCCTGGCCCCCCTGCTCAGCTACCTTAGCTTAGAGCAACACTATAATGCCATGAGCCGTGGGGTGCTTGACTCGCGCGATATTGTTTACCTGTTCAGCGTAACTGTTTTGTTGTTGTTTTTTACCCGTTTAAAACTTACGTCACCGCAATGAATTGGTTAGCCGGCAGAAAAACCACCTCCATCTTGCAGGCCCTGCTGGCCCTGGCCCTGTTTGTGCTGGCCAACCAGGCGGCCAACCGCCTTTTCTTCCGCCTCGACCTAACCGAAGATAAACGGTTTTCTATCACCGAGGCCACCAAACAACAACTAACTAACCTCCCCGATGTTATTTCCATCGAGGTATATCTGGCCGGGGAATTACCGGCCGGTTTTAAACGGGTACAGCAGGCCTTGCTCGAGACCTTAGATGAGTTCAGTGTGTACGCCCAGGGTAAGCTCACCTATCAGGTAATTGACCCCGCCACTGCCACCAGCGCCAAAGCCCGGGCCGAGTACATGCAAACGCTTATGCGCAAGGGCCTGCAACCCACCGATGTATTTATCAATGAAGAAGGCAAAAAGGTGCAAAAAAGGATTTTTGTAGGGGTAATAATCAACTACGGTAGCCGCGAACTGGCCGTGCAGCTTTTTAAGGGCAACAAAACCGCCTCTCCCGAAGAACGCCTGAACCAATCGATAGAAAGCCTTGAGTATGAGCTGGCCAATGGCCTGCATGCCATAACCCAGGAGGTACGGCCCCTTATCGGCCTGGTAACCGGCCATCATGAGATGGACTCGCTTGACTTATTTAGTTTTACCCGGTTATTGCAAGAGCAGTTCCGGGTGAAAAATGTCCACCTCCGGCAATTGTCTGATTTACCTCCTGACGTGCTCATGATAATCCAGCCGAAAACGGCCTACACCCTTATGGATAAATACTACCTGGATCAGTACATAATGCAAGGGGGCAAGGTGGTTTTTCTGTTAGATAAAGTGGCGGTAAACATGGACAGTGCCGCTGCCGGCACGTATAGCTTCCCTTATGAACT
>Ga0256839_1000710_pt1 | contig 42883 bp, 34 predicted proteins | sample 354166metaG_FD_185968 | JGI IMG/M metagenome (GOLD analysis project Ga0256839, IMG submission 185968) | Hydrothermal vent microbial communities from Mid Atlantic Ridge, Atlantic Ocean - 354-166 | ecosystem: Environmental > Aquatic > Marine > Hydrothermal vents | place: Atlantic Ocean: Mid...
AGCGCCGCAACGCCGTACCAGTGCAGGCCTGAAGTCCCTAACAGATTGAAATCAAAGGACAGGCCATTGCGTGCCGTCCCGCTGACTGCGTTGGCGAAACTTGCTGTAGAATGACTACAGCGGCATTTCGCCGCCTTGCAGCGAACCGGCACGCAATGGCTGAATACGATATATATTATTGCCGGGTTAATAGAATACGGGGCGCATTGTGATGCTGCCGTGGCATGGGTTGCAGTGACCGCAGAGGCCATCTTAAATTATTTATATTTCAATAAGATATGGATTTTGGGTGGGGATTGTATGACAATGGTGCCGAGGAGAGGACTTGAACCTCCACGGGGTTACCCCCACTAGCACCTGAAGCTAGCGCGTCTACCAATTCCGCCACCTCGGCATGGTGTGTGAAAGATGATGGCATGACTTTAAGCGCGGCACTTTACCGAGAGTCTCCTATAATGTCAAATGATGATAGGCAGCTCGATCTAACAGGACAGATATGACCAAGACCAAGACAGAGCAAGATCCCTGGGCGGTGCGTGAAGCGCAGAAATACGACCATCCCATCAAGAGCCGGGAATACATTCTTCAATACCTGGCCGACCGCAAGCAGTTATGCACCCTGGAGCAGTTGGCCAGCGCATTCGGGTTGGAGAGTGAACGTGACCGTGAGGCCTTGTCGCGACGTCTCTCCGCCATGGTGCGGGACGGGCAGCTGGTGCGCAATCGCCGTGGCGCCTATGGTGTCACGGAGAAAATGGACCTGGTGCGGGGACGCATCATCGGGCATCCCGATGGTTTCGGTTTCCTGGTGCCGGACGATGGCGAGCCCGATGTCTATCTCTCCCACAAGCAGATGCGCCCCGTCATGCATGGTGACCGGGTTATCGCCAGGATCGTGGGGTTGGACCGCAAGGGGCGCCGCGAGGGCGCCATTGTCGAGGTGCTGGAGCACAATACCCGAGAGTTGGTAGGGCGATATCATCAGGAAAGCGGTTTGGGTTTCGTGACTCCCAGCAATAAGTCCTTTTCACAGGATGTCATCATACCGCCAGGCCAGGAGGTGGTGGCCAAATCAGGACAGATCGTGGTCGTGGCCATCGTGGAGCAGCCCAGCCGTCGCTCCCAAGCCGTGGGGCGTATTGTCGAAGTGCTTGGCGACCATATGGCGCCAGGCATGGAGGTGGAGATCGCAATCCGCTCCCATGGCCTGCCGCGTGAGTGGCCTGAAGAGGTGGAAAGGGAAATGGAAGTCTTTCCCACGGAGGTCAACGAGGAAGACAAGGCTGGTCGTGAAGATATTCGCGCCTTGCCGCTGGTGACAATCGACGGAGCGGACGCCCGTGATTTCGACGATGCCGTCTATTGCGAACCCCATGGCAAGGGCTGGCGGCTGATCGTTGCCATCGCCGATGTTTCCGCCTATGTCATGCCGGACCAGGCCCTCGATGCCGAAGCCCTTACCCGCGGCAATTCGGTCTACTTCCCGCAGCAGGTGATTCCCATGCTGCCGGAGCTGCTGTCCAATCACCTCTGTTCCCTGCGTCCCGGCGTGGACCGCCTGTGCATGGCGTGCGAGCTGCTCATCACGCCGGCTGGCAGGATCAGGAAACACCGTTTTTTCGAGGGGGTGATGCATTCCCACGCGCGGCTCACTTATGACGAGGTGGCCGCCATGCTGGAAGGAGATGAACCGCTGCGTGAGCAACACTGCTCATTGCTTCCCCACCTCGAGGAGCTGAATGCGCTCTACCAGGCCTTGCGCGGTGCCCGTGAGAAACGTGGCGCCATCGACTTTGAGCGCATGGAGACCCGCATCGTTTTCGGCGAGCAGCGCAAGATCGACAAAATCGTCCCCGTGGCGCGCAACGACGCCCACCGCATGATCGAGGAGTTCATGATCGCGGCCAATATCGCTGCCGCTGAGTTTCTTCTCTCCCGGGATATCCCGGCCGTCTATCGTATCCATCCCGAGCCCTCGCCGGACAAGATCAACGACCTGCGCAGCTTTCTCCGCGAGTTGGGGTTGAGCCTGGGGGGCAGGGGGATGCCCGGCGCCAAGCAATTTGCGCGCCTGCTGAATTCCCTGCAGGGGCGGCCGGACAAGCATCTGGTCGAGACGGTGATGTTGCGCAGTATGAGCCAGGCCATCTACAGCGCGGAAAATACGGGCCATTTCGGCCTGGCTTTGGAGGCCTATACCCATTTCACTTCGCCCATCCGCCGTTACCCCGATCTCATCATCCACCGCGCCATCCGGCACCTGCTCAAGGGTGGTTCCGCCCAGGATTTCCAGTACACCACCGCGGATATGGAGTCGCTGGGTGATCATTGCTCCATGACCGACCGGCGCGCCGACGAGGCGACGCGCGACGCCATCTCCTGGCTCAAGTGTGAGTACATGATGGACAAGGTAGGGCAGGAATTGCCGGGTATCATCACGGCCGTTACCAGCTTTGGCCTGTTCGTGGAATTGGATGATATCTATGTGGAAGGCCTGGTGCATATCACGGCCCTGGAGAACGACTATTATCATTTCGACGCCATCAAGCACCAACTGTGCGGTGAACGCAGTGGAATTACCTACCGCCTGGCGGATCAGGTATGTGTGCGGGTGGCGCGCGTGGATCTCGACGAGCGCAAAATCGACTTTGCCCTGTGTGGTGTGGCGTCCCGCGGGGCGGCCAAGAAATCCGCCAAAAGCAAAAGCATCCGCCCAGGCGCCACCGCCAGGAAAGCCACGGGCCGCGGCAGGCGGGGCCGCAGAAAAAGCAAGTCTATGCGGCGCCGCACATGAATGGCAAAGGCCCGTCGACGACGACGGTGTTCGGGCTCCATGCGGTTGCGGCCGCCCTCGAGGGGGGCGCCCGGGCGGTCGTCGAGATACATATCAGTGAACGGTCGGGGAGCAGGCGCTTGGAGGAAATCAGCTCGCGCGCCGCAGCATTGGGCATCCCCGTCCTGACAATAACGGGCAAGGCGCTGGATGAGCAGGCCACGGGTGTTCGCCACCAGGGGGTCATGGCGGTGATGAGGCAGGCGCGGCCGTTGCGCGAGACAGCCCTCGAAAATATTCTCGACGGGTTGGAAACGCCGCCATTACTGTTGGTCTTGGACGGCGTGCAGGATCCCCACAATCTGGGCGCTTGCCTGCGCACCGCCGATGCCGCCGGTGTCCATGCCGTGATCGTTCCGCGGGACAGGGCCGTGGGCATCACGCCCGTGGTGCGCAAGGTGGCCAGTGGCGCCGCCGAGCATGTACCGTTCATTCAGGTGACCAACCTGGCGCGCACCCTGCGCGGCCTGAAGGCGCGTGGCATCTGGGTGATCGGTAGCGATGGCGAAGCGAATGTCTCCTTGTTCGAGGCGGATCTCACCGGCCCCCTGGCGCTGGTGATGGGTGCGGAAGGCAAGGGTTTGCGCCGCTTGACACGGGAGTCTTGTGATTGGCTGATGGCCATTCCCATGGCTGGATGGGTGGAAAGCCTCAATGTCTCGGTGGCGGCGGGGGTGAGTTTATTCGAGATAGTGAGGCAAAGAATGGGGCAGAGGAGAGTGTGAGAGGAAAGGCGTCGTTTTTTGCTTTTCCCCGGGGGATCCCTTACAATTCCGCCTTTTGCGAAAAAATCTGTTCAATCTCCTTGCCTCACCGCGCCGACGGGAGGCTAAATAGCCAAGAGGGGTTATAATGAGACATTATGAAATCGTGTTTCTGGTCCACCCTGACCAGAGCGATCAGGTGCCTGCCATGATCGAGCGTTACCAGTCCACCATCGAGTCCCGTGGGGGGGCGATTCACCGCCTGGAGGACTGGGGCCGCAGGCAACTGGCCTATCCCATCAACAAGATCCACAAGGCCCACTACGTTTTGATGAATATCGAGGCCGACAAGGAAACGGTAGAGGAACTGGAAACGGCTTTCCGTTTCAACGATGCCGTGATCCGCAATATGATTCTGCGTTGTAAACGCGCCATCACCGAGCCTTCACCCATGGCCAAGACCCGGGAAGAGGGCGCCAGCCGTCCAGCGGAGCAGGGCAGCACCCCCGCGCCCTCCCCGGCAGAGAAGGAAACTGCCCCTGCTGAAGCGCCTGCGGAGGCATCAGCGCAGGAATAACATTGCTACCTCAAGGCCTTTTTAGGTCATTGATGTTTGATGTTTTTCTATAGATTAGATTTGCAATTCATTGAAACAGAGATAAATATTTTCTGAGGAGAGTGATATGGCTCGTTATTTCAGACGCAAAAAATTCTGCCGCTTCACGGCGGAGGGAATTACCGAAATCGACTACAAGGATCTTGGTATACTCAAGAATTATATAATGGAGACGGGCAAGATCGTGCCCAGTCGCATCACCGGGACCAAGGCCAAGTATCAGCGCCAGTTGGCAACCGCCATCAAGCGTGCGCGTTACATCGCCTTGCTGCCCTATAGCGACGCCCACTAGATCGAAGCTGTATAGGCGCCTGGGTTGTCAGGGACTGGACCGATTGGCCCGGGGAAACCGCGGGCGGGTTCTGCATCGATGGGGCAGGTGTTTTCAGGAGCCGAGTAGGGATACCATTTTGCAAGCATTTGGATCTTTCATCCTGCGGGGCAGAACCCAGGCGCTTCTGGTGGCGACGATCGCGGCCGTCCTGGCCTTGCTGATCCCCCTGCTGAGTCACATCAGTGGCGCGGTCATTGCCCTGGTGACCCTGCGCAAGGGATACAGGGAAGGACTGATCATCCTTGCGGGTTTGGCCCTTATTCTTGGGGTAGTCGGTTATTTTTCAACCGTTTCTCTCCACATAGTGAAGGCATTTCTTGTGTCTACGGTACTTATCGTGGGGCTGCCCGTGGTGATTTCCGCCGAGGTATTGCGTGTTCGGCGTTCCATGGGGGAGGCGCTGGCCGTCACAGCCTTGCTCAGTGTGGCCGTCCTGGTCGGTTTTTACATGATAGTGGGGGATGTGACTGCCTGGTGGCGCGGTGTGTTGGAAGGGATTCTCGCCCCGGTGCTGGAGAATGCGCCCATGCCCGTGAGTGGCGCCGAACAGGCCGGGATCATAAATTCTGTCGCAACCGTGATGAGTGGATTCATGGTGTCGGCCATTGCCTACAGCACTATGATCAATTTGTTCATTGGGCGCTGGTTGCAGGCCATATTGTTCAATCCCGGTGGTTTCCGCGAGGAGTTTCATGCCTTGCGCCTGGGGCGCCCGGCCGCCATCTTTGCGGCCGTGGCCATTGGGCTGGCTGCAATGGTATCGGGTGGTTTCGCAGGATTTGCGGTCAACCTGCTGATTCTGATGATAGCGGTTTTTTCCATTCATGGCCTGGCCATGGTCCACGGGATCGTGGGGCTGACAAAGGCGCACAAAGGCTGGTTGTATGCATTATATATTTCCATGCTGTTTATACCGCCGCAGATCATGGTCGTGCTGGCGGCTTTGGGGTTTACCGACAGTTGGATAGATTTCCGCTCCCGTATCAGACAGCGCCCAGCCGGTTCAGAGTAAGACCATAGAGCCGGGGAAGGTTTGTGTTTTTAAATATTTTACAATGAGGTGGATCGATGGATGTCATTTTATTAAACAAGGTTGAAAATCTCGGTAATCTGGGAGACATGGTTTCCGTCAAGCCCGGCTATGGCAGAAACTTCCTCATACCCAGCGGGAAGGCCGTACTCGCCACGCCAGAGAACCGCAAGGCCTTCGAGGAACGCCGCGCGGAACTGGAGAAGGCCATGGCGGAATCCCTGGCCAAAGCCGAAGCGAGACGTGATGCGCTCAGCGAATTGAGCGTGACCATCACCCACAAGGCCGGGGAAGAGGGCAAGTTGTTTGGATCCGTGGGCACCGCGGAGATTGCCGCGGCGGTGACGGCTGCGGGTGTGGAGATCCAGAAGCAGGAAGTGCGCCTGCCTGCCGGCGCCATTCGCCAGGTGGGTGAGTTTGACATTGAACTGCACCTCCATCCTGAAGTAAACGTCACTATCAAGCTCGAGGTCCAACCAGAAGAGTAAGAGGACTTGCGCCGAACAGCCAGCCAATGCCGACGCCCATGCAAGACATTTCAGAAGTAAGGGAAGGGCTGCAGCGCGCGGCGGAGCAATTCAGGGTGCCGCCTCACTCCATCGAGGCGGAGCAGGCCATACTCGGCGGCCTGTTGCTGGACAACAAATCCTGGGATACGGTGGCCGACCTCATCGGCGAGGAGGATTTCTACCGCCGTGACCACCGCCTCATCTATCGGGTGTTGCACGAACTTTCGGAGGCCTCCCAGCCTATGGACGTGGTGACAGTGTCCGAGGCCCTGCAGAAGACCAATCAACTGGACAGTGTGGGCGGGCTTCCCTATCTGGGCATGTTGGCAAACAATGTGCCCAGCGCCGCCAATATCAAGTCCTACGCCACCATCGTCCGCGAGCGCTCCATCCTTCGCCAACTCATCCATATCAGCACCACCCTGGGCGAGTCGGTATTCAGCGCCGATGGGCGCAGCTCCGCCGAGATTCTCGATGAGGCCGAGCAGGCCATTTTCAAGATTGCCGAACAGGGCGCGCGCAACCAGCGCAGCTTCGTGGCGGTCAAGGACCTGCTCAGCGATGTGGTCGACCGTATCGATCAGTTGTATCAGAGCGGCAATACCATCACGGGCGTACCGACAGGTTTCAAGGATTTCGACAACAAGACCAGCGGGTTGCAGGCCTCGGAACTGGTCATCATTGCCGGGCGGCCCTCCATGGGCAAGACCAGCTTTGCCATGAATATCGCCGAGGACGCCGCCATCAACAGCAGCGTGCCGGTGGCCATCTTCAGTATGGAGATGCCGGCGGAGGCGCTGGTGATGAGAATGCTGTCCTCCCTGGGACGTATCGACCAGCAGAAGATCCGCACGGGGACCCTTGGCGACGACGACTGGCCGCGCCTGACTTCCACCATGAACATCCTCAGCAATGCGCCTATTTTCATCGACGATACCCCGGCGCTGACGCCCACGGAGCTGCGCGCCCGCGCCAGACGCCTCAAGCGCGAGCACAATCTGGGCATGATCGTCATCGATTACCTGCAGCTCATGCAGGTGCCGGGCAGCAAGGAGAACCGCGCCACGGAGATTTCAGAGATCTCCCGCAGCCTCAAGGCCCTGGCCAAGGAACTCAAGGTGCCGGTGCTGGCCCTTTCCCAGCTCAACCGCAGCCTGGAGCAACGTCCCGACAAGCGTCCGGTGATGTCCGACCTGCGCGAATCGGGCGCCATCGAACAGGACGCCGATCTCATTGTCTTCATCTATCGTGATGAAGTGTATAACCAGGATACTCCCGACAAGGGGATGGCGGAGATCATCATCGGCAAGCAGCGTAACGGCCCCATCGGCATGGTGCCGGTGACCTTCCACGGCAGCTATACCCGCTTCGATAATTTCATCTCCGATCACTACGCGCCGGAAGGCTATGCATGAACAGCGCCCCGAAGGGCGGCCGATAAGGTCGGTAATAAACCTGACGGCCTTGCGGGAGAACCTGCGGGCCGTTCGCCGTCATGCGCCCCATGCGCGCATCATGGCCGTCATCAAGGCCAATGGCTATGGACACGGCATACGGCGTGTGGCCGAGGCCTTGCGGGAGGCGGATGCCTTTGGCGTTGCCGGTATCGATGAGGCTCTGGACCTGCGCGAGGGGGGGATCGACCACTCCATCGTGCTCCTGGAGGGTTTCTTTGCCGCGGACGAACTGCCGGCCATTGCTCATCATGGGTTCTCCGTCGTCGTACACCATGAAACACAGATCGAACAGCTGGTATCTGCGCTGCAGCAGCCTCTGACCGCCTGGCTGAAAATAGATACGGGCATGCACCGCCTGGGCTTCAGGCCACGGCAGTTTGAAACGGCGTATCGCCGCCTCAAGGCGTGCGGCAGTATCGCCGCCATCCACTTCATGACCCACTTCGCCTGCGCCGATGAGCGGGACAATCTTCAGACCTGTCAGCAGATAGATGTATTCCACGCCCTGACACAGAACCTGCAGGGTGACGTCAGCCTGGCGAATTCCGCGGCCATACTCAACCAGCCTGCATCCCATTCACGGCGGGGAACGGGAAAACAGTGGGTGCGTCCCGGCATCATGTTGTTCGGCGTCTCGCCTTTTCCCGATGAAGATGGAGAGCGTCTGGGTCTGCATCCGGTCATGACCCTGAAGTCACGCCTTATCGCTGTCAATGCCTGCCAGCGTGGGGATGCCATCGGCTATGGCGCCACCTGGCGTTGTCCCGAGGATATGCGCGTGGGGGTGGTGGCGGCTGGTTATGGTGATGGTTATCCGCGCAGCGCCGCCAGTGGCACGCCGGTATTGGTGAAAGGGCGGCGCGTGCCCCTGGTGGGAAGGGTTTCCATGGATATGTTGTGCGTGGACCTGCGCGCCTGCCCCGATGCCGCCGTCGGTGATGAGGTGGTGCTGTGGGGCGGAGGGCTGCCCGTGGAAGAGGTGGCGCGCCACGCCGGCGCCATTGCCTATGAACTGCTGTGCGGCGTGACGCCGCGGGTCAGGATCGTGGAGGAGGGCGGGTGAATTCCAAGGCGCGGGCAAAGGGCGCCAAGTTGCTGTTCAACTGCACGGAGTGCGGCGCCCAGAGCAGCAAGTGGTCTGGACAGTGCGGTGCCTGTGGGGCTTGGAATACCCTGGTGGAAGACGTGGCGCGCCCCGCTGGAAATCGCAGCGGGCTGAATCTCGAAGCCTTCACCATGGCTTCCGAGGTGCGTTCCATCAGCGAGATCGGCGCCGACGATGAAGTGCGCATCGGCACCGGTTTCTCGGAGCTCGACCGCGTCCTTGGCGGCGGGCTGGTGCAGGGGTCCGTGGTGCTCATCGGCGGCGACCCCGGCATCGGTAAGTCCACCCTGCTCACCCAGACCATGGGCGCCCTGAGCAACACTGTAAGCACCCTGTATGTGAGTGGCGAGGAGTCGCCGCAGCAGGTAAGTCTGCGCGCCCGGCGCCTGGGCATGCCCGTGGACAGGTTGCGCCTGCTGGCGGAGACCGAGGTCGAGCGTATCCTGGTGCTGGCAGACAGGGAAAAGCCCCGCGTCATGGTCATCGACTCCATCCAGACCATTTTCACCTCGCAGGTGCAGTCCGCCCCCGGTTCCGTCAGCCAGGTGCGGGAGAGCGCCGCCCTGCTGGTGCAGTATGCCAAGCGCACCGGCGCCGCCCTGTTCCTGGTGGGGCACGTCACCAAGGAAGGCATGCTGGCCGGTCCTCGCATACTCGAACACATGGTGGACACGGTGCTGTATTTCGAGGGTGATGTGGACAGCCGCTTCCGCGTACTGCGGGCGGTGAAGAACCGCTTTGGCGCCGTCAACGAGATGGGCGTCTTCGCCATGGTGGACAACGGCCTGCGCGAGGTGAGCAATCCATCGGCGATCTTTCTGTCCCGTCACGAGGAAGCAGTGTCCGGCAGCGTGGTCATGGTGACGCGGGAGGGCAGCCGTCCCGTGCTGGTGGAGATCCAGTCACTGGTGAGCGAGAGTCATGCGCCCAACCCGCGCCGCCTGGCGGTGGGACTGGACCAGAACCGCCTTGCCATCCTGCTGGCGGTGCTACAACGTCATTGCGGCATTGCCATGTACGACCAGGATGTGTTCGTCAACGTGGTTGGTGGAATGCGGGTCAGTGAGACGGCCGCCGATCTCGCCGTGGTCATGGCGGCCCTGTCCAGCCTGCGCAATCAGCCCCTGCCGGGGGATTTGGTGGTGTTTGGTGAAATTGGCCTGGCGGGGGAGGTGCGCCCGGTCCAAAATGGCCAGGAAAGATTGCGTGAGGCTGCGCAACATGGTTTCACCCAGGCCATGGTGCCCAAGGCCAACGCCGCCAGGAAATCGATCAAGGGACTGACGGTAATACCCGTTCAATCCGTCGGCGAGGCTGCAGCTTATTTTCAGGATTGTTTCGCATCCAGAGGCCCTTAAAGGGGTTAATTGTGATCATGGGTTCCGACAATGAGTGACATAGAAAAACGTCTCCAATCACTCTCCGCTGAAAAACTTGCGCTTCTTAAGAGGAAGTTACGGACGAGCCAGGAGTTTTCAGGTGGGTGTGACATTATTTCGAGAAGAGAGAATGCTGGCAATGCCCCATTGTCCTTCTTTCAGAGATCGATATGGTTCTTCGATCAATTTGAGCCAGGCAGCGCGGTCTATAATCGCTGCGCAAATTACAGGCTGCAGGGGCCGCTCAATATAGAGGCGTTACAAAAAGCGCTGGACACACTGGTGGCCCGGCATGAAAGCCTGCGCACTATTTTCAAGATGGAAGGGAACGAACCGGTGCAGGTTGTCCTCCCGGAATGTCAGGTAGAACTGCCAATATTGGATTTGAGTGCTCAAGGAGGCGACGATAGCACGGGACGATTACAACGCTTGGTTAGCGAAGAGGCTCAACGACCCTTCAATCTAACGCAAGGGCCTCTGCTGCGTGTCACGCTCATAAAACTTGCCAGGCACGATCATGTGCTGATGACCACAATACATCACATCATTTCGGATGGTTGGTCATCGGCTATTTTCAATCGTGAGCTGGGCAGTTTGTATAACAGCATCACTCAGGGATGCACAGCCGATTTGCCGGATCTGCCGGTTCAGTATGTTGACTACGCCCAGTGGCAGCGGGAGCGGATGCAGGGCGAGGTTCTGGAGAAGCTGCTTGACTATTGGAGAAATCAGCTTGAAGGTGCTCCCCCGCTGCTGGAATTGCCAACCGACCGGCCTCGCCCCGCGATTCAGACATTTCGTGGAGGACGGCGGTCTGCCATTTTGCCGCATGCCCTATGCGATGAACTGACGAAACTGAGTCAGGGGGAAGGGGGGACGCTTTTTATGATCCTGCTGGCGGCTTTCCAAGTGCTGCTCTATCGTTACACAGGTCAGGAAGACATAGTGGTAGGCACACCCATCGCCAATCGCAGGCGTGGTGAGATTGAAGGATTAATCGGCCTTTTCATCAACGTGCTGGCATTGCGCTGCGATTTGTCCGGTAACCCATCATTTCGCGATCTGGCTAAACGTGTTCGCGAAGTGGCGCTCGGCGCCTACGATCACCAGGATATGCCATTTGGAAAACTTGTGGAGGAACTTCATCCGGGGCGCAATCTAGCTTATTCGCCTTTGTTTCAGGTCATGTTTGCCTATCAGAATATCTTGGTCGCTGATCTTTGCATGAATGGTTTGGATGTGGAGAATTTAGAGGCAGAAGAAGGAATTACGCATTTCTATCTGACCCTCATCATAGAGAATCACGACCAGGGTCTCAAGGCCACGTTGGAGTACAGCGCTGATCTTTTCAATGCAAGCACAATGACCAGGATGCTGGGGCATTACCAATCACTGCTGGAAGGCATAGCTGCCGATGCCGGACAAGGCGTTGCCGAGCTGCCATTACTGAGTGAGGCAGAACGTTATCAGTTATTGAAGCAGTGGAATGCCACGGAGGCGGACTACCCGCGTGACAAATGCCTGCATGAACTGTTCGAAGAACAGGTGGAAAGGCGTCCGGATGCGGTGGCTGTGGTATATGAATCGCGGTCTCTTACTTACGATGAGCTTAACTGTCGCGCCAACCAGGTGGCGCGGGCGTTGCGCAAGGAAGGTGTAGGTCCGGGTGCATTGGTGGCGATCTGCCTTGAGCGCAGTATAGAGATGGTCGTGGGGATATTGGGAATTCTCAAGGCGGGGGGTGGCTATGTTCCCCTGGATCCTGATTATCCTGAAGGGCGTCTCGCTTTTATGCTGGAAGACACTCAGGTCCCGGTAATACTCGTCCAACAATCGCTTATGGGGCGGCTGCCTGAACATGATGCCCGCGTTATTTGTCTCGATGCCGGCTGGGATGGTCTGGATCAGTACGGCCAGGATAATGTGGTCAATTATGCCGGACCCGATGACCTTGCGTATGTTATCTATACCTCCGGATCAACTGGGAAGCCAAAGGGCGTCTCGGTGCCGCATCGCGCGGTGAACCGTTTAACTGTCAATACGAATTATATCAGCCTTGCCGAGACGGACAGGATTGCCCAGGTTTCAAGCATCTCTTTCGACGCGGCAACATTTGAAATCTGGGGGGCGCTGCTAAACGGAGCCACTCTGGTTGGCATCAATAAAAGAACCATACTGTCGGCGGATCAATTTTCTCACAGGCTGGAGGAAGATCAAATATCAGTGTTATTTCTGACGACAGCGGTTTTCAACCACTTGGTTGGAGAAAATCCAGCAATGTTCGCATGCCTTGATTATTTGCTGTTTGGTGGAGATTCGGCCGATCCGGAAAAGGTCAGAGATGTGCTGAAAACAGCTCCTCCCCGGCATTTGATCAATGTCTATGGCCCAACGGAAAATACAACCTTTTCTACGTGGCATGAGATCAGGGATTTGCCTGATGACGCAATATCCGTACCCATAGGGCGGCCAATATCCAATACACAGGTATATATTCTTGATGGGGAAATGAATCCCGTGCCCATAGGCGTATACGGCGAGTTATACCTGGGTGGAGAGGGCTTGGCGCTTGGCTATCTCAACAATCACTCATTAAGCTCAGAGCGATTCGTGCCAGATCCTTTCAACAATTTACCCGGCTCACGGCTCTACAAGACGGGTGATGTGGCGCGATACCGGGAGGACGGCGTGATAGAGTTTCGCGGCCGGATGGATAATCAGGTCAAGATTCGTGGTTTTAGGATAGAGCCTGGAGAAATCGAGGCGGAAATAAGGCAGCACCCTGCGGTAGAAGAAGCCATTGCTGTGGTTTTTGAGGAAACCGGCGGCGAAAAACGCCTGATCTCCTATGTAACGCTCAAGAAACCGGCCCGGATCACTGAAGAAGACCTCAGGTCTTTTCTTTCTGAAAGGCTTCCGGATTACATGAGGCCTGCCGGCTATGTGATTCTGGAAAGATTTCCTTTAACAGAAAACGGCAAGATAGATCGCCAGGCATTGCCAGCTCCGGACATGTCGATGCCTCTGTCCACCGAGACTTATGCGGCTCCCCGGACAAAAGTAGAAAAGGACTTGGTGGAAATATGGGAGTCTCTGTTTGATAGGAAAAAGATTGGCATTCATGATGATTTTTTCCACCTGGGTGGACATTCTCTCCTGGCGGCCAGACTGTTTTCCATTTTAAGGAACAGATACAAGCGGGATCTTCCCCTGATTACTATATATGAGTCTGGGACAATTGAGCAGATAGCCAGGCTTCTGACGGGGGATTCATGTCAGGCGTTGTCATTGTCCTCTTTGGCCGCCGTTCAGTCCAGCGGGGAAAAACCACCCTTTTTCTGGGGGCTGGGTACCAGGGCCAGCGATCAGGCCAGGCGGTTCCTTGGAGGTGAGCAACCCTTTTATGTTTTGCAACACCAGGCCCAGGATGGCTATCGCGCCCGCTATACACAGATCGAGGCTCTTGCCAGATGGTACTTGGAGGATATCCGCGCAGTTCAACCTCATGGACCCTATTTCCTGGGAGGGTTTTCCTTTGGCGGCATGGTAGCCTATGAGATAGCCCGTCAGATCGAACAATCCGGCGACAGCGTGGCCTTGTTGTTTTTACTTGATGCAACACAGCCGGGTCAGAAGGTGATAAAAAAGGAGGCCGTTACTCAGGGTTGTACCCGTAAGCTGACAATATCAGGCCGCCCGGGGCTTGTGAAAGGGGCGTGGCGCAGAATCAGGAGAGTGTTTCTGAGCAACGGAATAAAGGAGTGGGCCAAGCTCGCTGTGTGTCATATCTGTTTTGCCATGAACATACCCATGCCTGTGCCGTTGAGAAGCTTTTATATCATCAGGATTTATAAGAAAGCAGCCCTTGGATACAGACTTGTGCCCCTCAAGGGGCAGGTGGTGTTTTTTCAGTTTGAGAAGCCATCAGGTCAACCGGCGTCCAACCGGTATATCGAATGCAATCATCACGCTGAATTGTATTCCATGGAAGGCAGGCATAGGGATGTGGTTACGCCACAGCACGCAAGCACGTGGGCAAATCAATTGAAGAAAAGCCTTGCAGCGGCACAAGCCCGGGTGGGGTATGGTGGCTTGAAAACAAATTGAACAGTGTTGTCGTCAATGCACGGGCCAGGAGAGTTTTCCCAGTGCGTACAGTTCCCGGTGAATCAGGTCGGCGTCTCCCAGGTTCAGCTCCATGAGGCGCTTGAGATGAGCGATGCTGTTGACGTCGATATCCAGGCATTCGAAACCGATGCTATCCTCTTCCGCATGGGCGACGGCCGCCCCTTCCATGCGGATGACGATGTCCGCATAATCGCCCAGTTCGATCTCGAGCATGAACTTGTCTCCCTGTTTTGCCCGCCAGTCTTCAGGCTTGACGACCAGTGCTCCCTTGAGGGAAATGTCGATCAGCTGGCTGTGCCAGGTTTTCTCGTTATTGCTGATGCTGACGCGGGAATCGTGCAAAATGCGGGTGAAGCGGCGTTTGTCTCCGGTTTTCTCGGTCATGGCATGCCTCCCTTGGGCCTGTGCTGGTCAGGGCTTAGTCAACAGCTTATGCAAGATGCGCTCATAAATCAAAGAAAGTTGGTCGAGGTCTTTGGCCCGGACGCACTCGTTGATCTTGTGGATGGTGGCGTTGACGGGCCCCAGTTCGGCGACCTGGGCACCCGTGGGGGCGATGAAACGGCCGTCGGATGTGCCGCCGTCGGTGGAGAGGCGGGTGGTCAGCCCGGTGACCTCCTGAATGGCCTCCTGCACGGCGTCCACCAAGGCGCCCGGGGGCGTGAGGAAGGGGGCGCCTGAGAGCTTCCAGGTCAGGTCGTATTCCAGTCCGTGGCGAGTCAGGACGGCCTCCACGGTTTCCCTGAGCTGCTCGTCCGTGGTTTCCGTGGAGTAGCGGAAATTGAACAATACCTCCAGGCTGCCGGGGATGACATTGTCCGCGCCGGTGCCGGCGTGGATGTTGGATATCTGAAAGGAGGTGGGCGGGAAGAACGCATTGCCCTGGTCCCATTGCCGCGCGCACAGCTCCGCCATGGCGGGCGCGAACAGGTGGATGGGGTTGCGCGCCAGGTGGGGATAGGCGATATGGCCCTGGGTGCCGTGAACGATCAACCGCCCGCCCAGGGAGCCGCGCCGCCCGTTCTTGACCACGTCACCCACCTGCTGAGTGCTGCTGGGTTCACCTACCAGGCACCAGTCGATGGCCTCACCCCGCTCCATCAAGGTCTCGATGACTTTTCTGGTGCCATCGATGCCCGGACCTTCCTCGTCGCTGGTGATGAGAAAGGCGATGGAGCCCTCGTGATTGCGATGATTGGCCAGGAAGCGTTCACAGGCCGTGACCATGGCGGCCAGACTGCCCTTCATATCGGCGCTGCCGCGCCCATAGAGATAGCCCTCACGGATTTCGGGTTGAAAAGGGGCTGAGTCCCATTGCTCCAGAGGGCCGGTCGGCACCACGTCCGTGTGACCGGCAAAGACGAACAGCGGCGCGTCCTTGCCGCGGCGCGCCCAGAGATTGTCCACTTCCCCAAAGCGCAGACGCTCGATTTCGAATCCCAGCTTCTCCAGGCGCGCAATCATGAGGTCCTGACACCCGGCATCCTCCGGCGTCACCGAAGGCCGCGCGATCAATTCCATCGCCAAGTCCAAAGTCGCTGACATCAGCCTTTACTCTTCTCTTTCATCTTTACCCTTTACCCTTTGCCCTTTACCCTTTACCCTTTACCCTTTACCCTGTGATCAAATATCCCTGAGCAACTCGTTGATGCCCACCTTGCTGCGGGTCTTTTCGTCCACCTGCTTGATGATGACGGCGCAGTACAGGCTGTGGCTGCCGTCCTTGGATGGCAGGCTGCCAGGAACCACCACGGCGCCGGCGGGCACCTCGCCATAGGTGATCTCGCCTGTGGTGCGGTTGTAGATCTTGGTGCTCTGCCCGATGTAGACGCCCATGGAAATGACGGCGCCTTCACCCACGATGACGCCCTCCACGATCTCGGAGCGCGCGCCGATGAAACAGTTGTCCTCGATGATGGTGGGGTTGGCCTGCAGGGGCTCCAGGACACCGCCGATGCCCACCCCGCCGGAGAGGTGCACGTTCTTGCCGATCTGGGCACAGGAACCCACCGTGGCCCATGTGTCCACCATGGTGCCGCTGTCCACGTAGGCGCCGATGTTGACATAGGAGGGCATGAGCACCACGCCGGAGGCGATATAGGCGCCCCGGCGCGCGGCGGCGGGGGGGACGACCCGAATGCCGCTCTCCCGGAAGTCGCGCGAGTTGTGATCGCTGAACTTGGAGGGGACCTTGTCGTAATAGTTGGTGAAGCCGCCTTTCATGAAGGTGTTGTCTTCGATGCGGAAAGAGAGCAGCACGGCCTTCTTGAGCCACTGGTTGACGACCCAGGCGCCATCCTTTTTCTCGGCAACCCGCAGTTCACCACTGTCCAGCAGCCCCATTACGGTGCTGACGGCCTCCTTGACGTGGGTATCCACGTGGCGCGGGGTGATCTCGGCGCGATGTTCAAAGGCTTCCTCGATAATGGCTTGCAGATTGCTCATTGGATGTTCTCCATTAAAATTCAGGTTAAAGAAGGGTTGTTTTCCAAAAAGTCCCGTATCCGGCTGGCGGCCTGGGTGCATTCCTCCAGGGTGGCCACCATGGCGATGCGCACATGGCGATGGCCGGGATTGAGATCCTGATGCGTCCGTGACAGGAAACTGCCCGGAAGCACGGTGACGTTTTTCTGTGCGTACAATGCCTGGGTGAACAGGGTATCATCCATGCCCACATCCGGCCACAGGTAGAATCCCCCCCCCGGCTGCTCGACGCCCAGCACCGGCCGCAGGATTTCACATACCGCATCGAACTTGTTCTGATACAATGCGCGATTGTCACGCACGTGGGCCTCGTCGTTCCAGGCCACGATGCTTGCGGCCTGGACATGGGGCGGCATGGCGCAGCCATGATAGGTGCGGTAGCGGAAAAAGGCGTCGATGAGCGCAGCGTCGCCGGCTACGAAGCCGGAGCGCATGCCGGGGACATTGGAACGCTTCGACAGGCTGTGGAACACCAGGCAGCGTTTGAATTCGCTGTTGCCGGTTTCGGCGGCCACTTCGAGCAGCCCGGGCGGTGGCGCGTTTCCCTCGGGATAGATCTCGGAATAACACTCATCCGAGGCAATGATGAAATCATATTGCTCGGACAGCGCGATCAGCCTGGTCAATATTTCCTTATCCATAACCTGGCCGGAAGGGTTGCCCGGGGTGCAGATATAGAGCAGGCGGCAACGGCTCCACTGTGCGGCCGGTACGGCGTCGAAATCGGGCAGCCAGCCGGTTTCCGCCGTTGAGTTGAGATAACAGGGTTGAGCGCCTGCCAGCAAGGCGGCCCCTTCGTAAATCTGGTAGAAGGGGTTGGGCATCATGACCAGGGCATCACCGCCAGGATCGGTCAGGCACTGGGCAATGGCGAACAGGGCCTCCCGGGTGCCGTTGACGGGCAGGACGTGGCGTTCGGGGTCGAGGCCGTTCTCGGGCAGGGAGAAGCGCCGTGACAGCCAGTTTGTAATTGCCTCGCGCAGGGCCAGCGAGCCGCGCGTCACGGGATATTGTCCCAGGCCGTGGAGATGGGAGATAACCTCTTCTGTAATGAAGGCGGGCGGCGCATGTTTGGGTTCGCCGATGGCGAGACTGATGGCCGGCAGATCCGGGCGGGGTTCCACGCCCGCTTTCAGGGCGGTAAGCTTCTGGAAGGGGTAGGGGTGCAGCTTGTCCAGGCCAGGGTTCATCGGTGGCGATTGAGAGCAGGATTCAAATAAAAACAAGCGAAACAGTATAAGTCATTCGACCATGCCTTCCAAACCGCATATGGCATTCTATCCCGTCGCCTGCCTGTTGTTCAGCGCCACCTTGTGGGGCGTTTTCTGGTATCCCCTGCGGGTGCTGGAAGAGCATGGCCTGCCGGGCTTGTGGTCCACCCTCGTCATCTACGGGGCCGCACTTGCCGTCACCCTGCCCATGTTGTGGATATACCGCCGCGCATTCCATCAACCCCATCTGTTGTTCTATCTTGCCCTGGCCAGCGGCTGGACCAATGTCGCCTTTATCCTTGCCATTATTGAGGGCAACGTGGTGCGCATTCTTCTGCTGTTCTATCTCTCCCCCATCTGGACCGTCCTGCTGGGCCGGCTTTTCCTTGGCGAGACCCTGACGCTCCTGGCTCGCATCACCCTCGGACTGGCCATGCTCGGCGCCTTGGTGATGTTGTGGGATCCGTCCACGGGACTGCCCTGGCCGCGGGACCACGCCGACTGGCTGGCTATTTCCTCCGGCCTGGCCTTTGCGGTAGCCAACGTCGTGGTGCGCAAGACGCAGGAAGTCTCGGTATGGGTCAAGGCGCTTGTCGGCTGGTGGGGCGTGATAGTGGTCGCCGGCCTGTTTATTGTGTTATTGGGGCTGCCATTGCCCCGGGTGGAGCCGAATATCATTGGCGCCGCCGCAGGTATCGGGGCCATTGGCATCGTTGCCATGACCCTGGCCGTCATTTATGGCGTGACCCATATGCCCGTGCACCGTTCCGCCACCATCCTGTTGTTCGAGCTGGTGGCCGGCGCCGTCTCCGCGGAATGGCTGACGGACGAGGTGGTGCAGCCCAATGAATGGGTGGGAGGCGCCTTGATCATCATTGCCGCGGCGATCGCCGCGCGCGCATCAGTGACGACAGGTCCGGATCGCGGGCGACCAGGGGGGGAGCAGAACACCTGAAAAACGGAGCAAGATCAGGATCCAGGGTTCTGACCCCTTGATTTTGCTCTGAGGCCTTTTCTGGCGATGAAATACATCGCTGCCAGCACCCCGGCGATGGCGCCGTACAGGTGGGCATCCACCAGGACGTTGCCGCCGGCCATGGCGGCGGAGCCCGGCAGGGGGCCGTTATGCTGCTCCCAGGCCAGTTTTCCGATAATGAATACCAATAGCAGGATCTCGGCCCGATAGCCCGCGTAGATGGCGAGCAGGGCGCCTGTGAGGAACAGGCCATGCAGCACCCCGGACAGGCCCACGTACCAGCGGATATGGATATTGAAAAACATCAGGCCGAGGGTGATGGCGATGGCGCTGAGCAGGAGCACCATGATCCAGGCGCGGTTGCCCAGCATGCGCCCAAACAATGCCCAGATGAGAAACAGGCCGGCCAGATTCATGAGGAGGTGTTGCCATCCCAGGTGGACGATATGGGCAGTGAAGACGCGCCAGATTTCGCCGTGCAGAATGCCTTCTCGATCATAACGCAGCCAGATCGTTACCCTCTCCCCCCCCAGCGCCGCCAGGGTGGCAATGAGCGCAATGATGATAGGCAGCATGAAGAAGGCCAATATGGTCCTTGTTTTTTCCTGTTGGTTCTCGTTGTTCATGTCTCTTCAAGATATTTCTGGATGGTTACGCGCAATTGTTCGAGTTGTGCGTTTTCCTTCAATGGTCGATTGTCCTGGTCGGTAATAAAGAATATGTCCTCCACCTTTTCTCCAAAGGTGACGATTTTTGCGTTGTGCAGCCTGACGTTGCACTCCACGAAGGCCCTGCCTACACGGGCCAGCAGGCCAGGGCGGTCCGTGGTGATGAGTTCAGCGATGGTATAGCGGTTTTTGCGGTCGCAACTAAACAGCACCTGGGTGTCGATGGTGAAATGCTTGAGTTGACGCGGGGCGCGGCGCGTGATTTTCATGGCGTCCAGCCGGGTGCCGATCAGGTGCTGCCTGAGGTTGAGGATGATCTCGTGGATACGCTCGGGGTTGTGTATGGAATTTCCCATGCTGTCGAGCACGATGAAGGTATCCAGGGTATAGCTGCTGCGCGTGGTGATGATGCGGGCATCGACGATATTGAGTCCCATCTGGTCCAGGGCCATGGCGGTGATGGCGAAAAGGTGTTTCTGATCCCGGGCGTAGATGAAGATCTCAGTGCCCCCGCGCAGGGTTTCCTCCCGGACGACGATGCGCGGCAGATCCTCGTCGCGGGTATTGAGAATGGCGCGCGTATGCCAGGCGATCTCGTCGGGTGAGTGACGCAGGAAATAGTCGTCCTCCAGATTGTCCCACAAGGTTTTTACCTGGCTGCCGGGTGTGTCGTAGAGGAGTTGCAGCGCCTCTTTCTGATTTTCCCTGACGTACAGGGTCTTTTCCACGGGTTCCCCCAAGCCACGCTTCATCAGGGCGCGGGTGGAATTATAGAGATTTCTCAGCAGGGAGTCCTTCCAGCTGTTCCAGATGGCAGGGTTGGTGCCGCGGATATCCGCCACGGTGAGCAGGTACAGATAATCGAGATGGAGTTGATCAATGACGGTTTCCGCAAATTCGGCGACCACCTCCGGATCACTGATGTCCTTGCGTTGCGCCGTGGTGGACATGACGAGGTGGTTCCTCACCAGCCATGCCACCAGGCGCGTGTCGAATTCTCCCAGTCCATGGTGGCGGCAGAATTCGATGGCATCCTCCTCGCCCAGCCGGGAGTGGTCGCCGCCACGCCCCTTGGCGATGTCATGCAGCATGGCGGCGAGGTAGAGTATTTCCAGTTTGGGAATAGTGCTGATGAGCTTGCTGCAGAAGGGAAGTTCCTTGGCGAATTCCGGAACCGTGAAGCGTCTGACGTTTCTCAGCACCATGAGAATATGGTCATCCACCGTGTAGACGTGGAAAAGGTCGAACTGCATCTGCCCCACAATTCGGCCGAAGGCGGGAAAATAGGCCGCCAGGATGCCATAACGGTTCATGCGCCGCAGTTCGTGGGTAATGCCCCGCGGCTGGCGCAGGATCTCCATGAACAGGCTGCGACAGCGCAGGTCGTTGCGGAATTTCTCATCGACGAGATAGCGGTGATCGCGAATCAGGCGTATGGTGGCAGCCCTTACACCTTTGATTTGCGGACGCTGTTCCAGATGGAGAAAAATCTCCAGCAGGGCGAAGGGGTAGTACTTGAAAACCCCATCATGAGTGACTTCGATGAAGTCGTTGCAGATCCTGAAGCGTTTGTTGATGGGCTTCGTCTCCACAGGCCTGTCGCGGTACAGGATGGCCTCCTGGAAATGCTGCAGCAGCATTTCATTGAGACGGCTGAGTTCTGTGATGGTGCGGTAGTAGTCCTTCATGAAATGCTCGACGGCGCGATGGCGCTCGTCGTCCCGGTAGCCGAACATTTCCGCCAGGACGGTCTGGTGATCGAACAGCAGGCGGTTTTCGTTGCGCCTGGTATGAATGTGCAGGGCAAAGCGGACTTTCCACAAAAAACTCTGGCCACTGCTCAGGTCCTGGAATTCCTGCTCCGTGAGGAACTGGTGACGCACCAGATCCCGCAGGTTGGTGGCGCCGAAATGGCGCATGGCCACCCAGGCGATGTTCTGTATGTCGCGCAGGCCGCCGGGCCCTTCTTTGACATTGGGTTCCAGGTTGTAGGCCGTGTCATAGTATTTGCTGTGACGCTTTTCCTGTTCCGCCACCTTGGCCGAGAAGAATTCGTCCACGGGCCAGATGCGGTCGGGTGCGGTGCCGCCGCGCATGGCCTCGTAGAGTCCGGCATCCCCGATGAGGAGGCGGGACTCCATCAGGTTGGTGATGACCGTGATGTCCTGGGCGGCATTCTCGGCACATTCCTCTACTGTGCGCACACTGTGGCCGATCTCCAGGCCCAGGTCCCACATGAAGGTAAGGAATTTTTCGATGCCATCCTGATAGTAGTCATGGCTGTCCGGGGCGATGAGTATGAGCAGATCGATATCGGAGGCGGGGTGTAATTCACCGCGGCCGTAACCGCCCACAGCCACCAGGGCGCTGCCCGGCTCCTGCGCATGAAAGAACCGCCGCCAGGCCCGGGTAAGGAGCGCGTCGATGACATGGGCACGCTCCCGCACCAGTTTGTCGACGTGCATGCCATTCAGAAAGTGTTCGCGCAGACTCTCGTTTGTCGTCTTCAGGGCTTGGCGGTACACGGCTAGAGGGGACTCGGCCTGGTCCAGGGCCTGTTCAAAGGTTTCGGGGGAAAATAGTTGCATGTCAGAGTGTCTGGCCGGGGAGCAGGGTGAGTACCTCGAAACCAGTGGGGGTGACGAGCACGGTATGTTCCCATTGGGCGGACAGGCTGCGGTCCTTGGTGATTACCGTCCATTGGTCCGGCAGCAGCTTGACGTGGCGTTTTCCCACATTGACCATGGGCTCGATGGTGAAGGTCATGCCCGCTTCCAAAACAATGCCCGTGCCTGGTCTGCCGTAGTGCAGCACCTGGGGCTCCTCGTGAAAGGCGCGCCCGATGCCATGGCCGCAGTATTCCCGCACGATGGAGGTGTTGTTGGATTCGGCATGGCGCTGGATGGCGTAACCGATATCACCCAGATGGACGCCGGGTTTGACCATCTCGATGCCGATGCGCATGCATTCATAGCTGATGCGGGTGATGCGTTTGGCCATGACCGAGGCTTCACCCACCAGGAACATCCTGCTGGTGTCGCCGTGAAACTCGTCCTTGATGACGGTGATATCGATATTGATGATATCCCCGGATTTGAGTGCGCGTTTTCCAGGGATGCCGTGGCACACCTGGTGGTTGACTGAAGTGCAGATGGACTTGGGGAAACCATGGTAATTGAGTGGGGCGGGGATGGCCGCTTGCTCGTTGACGATGTAATCGTGACAGATCCGGTCCAGTTCCTCCGTGGTGATGCCGGGTTTGACATGGGGCGCAATCATTTCCAGGACCTCCGCTGCAAGACGCCCGGCGGTGCGCATTTTCTCGATTTCTTCCGCTGTTTTGATGTGTATGGCCATTGACCTTGCCAGTTGTTTTGTAATGCCTTTTGCCGCTTCTCCCCGCTGCGCCGGCCCGGATCGGACGCCCTGCCGGTGGCGGAAAGAAACCTTATGCTTTCCTGGGTTTATGCCTGTCTCACGACAAAGCGCAACCATAGCACAGCGTACTTCCCCAAGTCTGCAGTGAACAGTGGGAATCCCCACAGCGGCACGCAGCGGTGGCTGTATTGTGATGAAATACAGTTTATGGTATAAACGCGCCTGGCCACTAAATTGTGGCCGCAAGAGCGCCTGAACGCCATCATACGGCGGATCCAGGTAAAAATCGCACACACACCGGCACATGTGTCTGGGTGCCCGACAGGGTGGACGCATGGGGTGTGTGGAGGCCCAACCCGCAAAAGGAGAAGTAAATAGATGTCTAACGTAACCATGCGTCAGATGCTGGAAGCTGGCGTGCACTTCGGACACCAGACCCGTTTCTGGAACCCCAAAATGGCCCCCTACATCTTCGGGGAGCGCAGCAAGATTCACATCATCAATCTCGAGCAGACCCTGCCCCTGTTCAATGAAGCCATGAATTTTCTCGGCAGCCTGGCCGCCAACAAGGGCCAGATCCTGTTCGTGGGCACCAAGCGCGCCGCCCGCGAAACCGTCAAGGAAGAGGCCATCCGTTGTGGCATGCCCTATGTGGACCAGCGCTGGATGGGTGGCATGCTCACCAACTACAAGACCCTGAAGCTCTCCATCCGCCGCCTCAAGGAACTGGAAAACATGTTTGCCGATGGCACTGTGGAACGCCTGAGCAAGAAGGAGACGCTGGGCCTGCGGCGCGAACTGGACAAGCTGGAGCGCAGCTTGGGCGGCATCAAGGACATGAATGGTCTGCCCGACGCCCTGTTCGTGATCGACGTGGGTCACGAGAAGATCGCCGTCAACGAAGCGGTCAAGATTGGCATCCCCGTGATCGGCGTTGTGGATACCAACAACAGCCCCGCCAACATCGACTACATCATTCCCGGCAATGACGACGCCATCCGTTCCATCAAGCTGTATGTGAGCGCCGCCGCCGATGCTATCCTGGAAGGACGCGCAAGCCTGGCGCAATTGGCCGGGCAGGAAGACGACTTCGTCGAAATCGGGGAGGAGACACCAGCTGTCGAGGAGACGAAATCGAAGCTCACTGGCAAGAAGGTCGACGTGAAGAGCAAGGGCAAGAGTGCATCCGGCAAGAAGGCCGATGGTGAAGATAAGGCGCCTGAGGTCGAGGAAGCAGCGGCCGAGTCTGCACCACCTGCCCAGGCGGAAGTCGCCGAAGTTGCCGCCAGCAAGGCGGAGTGAGGCGCTGACCGGCGTGGCCCGGCCCGCTCAGGCATGAAGATGTTCATTTAAGGAATTTGTGACGAGGTTACAGCAATGAGTATTACAGCAGCACAGGTTAAGGAACTCCGTGAGCGTACCGGCTCAGGCATGATGGAGTGTAAGAAGGCTTTGGTGGAGACCAATGGGGACATCGAGGCGGCCATTGAACTGATGCGCAAGTCGGGTTTGGCCAAGGCAGGCAAGAAGTCCGGACGCACCGCCGCGGAGGGTGGCATTTTCATGCAGATGTCGGATGACGGCAAGCTGGGCGCCATGCTCGAGGTCAACTGTGAAACGGACTTCGTGGCCAAGGGCGACGATTTTCAGGATTTCGCCAAGGCGCTGATGCAGAAACTGCTCGACGAGCAGCCTGGAGATATCCAGTCGCTGCTGGCCCTGGCCTTTTCCGGGGACATGGATGTGGAAACAGCGCGCAAGGCGCTGATTGCCAAGATCGGCGAGAATATCAACGTACGCCGCTTCGCCATCTATGCCGCGCGGGAGGAAGGCAGCCGCATCGGTGGCTATCTGCACGGCAGCAAGATCGGCGTCATGCTCGAAATGAAAGGTGGTGACGAGACCGTGGCCAAGGATATCGCCATGCATATCGCCGCCAGCCGTCCCGAGGCCATCAGCGAGGACGATGTCCCTGCCGAACTGCTCGACAAGGAAAAGGAGATCATCACCGCTCAGGCTGCGGAATCTGGCAAGCCACCGGAGATCATCGAAAAAATGGTGGGTGGACGCCTGCGTAAATACCTGGCCGAGATCACCTTGCTGGGTCAGCCCTTCGTCAAGGATCCCGATATCAGTGTAGGCAAGCTGCTGGACGGCGCCTCTGCCACCGTATTGAGGTTCGAACGCTTTGAGGTGGGCGAGGGCATCGAAAAGGCCGAAGAGGATTTTGCTGCAGAGGTCATGGCGCAGGTGCAAGGGGCCTAGGCATGCAGGACAGCGCCGCTTCTCCGATTGGGCCGGTGTACCGGCGCATACTGCTCAAGTTGAGTGGCGAGGCGTTGATGGGCGACGACGAGAGCGGTGTGAATCCCGCCGTCATCGAGCGCATTGCCGGAGAGATCGGCGAACTCATCAAGATCGGGGTCCAGGTCGCCTTGGTAGTGGGTGGCGGCAATATCTTCCGCGGCGCGCAACTGGCGGAGGCCGGCGTGGAGCGTGTCACCGCCGATCACATGGGTATGCTGGCCACCATCATCAATGCCCTGGCCATGCAGGATGCCTTGGAAAAACTGGGCATGCACGCGCGCGTCATGTCGGCGGTCAAGGTCAATCAGATCTGTGAGGACTACATCCGCCGCCGCGCCATCCGCCATCTGGAAAAGGGGCGGGTGGTGGTCTTTGCCGCTGGCACCGGCAATCCATTTTTTACCACGGATTCCGCGGCCAGTCTGCGTGGCATCGAGATTTCCGCCGATGCCGTTTTCAAGGCCACCAAGGTGGACGGTGTCTACTCCAGTGATCCCAACAAGGATCCGGAGGCAGAATTCTACCGGCTCCTGAGCTATGACAGGGTGCTTGCGGAGAAGCTCAATGTGATGGATGCCACGGCCATCGTACTGTGCCGCGACAATCACATGCCTCTACGGGTCTTCAATATCACACGCCCTGGCGTGTTGAAGCAGGTGGTCATGGGTGAAGATGTGGGAACGCTGGTCGAGTAGGGAGAAAACAATATGATCGAAGACATCACGCAGGATGCCAGGGAGCGCATGAGCAAGAGTATAACGGCCCTCAAGCACGATTTTGCCAAGATTCGCACCGGGCGCGCCCATACCAGCCTGCTGGATCACATCAAGGTGCCCTATTACGGTGACGAAGTGCCTCTCAATCAAGTGGCCAACGTGGCAGTGGGCGATTCCCGCATGCTTACGGTTACACCCTGGGAGAAGCACATGGTGCCGGTGGTGGAAAAGGCCATTGCCACCTCCGACCTGGGGCTCAACCCCTCTACATCGGGCAATGTGATTCGCGTCAACCTGCCACCGCTGACGGAGGAGCGGCGCAAGGAAATGACGCGCATCGTCAAGGCGGAGGCGGAATCCGCCCGCGTGGCCGTCCGTAATATCCGCCGCGACGCCAACAGCGATTTCAAGGCCCTGCTCAAGGAAAAAGAGATTTCAGAGGACGAGGAGCGCCGCGCAGCGGAAGCCATCCAGAAAATGACGGACCAATTTATCGCCGAGGTCGACAAACTGCTTGCGGAAAAAGAAGCCGAGTTGATGGAAATCTGATTGCTTCATGCAGGCGGGGGAGACGCGACAGCCCTGCGGGAAATTAGAAGAACCCGGGCTGCAAAAGAAACAGCGGCCTGAACAATTGGCGGGAAATGAATCGGGTTCCACTTACAATAATCACCGTTGCAGAACCATGTCTATCAATGAGACCCAGATTGATGTTGCCAGGGCGTCACTGAAGCTCCCTCGCCACGTCGCCATCATCATGGATGGTAATGGCCGCTGGGCCAAGAAGCGCTACATGCCGCGTTTTGCCGGGCACAAGGCCGGTGTCGAGGCGGTGCGCAGCATCGTGCGGTATTGCGCCAACAAGGGTATCGAGGTGCTCACGCTGTTTGCCTTCAGCAGCGAGAACTGGCGCCGGCCCGAGGAAGAGGTCAGCCTGCTCATGGACCTGCTGCTGACCTCCTTGCAGCGCCAAGTGAGTAAGCTCCACGACAACAATGTAAAGTTACGCTTTATCGGCGATCACCACGCCTTTTCGCCCAAATTGTCGGAAAAGATCAAGGAGGCGGAGAAGCTCACCTGTAACAATACTGGACTGGTGCTGGTGGTTGCCATCAACTATGGCGGGCGTTGGGATATTACCCAGGCGGCGAAGGAGGTGGCAAGGCGGGTAAGAGACGGTGAGGTGGACTGCGAACAGATCGATGTAGCGCTGATGCATTCCTGCATGGCCCTCCATGACCTGCCCGAGCCTGATCTCTTCATCCGCACTGGCGGCGAGCAGCGGGTGAGTAATTTCCTGTTGTGGCAACTGGCCTACACGGAACTGTATTTCACCGATACCCTGTGGCCAGATTTCAAGGAACAGGCCTTCGAGCTGGCGTTGGATTCCTTTGCCAAGCGCCAGCGCCGCTTCGGTCATACCGGAGAGCAAGTGGAGCACATGCAGGGTGCTTAAGCAACGCCTGATGACGGCAGCCGTCCTGGCGCCACTGTTCCTGTGGGCCGTATTTGCCTTGCCCACCCATCTGCTGGCCCTGGTGTTCCTTTTCGTCGTGGCCATCGGTGCATGGGAATGGTCGGCCCTGGCGGGCCTGCAAAACTGCTCCTTACGCACGGCCTATGTGGCTGCCGTCGCCACCGTCATCGTGTTGCTCTATCCCCTCATGCAGATCCCCATGCTGGTCTATGGCGTGCTGGCGCTGGCCCTGACATGGTGGATGGGCGCCCTCATGTGGATCAACCATGCCGAAGCACAGGCTGAGCCCCCTGGCGGCGGGGAGGTGGACAGCCCCGACAGGCGGTTGTTGTTCATAGGCTTCTTGGTGCTGGTCCCAACCTGGATGGCCCTGGTGCTGTTGCATCGTAACGGCACGCCCGGTCTCTATCTGATGCTGTCCCTGTTCGTCATCGTGTGGGGGGCCGACAGCGGCGCCTATTTCGCGGGGCGGCGCTGGGGGCGGCGCAAACTGGCGCCTCATATCAGCCCGGGGAAGACCTGGGAGGGAGCGAGTGGTGGGCTGGCCGTAGTGGTGGTGACCATGGCAGTGGCCGCCTGGCTGATGGATTATGATTGGGGCAACCTGCTGTCTTTCGTATTGCTGGGGGTTGTCACTGCCATGTTCTCAATCGTGGGCGACTTGTTGGAGAGCCTGATGAAGCGGCGCCGGGGCGTCAAGGACAGCGGCCGCATTCTGCCCGGTCATGGCGGCGTGCTGGACCGCATCGACAGCCTCACCGCTGCCGCCCCCGTGTTCGTTCTGGGACTGTTGTTGTTGGGGGTCAGTCTGTGAAGGGCGTGACTATCCTGGGCGCGACGGGCTCAATCGGCATCAACACCCTGGATGTGATGTCCCGCTATCCCGGGGAATACCGCATCGTGGCCCTGACGGCCAATTCCGAGGTGGAGCGCCTTTATCGCCAGTGCCAGGCCTTTCAGCCGCAATATGCCGTGATGGCCAATGAGATCGCCGCTGAGCAGCTTGCCGGGCGCCTGCGTGACGACATGCCCGATGTGCAGGTATTGTCCGGTGTGGCGGGCCTGGAACAGGTTGCGGCGCTGGAGCAAGTGGATATCGTCATGGCGGCCATCGTGGGGGCGGCGGGCCTGCTGCCCACACTGGCGGCGGCGCGCAGCGGCAAACGCATCCTGCTGGCCAACAAGGAGGCCCTGGTGGTGGCGGGGCATATCTTCATGGAGGAGGTGCGCGGTAACGGGGCGGAGCTGCTGCCTATCGACAGCGAGCACAATGCCATCTTCCAGTGCATGCCGGCGGGGTTCGAGGACGGTCTGGCCGAAGTGGGCGTGCAACGCATCATGCTGACTTCGTCGGGCGGGCCGTTTCTTCAGGTTCCCGCAGAGGAATTTCCCTCCATTACCCCCGACCAGGCCTGCGCCCACCCCAACTGGGCCATGGGGCGCAAGATCTCCGTGGATTCGGCCACCATGATGAACAAGGGACTGGAAGTGATCGAGGCCTGCCTGCTGTTCAGCACCACCCCGGACAAGGTGCAGGTGGTGATTCATCCCCAGAGCGTCATTCACTCCATGGTAGAATACCTGGATGGTTCCGTATTGGCGCAACTGGGGGCGCCTGATATGCGCATTCCCATTGCCCATGCCCTGGCGTGGCCCAAGCGCATCGAATCCGGGGCAGAGCGCCTGGATCTGTTTGAGATCGCACGCCTGGATTTCGAGGCGCCGGACCTGGAACGGTTCCCGTGCCTGGCCTATGCTTTCGAGGCGGCCAGCAGGGACGACACGGCAGCGGTAATCATGAATGCCGCCAATGAGGAAGCGGTGTCCGCATTCCTCGATAACGCCATCCTGTTTCCGGACATACCCCGGGTCATACGCAGGGCGCTGGATGAGCTTTCTCCCCGGCAGGCGGCCTCAATTGAGGAAGTGCTTCATGATGACCAGCGCGCCAGGGAGCATGCCAGGGAGATCATCAAGGGAATCAAGAGCGACTATTGCAAATGAGTACATTTTTTTCGTCTGCCTTCTTTTTTATCGTGGCCCTCGGGGTTCTCATTACCGTTCATGAATTCGGGCACTTCTGGGTGGCTCGGCGCCTGGGCGTCAAGGTGCTGCGCTTCTCTGTCGGCTTTGGCAGGCCCCTGTGGACATGGCGCCGCAAGGGTGATGAAACGGAATATGTCATTGCGGCGCTGCCTCTGGGGGGGTATGTGCAGATGCTCGATGAGCGCGAGGGGCCTGTGGAGGAAAATGAACTCCACCGCGCATTCAACCGCAAGCCCTTGGGCAGCCGCTTCGCCATTGTTGCCGCCGGTCCCCTGTTCAATTTCCTGCTGGCCTTTATCCTCTACTGGCTCATGTTCGTTGTGGGAATTCCCGGCGTCAAGCCCATTATCGGCGAGGTCGATCCCGGCAGCATCGCGGAACAGGGAGGCTTTCGCCACGGGGACACGATACTGCGCATCGATGGCAAGGAAGTGTTCACATGGAGTAGCGCCTTCATGTTATTGATCGAAAAGAGCCTCGATGGCGGGGTCGTCAAGGTGAATGTGCGTGATGAGCTTGGCAATGAGCGCCTGCGTATTCTCGATCTCAATCTCATGCCGGAGGGGGTGGATAAATCCAATGTGATCGAGAATCTGGGGTTTCAGCGTTATACACCCCATATACCGCCCGTTATCGGGGGGCTGGAGACGGGCGGGCCAGCCGAACAGGCCGGTCTGCAAAAGGGTGATCGCATCGTTTCCGTGGAAGGCGAGCCCGTCGCTGGGTGGCGGGAATGGGTGGAATTGGTTAGGCAGCATCCGGGGCAGGTCATGCAGGTGGAGGTTGAGCGCCAAGGGCGCACCCTGCATATGGAATTGCAACCCGCGGTCGTTCAGTCCGAGGCAGGTGAATTCGGGCGTATTGGAGCGGCGGTCGAATATCCCGAGGAGATCGTGCGCGAGATGGAGGCCGTCGAGCGCCATTCAATCGGGGGTAGTATGGTCATGGCGGGGCACAGGACGTGGGATATGACCATTCTCACCGGGCGCATGCTGTGGGAGATGATCGCGGGCAACGTATCCGTCACCAACATCGGTGGCCCTATCAGCATTGCCCAGTATGCCGGGTATTCCGCCAGTGTCGGTTTTATTTCCTTTCTCGGTTTTCTGGCCCTCATCAGTATCAGCCTGGGAGTGCTGAACCTGCTTCCCATTCCCATCCTCGATGGGGGGCATCTGCTGTACTACATCATCGAATTCTTCAAGGGCAGTCCGGTGTCAGAGGCTGCGCAGGCCATGGGACAGCGGATCGGTATCGTTATATTGCTGGGCGTGATGGTGCTCGCCTTCTATAACGATCTCGTGCAAGTCTTCAATTCATGACCGGGCGGCAGCGGTAAGGCACGATGGCCGCGATCAGGCGCTTCCTTTTTTTCTGTGTTCTCGTGCTCGTGCTGATGGCGCCGGCATGGGCTTTCGAACCTTTCATCGTCAAGGATTTCAAGGTAGAAGGCCTGCAGCGTATTACCGTGGGCACGGTGCTGAATTATCTGCCTGTCGAGGTGGGTGATGAACTCGATGAGAAACGTTCAGCCGATACCATCAGGGCGCTTTTCAAGACGGGATTCTTTAATGACGTACGCCTGGCGCGCCAGGGCGACACCCTGGTGATCATCGTGCGGGAGCGGCCTGCCATTGCGAAGATCGAGATTTCCGGTAACAAGGACATCGAGACGGACCAACTCATGGACGCCCTGAAGAATATCGGCCTGGCTGAGGGGCGGGTCTTCGACCGCTCGTCCCTGGACAAGGTGGAGAAGGAGCTGGAGCGGCAGTACTTTTCCCAGGGGAAATATGGGGTGAAAATAAAGTCCAAGGTTACGCCCCTGGATGACAACCGCGTCGATCTGAGCATCGATATCGCAGAAGGCAGTATCGCCAAGATTCGCCGTATCAATATTGTCGGCAACCGCGTTTATAGCGATGCCGAACTGCTCGATGTGTTTCAATTGGGATCGCCGACCATCCTTTCTTTTCTCACCAACAACGACCAATATTCCCGGCAGCGGCTGTCCGGGGATCTGGAGTCACTGCGTTCCTTTTACCTGGATCGCGGGCATATCAAGTTCAGCATCGACTCCACCCAGGTGACCATTTCGCCTGACAAGAAAGATGTCTATGTCACCATCAATGTCAGCGAGGGCGAAAAATACACCGTCAGCGACGTCAAGCTGGCGGGAGACCTGATTGTCTCCGAGCCGGTGTTGCGCGCCCTGATCCCCATCAAACCGGGTGACTTCTTTTCACGGCGCGCCATCACCGAGAGCACGGCTGCTCTCACCGAACGCATCGGACGGGAAGGCTATGCCTTTGCCAATGTCAACACATCGCCGGATATCGATGAGGAAAAGCGTGAGGTGCTGCTGACCTTCTTTATCGACCCCGGGCAGCGTATCTATGTCAACCGCATCAATATCTCGGGCAATATGCGCACCCGTGACAGCGTAGTAAGGCGTGAGCTGCGGCAGATGGAGGCGGGCTGGATATCCATGGAAAAAATCAACCGCTCCAAGATCAGGCTGCAACGGCTGGGTTATTTCGACGAGGTCAATGTGGAGACGCCATCGGTTCCCGGCGTTGCCGATCAGGTGGACGTGAACATTAGTGTCAATGAGCGCTCATCGGGCAGCATCAGCGCGGGTGTCGGTTATTCCCAGACCCAGGGGTTGCTGATCAATGCCAGCATCAGCCAGAACAATATCTTCGGAACGGGGAATCGTGTAACAGCCACGGTCAATAATGGTGCTGTCAATAAAATCTACAGTTTTTCCTATACCAATCCCTATTACACTATCGACGGTGTCAGCCGCGGTTTCAGGGTCTTCAGCCGCTCCACCAATGCACGCAACGCCAACGTGGGGCGTTATACATCCGATGTCTACGGCGCCAGCGTCAATTACGGTATACCATTGAGCGAATTCAACCGCATAACGACTTCCGTAGGCTATGAAAACACCAGGCTGGATACCTCCGAGTTCACGCCTGATTCCTTCCTGGATTTCATCGCGGAGAACGGTGATGATTTTGACGCCTATAAGCTGAATCTGACCTGGTCCTATGATACGCGTAACCGGGCGATTTTCCCGGATCGTGGCACTTACCGAGCAGTCTCCTCGGATATCTCACTGCCTGTAGGCAATCTGGAGTTCTACAAGATCCGCCTGCGCGAGACCCACTATTTCTCGCTCATTGAGGATTACACCTTCCAGCTGAGAGCGGATATCGGCCTTGGAGACGGTTATGGTGAAACCAGCGAGCTGCCTTTCTGGGAACGCTACTATGCGGGAGGTGTTTCCTCAGTGCGGGGTTTCAGGAGCAATACCCTGGGACCTAATGAAGACGGTTCTCCCGTGGGTGGTTCCTTCAAGGTTGTGGGAAGTGCGGAGTTTATCTTTCCGGCGCCTTTTGCCGAGGACAATAAATCATTGCGTCTGAGCGCATTCTTTGATATTGGTAGTGTCTTTGAGCGTGTTGATAGTTTCAATGGCGACGAACTGCGTTATTCTGCGGGGTTGTCGGTCAAGTGGCTGACGCCGATGGCGCCGCTGACTTTCAGCTACGGTATTCCACTGAATGACCAGGATGGTGACAGGGTGGAGAAATTCCAGTTTACATTGGGTACACCAGGTTTCTAGCAATTTGGAGTAATGAGTTGAATAGACAATTTCAGGTTATGAATATTCTTGCTGCAGGTGTCCTGATCCTGGCAAGCTCAGTATCGGTGGCGGCAGGTCTCAAGATCGGCTACGTGGATACGGGCCGTTTATTGGAAGAGGCGCCGCAGGCGCGCGCCGCCACTGAGCAGCTGAAGAGGGAGTTTGCGCCCCGTGAAGAGGAGATGATCGTTATTCAAAACGAGCTGAAGGCGTTGGAAGATCGTCTGGCGCGAGACGGCGCCGTCATGAGTGAGTCAGAACGCAAGCGTATGAGCGTGGATATCCTGGCCAAGAAAAGGGAATTCAGGCGCAAGCAGGAGGAGTTCCGTGAGGATATCAATTTGCGCCGTAACGACGCCATAGGCACCCTGCAGGATCAGATCAAGCAGGCCATCGAGAAAGTGGGCCGTGATGGCAACTATGACCTTATTCTATACGAGGGTATTGCGTTCGCCAATCCCGCGCTCGATATCACGGATATCGTACTGAAAGGCCTGGGCGAAATCAGCAAGACTTCAGCAGGGGAACCTTGAGTTACCGCTTCCAGCCGGGGGGCATGAATAGACCGCAATTGCGTGACTTTGCCGCCGGTTTGTAGGGCAGGTAAATCCATCCCATCACGTTTTGCGCAGATTCCATGTGTCCGGCAGGCGCCCGGGGAAAACGACAATAAACGGAAAGCATTTTATGACGCGGGAAAAAATCAATACCACGCCGATGGAATCGGCTATCGATATCAACAAGATCCTGAAGCTGCTGCCACACCGCTATCCCTTTTTGATGGTCGATCGGGTTATCGAGTACACGTCAGGAGAATCTCTGACCGCGCTCAAGAATGTGTCCTATAACGAGCCTTATTTTACCGGACACTTTCCTGTCCGGCCGGTCATGCCGGGGGTATTGATCCTGGAGGCCCTGGCCCAGGCCACTGGAATACTGGCTTTTATCAGTACGGAATCCACTCCCGACGATGAGACGCTGTACTATTTTGTCGGCATCGATAACGCCCGTTTCAGGCGTCCCGTCGAGCCTGGGGATCAGTTGATCCTGGATGTGTCTGTAACGCGCAACATGCGCAATGTGTGGCGTTTCGAGAGCGAGGCGCGCGTGGATGGCCAGGTCGTGGCGACGGCTGCGATCATGTGCGCGGCCAAGCCCGTCTGATTGCTTGTCTTGATGGTTCTGTAAAATCAATAAGTTACAAATCTGTTTTATTGACTCTGCATTAATTTTCCTGGGGGCGGGTGATATTGTTGATGGCAGGTGTGGACGAGGCGGGACGAGGCCCCCTGGCCGGCCCGGTGATTGCGGCGGCGGTGATACTCGATCCAGAACAGCCGGTCGAAGGCATCAGGGATTCCAAACAATTGTCTGCCTCGCGTCGTGAACTGCTGGCTGACAGGATTCGCCATCAGGCTCTCGCCTGGTCCATAGGACGGGCCGATGTGGCCGAGATCGACCGCCTCAATATTCTGCAGGCGACCTTGCGTGCCATGCAGCGCGCCGTCATGGGGCTTTCTGTCAATCCGCAACGGGTGCTGGTGGATGGGAACCGCTGCCCGGAATTCCATTGTCCCGCCGAGGCCATCGTCAAGGGCGACCAGAAGGTCGAGGCCATTGCCGCCGCGTCCATCCTGGCCAAAGTGGCGCGTGACAGGGAAATGGCTGAACTGGATGCCAGATACCCGGGCTACGGACTGGCCCAGCACAAGGGATATCCCACCAAGGCCCACATAACGGCCTTGTATGAAAAAGGCGTGACTCCCCACCACCGCCGTTCCTATGGGCCGGTGAAAGCGTGTCTGGCCGCTCGCGGACTGTGTGTGGAACCGTTAGAATAGTTCTTCATGGCCAATACGTTTGTTCATCTGCATCTCCATTCCGAGTACTCCCTGATCGACGGCCTGGTGCGCGTCAAGCCCCTGGTGAGCCGGGTGGCCGACGCGGGCATGCCTGCCGTGGCCGTTACGGATCAGTGTAATCTGTTTGCCCTGGTCAAGTTCTACCGCGCGGCCATCGCCGCTGGCGTCAAGCCCATCGTCGGTGTCGATCTCAGATTGCAGGATATAACATTGGCCAGGCCGGCGCGTCTGGTTCTGCTGTGCCAGGATCACCAGGGCTACCTCAATCTGACCCGTCTCATTTCCATGGCCTATCTCAGGGGGCAGTCTCAGGGGGCGCCCTATATTCAGCGGGAATGGCTGCACGGTCACAGCGGGGGTCTGATCGCCCTGTCGGGTGGCCACGAAGGTGATGTGGGGCAGGCCCTGCTGGCTGGCAAAGGGGAGCTGGCGGCGCGATACCTGAGTGAGTGGGAGCAGCTGTTTCCGGGGCGCTACTATCTCCAACTCCAGCGTACCGGCCGCGTCCCCGAGGAGGACTATCTGCACGCCGTTGTGGAATTGGCCATGAAGAGCGGCGCGCCCGTGGTGGCCAGCAACGATGTGCGTTTTTTGCGGCGTGAGGATTTCGAGGCCCACGAGGCCCGGGTGTGCATTCACGACGGTCGTACGCTGCACGATCCACGCCGCCCACGCCTCTACAGCGACCAGCAGTACCTGCGCACGCCTGAGGAAATGTCCGCGCTATTCGAGGATATCCCGGAGGCTCTGGAAAACACGGTGGAGATCGCGCGCCGCTGCAATCTGGAGCTGACGCTGGGCGAGAATGTCTTGCCTGAGTTTCCCGTTCCCGAGGGGATGACCACCACCCGTTATTTCACCCAGCAGGTGCGGGAGGGGCTGGAGCAGCGTTTGACCGTGATTCTGGGAAGTGACGATGAGGATCAAGAGGAGAAGCGACGTAGCTATCATGAGCGCCTCGATCACGAACTGGAAGTCATCAACAACATGGGTTTTCCCGGCTATTTTCTCATCGTCGCCGATTTTATCCGCTGGGCGCGGGAGAATGATGTGCCGGTAGGGCCTGGCAGGGGCTCGGGCGCCGGTTCGCTGGTGGCCTATGCTCTGGGAATTACCAACCTGGATCCATTGGCTTACGATCTGCTATTCGAGCGTTTTCTCAATCCTGAGCGCGTCTCCCTGCCGGATTTCGACGTGGATTTCTGCATGGACGGGCGCGACCGGGTCATCGAGTACGTGGCGGAACGCTATGGCCGCGAGCGCGTGGCGCAGATCATCACCTACGGCACCATGGCCGCCAAGGCGGTGGTGCGCGACGTGGGGCGGGTGCTGGGCAACCCCTACGGCTTCGTGGACCAGATCGCCAAGCTGATTCCCTTCGATCTGGGGATCACCCTGGATAAGGCCCTGGAACAGGAAGAGCAGCTGCGCCGCCGCTACGAAGAGGAAGAGGATGTCCATGCCCTCATCGAGCTGGCCCGTTCCCTGGAAGGCTTGGCGCGCAACGCGGGAAAACATGCCGGTGGCGTGGTGATCGCCCCCTCGGCCCTGACGGATTTCACGCCGCTGTACTGTGAACAGGGCTCCACGGCGCCGGTCACCCAACTGGACAAGGACGATATCGAGGCAGTGGGGCTGGTGAAGTTCGATTTCCTGGGCCTGCGCACCCTGACCATCATCGACTGGGCCGTCAAGACCATCAACCGCCAGCTTGCCGACAGGGGCGGGCCGCCGGTCGATATCGACGCCATACCCCTCGACGACGAGGCGACCTACGAATTACTCAAAAGCAGCCAGACCACGGCCGTCTTCCAGCTCGAGTCGCGCGGCATGAAAGATCTCATCAAGCGCCAGCAGCCCGATTGTTTCGAGGACATCATCGCCCTGGTGGCCCTTTTCCGGCCCGGCCCCCTGCAGTCCGGCATGGTGGACGACTTCATCGACCGCAAGCATGGCCGAGCGCGCGTCAACTATCCCCATCCCGAGCTGGAGCCCATCCTGAAGCCCACCTACGGCGTGATCCTTTACCAGGAACAGGTCATGCAGATCGCCCAGGTGCTGGCGGGCTATACCCTGGGGCAGGCCGACCTGCTCAGGCGCGCCATGGGCAAGAAGAAGCCAGAGGAGATGGCCAAGCAGCGCAGTATCTTTCTGGAAGGCGCGGAAGGGCGTGGGGTGGAGCGCGAGCAGGCGGCCTACATCTTCGATCTCATGGAGAAGTTCGCCGGTTATGGTTTCAACAAGTCGCATTCCGCAGCCTACGCCCTCATCGCCTACCAGACCGCATGGCTCAAGGCCCATTATCCCGCCGCCTTCATGGCCGCCGTGTTGTCCTCGGACATGGACAATACGGACAAGATCGTCATGTTCATGGACGAATGCCGCTGCATGGGCCTGGCGGTGGAGCCTCCCAATATCAACCGCTGCGACTACGTCTTCACCGTCAGTGACGACGACACGATTCTCTATGGCCTGGGCGCCATCAAGGGCGTGGGGGCCGCGGCCCTCGACGGCATCCTGGAAGAGCGCCGCCGGCATGGCGAGTTCCGCGACCTGCTGGACCTGTGCAAGCGCATCGACCTGCGCAAGGCCAACCGCCGCGTATTGGAGGCCCTCATCCGGTGCGGCGCCCTGGATGTCTTCGACGACAACCGGGCGCGCACCATGGCGTTGCTGGGCAAGACCCTGCAGATGGCGGAGCGCCACCTGCGTGACCAGGCCGCGGGACAGAGCGATCTCTTCGGCGCCGCCATGGGGCCTGCGCCGGATGGGGCGGTTCAGTGCCGCGTGGAAATACCGGATATTCAGCCCTGGAGCGAGGAGCAGCGCCTGCTGGGCGAGAAGGAAACCCTGGGCCTGTACCTCACCGGCCATCCCGTGGCGCGCTATGAGAAGGAGCTGGCGGCATTCATCACGGCGCGCATCAAGGACCTCAATCCGCGCCGCGAGCAGAGGGTCGTCATCGCCGGCCTGATCGTCGCCATGCGCGCCATGAACACCAAGCGGGGCGAGCGTTTCGCCTTCGTGACCCTGGACGACGGCACCGGGCGCCTGGAACTGGCCGTCTTCGCCGAGGCCTACCGCAGCTACCGCGATCATCTCGTCAAGGACCGCCTCATCGTGGTGGAGGGCACGGCCAGCGCCGACGAATACACCGGGGGCTTCCGCATCGGGGTGGAGAAGATTTTCGATATCAATCAGGCGCGGGAGATCTTTGCCAAGCGCCTGGAGATCGATCTCGGCCGGCGTCCCGTGGAAAAAAGCGTCAGTCACACCCTGGTCGAGATCCTGGCGCCCTTCCGCGAGGGCGACTGCCCCGTATGGATCAATTGCACGAACAACACCGCCCGCGCCTCCCTGGCCCTGGGCAGGGAGTGGCAGGTGCATCCCACCGACGAACTGCTGCACCGTCTGGAGGAGATGGCCGAGGCGGAGGATGTGCGGGTGGTTTATTGAGAAGGGGGTAAGATACAAGATACAAGGGACAAGGGACAAGGGACAAGAGAAAGACGCTCGAAGTGTGGCATCCCATTGCCCCCTTGTATCTTTCCCCTTGTATCTTGTATCTTGTATCTTTCCTTTTTACTCAGATCAAAATGAAACTAAGCTTCCTCGAATTCGAACAACCCATCGCTGAACTGCAGGCCAAGATCGACGAGTTGCGCAATGTGGGTGATGACAACGAACTCAACATCAGCGAGGAGATTTCCCGCCTCGAGGCCAAGTGCGCCAAGCTGACGGAGTCGATATTCTCGTCCCTCAATGCCTGGCAGATCTCCCAGATGGCGCGGCATCCCCAGCGTCCTTATACCTACGACTACATCGAGCGTCTTCTTACCGATTTCGAGGAATTGCATGGCGACCGCTGCTATGCCGACGATTATGCCATCGTGGGTGGGATCGGCAGGCTGGACGGGCGTCCGGTGATGGTCATCGGGCACCAGAAGGGCCGAGACACCAAGGAAAAAGTCAAGCGTAATTTCGGCATGCCCCGTCCCGAGGGCTACCGCAAGGCCCTGCGGCTCATGGAAACAGCGGAGCGCTTTCGTCTGCCCATTCTCACATTTATCGATACGCCCGGCGCCTATCCCGGCGTGGGCGCGGAGGAGCGGGGGCAGAGCGAGGCCATTGCACGCAACCTGCGCGTCATGGCAACACTGCGCACGCCCATTATCTGCACGGTGATCGGTGAGGGCGGTTCAGGTGGGGCCCTGGCCATCGGCGTAGGAGATCACCTGGGCATGCTGGAATACAGCACCTATTCCGTCATCTCCCCCGAGGGTTGCGCCTCCATTCTGTGGAAGAGCGCGGACAAGGCCTCTGACGCGGCGGAGGCCATGGGCATCACATCCAAGCGCCTCAGCGAAATCGGCCTCATCGACGAGATCATTGCCGAGCCCATGGGCGGCGCGCATCGTGACTATGACCAGATGGCCGAGTCCGTCAAACAATCCATTACCAACACCCTGTTACGCCTGGACAGCCAGACCCTCGACGAGCTGGTGGAGGCGCGCTACCAGAAACTGATGGGTTATGGCGTCTTCAACGCCTGACCGCTTTTTCAGCGGCGGGAGCGCGCAGGACAATGCCTCAGCCGTTTTTAACCTGCCTGCAAGACAATCTTGAGCGGCTTCCAGCGGCGCCGCGTTATTTTGTGGCCTACAGCGGTGGCAGGGACTCTCACGTTCTGCTCCATGCCATGGCGTCCCTGAGAGGAAGTCTGCCCGGCGGCCTGCATGCCATCCATGTGAACCATGGCCTGTCTCTCCAGGCCGCCCATTGGGCCGGGCACTGCCGGTCTGTGTGCGATGCCTTGTCGGTGCCCCTGCGCGTCGTGACAGTGGATGCCGGGCCGGAGAGGGGAGAGAGTCCCGAGGCCGCGGCGCGCCACGCGCGATACAAGGCTTTCTCCCGTCTCATGGCGACGGGAGATTGTCTCCTGACGGCGCATCATCAGGATGACCAGGCGGAAACGCTGTTGTTGCAACTCCTGCGCGGCAGCGGTCCTCACGGCCTGGCGGGTATGCCTTTCCAGACGCCGTTTTCTCGGGGTTTGCATGCGCGCCCCTTGCTGGATTTCACCCGCGAGCAGTTGGGCGATTATGCTGCCGCCCAGGGCCTGCGCTGGGTCGAGGACCCGAGCAACCGGGATACGGGCCTGCGGCGCAATTTCATTCGTCATGAGATTTTCCCGCTGCTGGCTTCGCAATGGCCCGCCGCGGCGGAAACCCTGTCGCGCAGCGCCGCCCACTGCGCTGACGCAGCACGGTTGTTGGACAGCCTGGCGGACGACGATCTGCGCCAGGTGAGAGGCGCTCAATCGCAGCAACTGGATATCGAGGCGCTCAGTAAACTGGATGAGATCCGTCAACGCAACGTGATTCGTTACTGGATCAGATCCCAGGGTTTTCCCCTTCCGCAACAATCCCATCTTGAGCGCCTGCGGCATGATGTTCTGCAGGCCGCGCCGGACCGCATGCCTCTGGTATGCTGGGCGGACGCCGAAATCAGGCGCTACCGAGACACCTTGTACCTCATGCGTCCCCTGAAAGATTTTGATCCCAAGGCGGTGCTGCCTTGGGATTTGCGCGCTCCTCTGCAATTGCCTGGCGGTCTGGGCATGCTGGAAAGCGCGGTGGAGGAGGGGGGCGGCCTGGCTTTGGAAGCCATGAGGCAGGACGGAGTTTCCGTGCGTTTCAGACAGGGGGGGGAGACCTGCCGCCCGCCAGGGCGGGGCCATGCCGTGGCCTTGAAAAAGTTGTTTCAGGAGCAGGGCATACCCCCCTGGCAGCGTAATCGGATCCCACTGCTTTATGTTGGGGAACAGTTGGCGGCTGTTGTCGGGGTGTGTAACTGCGAGCCTTTCGTCGTAGCAGACGGTGTTTCCGGTGTGGTCGTGCGCCTGAGGCCCTCGCTCATTTCCCCTTTCCCAGGGGACGGCATCGCTAAACTGAAGTTCTTTCAGTTTTTCCCATGTAATCCTGCGAAAAGTCGTTTTGAATAAACGACTTGAGCAGTTATTGGGTGCTATTTTCACATTATTGTGTACCCATGTAATTAGCTTGCTATTTGCCAAAAATGGTGTATGCTAAGGGTATGCACATCGACGTGGTCCCCAATCGTAATTCGCGCCCGGCTTACCTGCTTCGGGAATCGTATCGTGACGGAAAGAAAGTCAGAAAGCGCACCATTGCCAACCTTTCCTCCCTTTCGGATGAACAAATCAGGGCCTTTCGGGCCATTCTTGCGGGGCAGAAGCTGGCGCCTGTTAAGGCCCTGTTCGAGATCGAGAAGTCCCGCGCCCATGGCCATGTCGATGCCGTACGTGTAGCCATGTTGCGCCTGAAGGTGCCGGCCTTGTTATCCTTCCGGCCTTGCCGCGAACGGGATCTGGTCTGCGCCATGGTCGCAGCGCGGGTCGTGGCACCCCATACCAAGCTGGCCACCACCCGTTGGTGGCACACCACCACGCTGGCGGAGGACTTTGGCGTCATGGATGCGACCGAGGACGACTTATATGCGGCGATGGACTGGCTGCTGGCGCGCCAGGACAGGATCCAGAAGAAACTCGCGGCCCGGCATCTGCGGGAGGGCTGCCGGGTGCTGTACGATCTCTCGTCGAGTTACTTCGAGGGCAAGACCTGTCCCCTGGCCCGAATTGGCTACAGCCGCGATGGCAAAAGGGGCAAGCCACAGGTCAACTACGGCTTGTTGGCCGATACGCGGGGCTGTCCGGTGGCGGTGTCGGTATACGAGGGCAATACCGCGGATCCAAAAACGCTGATGCCGGAGATTGAGCGGCTGCGGCACGATTTCGGCATCACCCAGCTGGTGATGGTTGGGGACCGAGGGATGATCTCGCAGAAGGCGATCGAGGCTTTGCGTGAGCAGGAGGGTATCGGCTGGATCACCGCGCTCAAGAGCGGCGCCATCCGCGCCTTGATCGATCAGGGGCAACTCCAGATGGGACTGTTCGATGAGCGCAACCTGTTTGAGTTCACCCACCCCGACTATCCGCGCGAACGCCTGATTGCCTGCCGCAATCCGGCGTTGGCCGCCTTACGTGCGCGCAAGCGTGAAGACCTGCTGCAGGCCACCGAGAAGCAGCTGGAGAAGATACGCACCCTGGTGCAAAGTGGCCGGTTGCGCGGTCAGGACAAGATCGGCTTGCGCGTCGGCAAGGTGATCAACCAGTACAAGGTGGCCAAGCACTTCATGCTGGATATCCAGGATCAGTCGTTTGCGTTCCAGCGTTCTGATACGCGCATCGCCGCCGAAGCGGCGCTGGACGGGCTCTACGTCATTCGCACCTCGGTGCCCGCCATGCGCATGGACAGTGCCGAGTGCGTACGGCACTACAAATCCCTGGCCCAGGTCGAACGGGCATTCCGCACGCTGAAATCCGTCGACCTGCGGATCCGCCCGATCCATCATCGCTTGGCCGATCGGGTGCGCGCGCATATCTTTTTGTGCATGCTCGCCTATTACGTCGAGTGGCATATGCGCGAAGCGTGGCGCGAATTGTTGTTTGCCGACACCGATCAAGAGGCCAAAGCCACATGCGATCCAGTGGCGCCCGCGCGGCGTTCCGCCGCCGCCGAGCGCAAAGCCAGCACCCACACGCTCGACGACGGCACGCCAGCCCATTCCTTCGCCACCTTGATGGACGAACTCTCGACAATCGTGCGCAATACCTGCCGCTCACCCCAGGCGGGTGATAACGCCCCCACCTTCCACGTCACCACTCAACCTAATCCCAAACAAAGGCGCGCCATCGAACTGATACAACAAATAACCCTGTAGCCAGTACCACGCACCACGGATCCAAGTTAACTCTTTGAACCGGCAAACAAAACTGCATGAAAACTACAGGAACTTCAGTTTAATCCCTACCTCAACTTCCATCGCCCCTGCTTCTTTCCCGTCCCGCACATCGACAGCAAGGGCAAGGTGAAAAAACGCTACCCCTTTGAGGAGATGAAGACCCCCTATGAAAAGCTCAAATCAC
>Ga0256839_1000711_pt1 | contig 42875 bp, 37 predicted proteins | sample 354166metaG_FD_185968 | JGI IMG/M metagenome (GOLD analysis project Ga0256839, IMG submission 185968) | Hydrothermal vent microbial communities from Mid Atlantic Ridge, Atlantic Ocean - 354-166 | ecosystem: Environmental > Aquatic > Marine > Hydrothermal vents | place: Atlantic Ocean: Mid...
AACAACTACTCAAAAAAGTCCGGGAGCTCTGTCCGGACGCGGATCTTTATTCGGGCATGCCGGAGGCCTATCTGGACGGATAACGGGCAATACTTGCCGGGAGCAGGTAACCGGCAGGCGCGACTGGATCAAAACCCAAAAAGGCTGGCAACTGGAGGAAGCGCAGCCCGTCACCGACGTCTCGCTGCACCCGGGCAACGCCTGGGGCGGCAGCCGCTCAAGCCTCACCGACGAGACCGACGACAGTCAGCTCTACCTGCCCAACCCGCACAGGAAACCACCCGCGAAGCCGCGCTGGAGGCCAAAGAAATCGCCGCCATCAACCGCCAGCGCGCCCAACAGCTCGCCGAACGGTTCCAGACCGACCCGGCCGGCGCGGTGGCCAAATACGTGCAGGACAAAAAAGACGAACTGGCCATCCTGGACTGGGCCGGCGAGTTCGGCGGCAAGTTTGGTGATGCCTGGGACATCGCCCAACAGGGCGACCTCGGCAAGGCCGCCGGCGAAATGGCCAGCGCCCTGGGCAGCGCCGCGAAAAAAGCCGCCATCCGGAAAAAACAGAAAATGGCGGCGCAGAAAAAAGCGGACGACAAAGGCAAAGGCCGCTGGGCGGCGAAAAAAGATAATGTTGATTTTGAGAAAAAACTGGAATCGTTAAAAGAAGAAATGAAAGGGGCAACCCTCACCTACCGAGTCTGCCGCGTCCAGCTGGAGCACGACCCGAGCGGCTGCTACGGCCAGCGGGTCAGCGGCAAGGGCAAGCTGTCGCCCGCGGGCCAAAAGACCGGCTTTTGCCGAAGAAAGAAAGGCACCGACATCAGGTGTGAACCGTGGACGCCCAGCGAGAAACCCGGCAAAACGCGCTGACCGGCCAACCATCAAGACGACAGGAACGATGTAACGAAATGAGTGCGAACCAGCAGGTACTGACCCTGATTCGGGAGATGAACCAGTATTACAAAAAAGAGACCGGCGGGGTTTATCCCGACGCCGAGGGAAAGTCCATCCTGTGGGACAGGATACAGAGAAGAATCCAACGGGTCATGGAAAACCCGAAAAAATACTACATGATAGACGGCTATCTGAAAGCCCTCAGCGAATGGTATCTCGACCACAGCCAATATGCCCGCGCCTGTCTGCACGACCCGGCGCGCCAACGCACCGCCTTTGCCCAGTCGGCCTGGTGCGGCTACCAGGCGGTGAAGGTCAAGGGGGAGTTTAACCGGTTTCTGATTACGAAAACCCTGCGCATGCAGACTGTTATGCTCTTCTGGAGTGAATGCATCCTGGCTGGTTGGTTTGATGAGGCAACAGAAATTGGTCAGCGCTCTCTTGCTCCGGCCGAACAAGGTGGCCGCGCCATGACGTACGGCCGGTCGTTTGATACGGCCAGTTATTTCTTGCTTGAGTTACATTATCTTTGGCAGAACATACCTTTTGACCGGAAAACCGAAGGTTTTGATCATCCCTTGTATGATGAACATACCCCTTTTATTTACGAAGACATCCTCGACCACTGGAACACCCGGGACACCGCCCGGGTCGATGATTATGTCACCCGGATGGCCGACTATCACCTGACCCAGACCGAAGAGGAAACGGAAACCTCCCCCGAGGACGACTACTTTGAATTCAATGATACCTTCACCCGGCTCTTCCCCTACGAAATCATGGCCTGGCTGAAACTGCGGGAGCACCTGGGGCTGCCCAACCCGGCCAAATACAGCCATCCGCTAATGCAGCAGCCGCTGGCTGAATTCATCCCGGACACCCCGCTGGACAAGCCGGACATGCCGCAGGTGGAAACCCTGCTGCAAATCGTTCGGGATGCCCTGCCCGGCGTCAGGTTGTAGTCATGTCCGAACAGCAACGGCAACACGAAACAGACGCACCCGTCCCCCCGGGCAAACAGGCGGATGCATCGGCCAGAGGCCTGGTCACCACTGTATATGCCCTTCAGGCAGCCGGCATTTTTCTTTTTCTGATCACCCTGGGCATTACCTTCCTGGTTGCAGGCATCATCACCCACACCAAAAAGAAAAGCGTTGAAGAAACATGGCTGGCCTCCCACTTCAGATGGCAAACCCGAACGTTCTGGTATGGGTTGCTCTGGACGGTTATCGGGCTGGCAAGCGCGATTTATCTCATTGGCTTTATTATCCTCATCGCCAACGGTATATGGGTGACGTATCGTGTGGTTCGGGGTTGGCTGGATCTGATTGAAAACAAACCCATGTACATGCACAAGCCCGGGATCAGCAAAGGTCGCTGAACGCAAAAAACGCACTGACCGGCCAACCATCAAGACAGGAATGAGGTAACGAAATGCGTGCGAACCAGCAGGTACTGACCCCGATTCGGGAGATGAACCAGTATTACAAAAAAGAGACCGGTGGGGTTCATCCCGGCGCCGGGGTAAAAACCGTCCCGTGGGACAGGGTGCGTTGCCCGGGGCGCGGGGCCAGGCCGGCGCCGCCCCCCGGCGGGCGGCTCAACGGCGGTGTTCCGGTCAGCTTTTCAGGTTAGAAGCCGGCATGGGCGAACCCTGCATCGACCTGCTGCTGCAATACGATCAGGAGCGGCGGCAAGAACCGGGGCGCTGTTGCGGTGGCGGCGAGCCGTACCAGCGGCCCCGTGAAGCGGCCTTTATCGACCTGGCCGAAACCCTGGCCGCGCATGTGCATATTGTGCGGCAGATCCCGTCGTTGCTGGCAGATCCGGCGCTGACGGCGGCCCACAAGCAGATGGTCTTTTATCTGCTCTGGCTGGGGGAGGACGCGGCGCAACAGCAACGGGCCATCGGGCAATTGGCCGCGCTCGACACAAAAGCGGCCAGTGAACAGCTTGCCGTGCACTTTCTGGCCAACCCCGGACATGAAAAATATCTTCCCCTGTTTGTCGACGCGCAGGGCCGCCAGCGCCATGAAGGGGGTGTCTTCGACCGGCTGGCCGCGCGTTGTGACCTTCCGCCCCTGCGGCAAGGACTGCTCACCCGCTTCAGGGCGGCGCAGGGGGAGGAAAAACAGGCACTGGCCACTGCCTTGCTCTCGGCACATTCGGATGAGGCCCTGGAATGGTTTTGCAGTGAAGAGGGCATGGCGCAGGACCGCTGCCGGATCTTTGCCCGGCTGAGCGCGCCACTGGCGCACGCGCGCCTGAACCGGCTTGGAGAACTGCCACTCCCCGAGGCCTTCCTGCTGGAAATGGCAGACCACCTGACATGGTACGGCAACCCCTGGAGCCTCCCCTTTCTGCGCCGCTGCATGCGGCATGACAGCCTTGAGGTACAACGCGCCTTCCATGGCTTGCTGATGGCTTACTTCGACAGAGACGACCCCGTCATGTTCCAGGGCTGGCTGCTGCGCGAAGCGGAAATGGTTTCCCCGGAAAACTACCCGGACCAGCTAGAGGCGTTCTGGAACGCCAAAGCGGAATATCTCAAGCAAACCCTCAAAAAACAGCGCTATCTTGAAGCGGACCGGTTTGACATGAAAGCCCTGTTTGACGCCTACACCGGCCGCCGCAGCACCTATGAGCTGAACACCCCCTTCAGCGAATTCATCACCTGTCTGGGCTGGTGGACAGGACAGCACTTTTATTACGACGCACAGGCCCTGGGCTCGAAGCAGTGCCGGCAGATACAGACCATCAGGGCCTGGCTTGAAGCGCACCCCTTTGAACCGGGGCGCTGGTACCGGTTTGGAAAAGATATTTCGGAACGTGATTAACCTGGCGGCTGGGTCCGATGAAAAGCTGGTTGGTGACTTGTCTGGCGCCTACTCGCGAAGAAGAAATATTCAACATAGATTGGTCTAAGTTTGCGAAAAAGAGCATGTTGTTAAAGTTATCCGAACGTGGGCGCACTATGCATAGAGAAGAATATAACAATCGCATACACGCGGACAAAATAAAGCTGCGCCGTTCGCTCTGCACCTTTATTTTGCCGGTGATGCGAAGCGTTAGGTGGCCAAGAGTGAGTTGGATCCGTTTAGAACGCTTAGCCTGAATGCCAGATTTTCTTCCCGTTTGAAGAATACCTCCAGCCCCTTGTGCTTAAGGCTCTGTATCATGCATTAATTGCAACCCATCTCGTTACAGGTTACGGTTATCTTTTACGTACAATGAGGATTATCACTCCTTCATCGGCACCCTGCTGGCCGAGCCCGGGCTGGAATACAACAGTAAAAACACCCTCGGCTAACTCACCACGGCGAGGATCGTCTTTGCACGCTATTTTGCCAAGCGTATGCTGTAGCGCATCACCGGCATAAAGAATCCGTATCCCTTGCCAAGGATGCAATACCAGAAAATCACTGTCACCGGTGACACATTTCAGGAGCAAGGTGAGCAGTTACAAAAAATGCTCTTCTTTACCTGTCAAATCCAGCCCCCTAGAAAGGCAACTCAAGATCCGGTGACTCAGACAGAATAAATTCCCGGATCCTCCGCTGTATATTCACCAGTTCCGTCTGTGTCTGCGCCTCAAAACGCACACCCAGGCTTGGAGTGGTATTGGAGGCCCGAACCAGCGCCCAGCCGGTGGGAAACTCCAAACGCAAACCATCCAGCGTGTTGGAAGTTGCATCAGAAAAATCAGCATGTTCCATCAACCTTTCCATCAGTTCATAGTGTGAACCACTTATGACCGGGATATTGTACTCCTGTGTATTTACCGCATCCGGCAGGCAACGGAACTGCTCTGCGCTGGAGAGTGGGCTGTGGGCCAGTATTTCCAGCAGGCGGGCTCCGGCATACATGGCGTCATCAAAACCAAACCAGCGATCGGCGATAAACAGATGGCCGGTAAGCTCTCCTGCCAGCAGAGCCTTGTCCTGTTGCATTTTCGCCCGTACCACAGAGTGGCCCGTGCGCCACATCAATGGTCTGCCGCCGTGTTGCTCAATCACGTCATACAGATTGCCGGTACATTTTATGTCAAACAGAATTCTGGCCTGCGGATTGTTTTTCAGAACATCTATGGCCAGCATCATAAGCAGCCGGTCGGGCCAGATCACCTTGCCGCTGGAGTCAACCAATCCGATCCGGTCGCCGTCACCATCGAAAGCAAGTCCGACATCGGCACTGGTAGTACGCACAGTGGTGATCAAATCCTGCAGATTTCCCAGCTCGGTAGGATCAGGGTGATGATTGGGAAAATGGCCGTCAATATCACAGTACAGCTCTTGCACCTCACAACCCAGCCGGCGAAATAGCGCTGGTGCCACTTCGCCGGCCATACCATTACCCGCGTCCACCACTATTTTCATCGGTCTGCTTAACTGTACATCCGCACAGAGACGGGTCAGATATGGTTCGACAACATTTATCCGCCGGCAACTCCCCGCACCATCTACCAATTCACCCCGTTCAATGCGGCGACGCAGCGCCTGTACCCCCTCGCCATGCAGCACATCACCACCAAGAACAATCTTGAGACCATTGTATTCGGCCGGATTATGACTGGCCGTCAGCATGACGCCACTGTTACCCGCATATTGATGGGCAGCAAAATAGAGTATGGGGGTAGGAACCCGGCCCACATCCAGCACCTCGCAACCGCTATCGCACAAAGCCCGGATTAACGCCCGACTCAGCGATGGGCTGGAAAGGCGTGCGTCCTGGCCTACAGCAATCAGGTTGATTCCCCTGGCCGCAGCTTCACTGCCAATAGCACGACCGATGCTGTATACGCTCTCTGGTGTCAATGTGCGACCGGCAATACCGCGGATGTCATAGGGTTTGAACACAGAAGCGCAAACCGGCTCCGGCCAGCCCGGTTGCACATGTTGAAGCTGTTGCGGTGACATAACGGATCCCCCCTGTATCAATGTCGACCGGTATGGCCAAATCCTCCAACACCTCGCTGACTGGACTCAAACTCATCCACTACTTCGAAAGCGGCCTGCACTACCGGTACAAAAACCAGCTGGGCGATACGCTCACCCGGCTGGACTGTATATTCACCCTGCCCCCGATTCCAGCAGGAAACGAACAGCTGCCCCTGATAATCCGAGTCAATAAGCCCGACCAGATTACCCAGCACGATGCCATGTTTGTGCCCCAGCCCCGAACGGGGAAGAATCACTGCTGCCAGCGACGGATCGGCCACATGAATAGCCATGCCGGTGGGAACCAGATGGGCATCTCCCGGCTTCAGTATCACCGCTTCGTCCAGACAAGCACGCAGATCCATTCCTGCTGCACCATCTGTCGCGTAATCAGGTAACGGGAACTCTGTACCAATGCGGGGATCGAGAATTTTCAGTTGAATTTTCTGCATGATTTCTTCCCTTTTATCATTGTCCGACAGACGGGCTGTTGTGACTGAACAACAAGGGGTTATCGGCTGCTGTTGTCCACTCTTTAGTTATTGTTTGGTCGAATCCCTGGATAGAATACCGAGGTTTTTTTTCAAGACAAGGAAAAACCTCACATTTTCGGTACCCCATCCGGAAATCCGGATGGTTATTTTCGTGTCTGTTTGTAACGCTGCCCAATCAACTCAACCAGCTGACGTGCAATTTCTGGTTTGGTGCTCCTTGGCAACGTCGTCCCGCCACCTGGCCACAATATCTCCAGCATATTTTCATCACTTTCAAAGCCGCTGCCGGGCAGTCCGACCCGGTTGACAGCGATCATGTCCGCCCTCTTGCCATCCAGTTTGGCTTGCGCGTACTCTGCCACCCTTTCCGTCTCAGCGGCAAAGCCAACACAAAACGGCCCATTGGTCAGAGCACACACGTCAGCCAGAATATCCGGGTTCCGCACCAGTTCCAGCTTGAGATGAGAGAGATCTTTTTTTATTTTCTGTTTGCTTTGCTGCTGCGGTCGGTAGTCAGCCACCGCGGCCGCCGCAATGAAGATATCACACCGGGGTACCCGCTGCATGACCGCCTCATGCATCTCGATGGCACTGCGCACATCGATACACTCCATCCGATCCGGCCAGGGCAGACTGCTGACACCGCTGATCAATACAACTTCGGCACCTGCCTGCTGTGCGGCTGTAGCCACAGCATACCCCATTTTTCCGGAACTGCGATTGCCAAGATAGCGCACCGGATCGATATCCTCCAGGGTGGGACCGGCGGTGACCATCACCCGTACTCCCGCCAGATAGGGGGGGATGAACAGTCCGGTCAGCCGTCGTACCAACTGCTCTGGCTCAAGCATGCGGCCGGGGCCGTTTTCACCACAGGCCTGGTTTCCCTCAATCGGACCCAACAGATGCACACCCCGCTCCCTGAGCAGTTCAATATTTGATCGGGTTGCCTCGTTGCACCACATCTGCCGGTTCATTGCCGGCGCCAAGGCCAGCGGAGCGCTGCTGGCAAGACAGATGGTGGCAAGCAGATCATCCGCCAGGCCGTGTGCCAGCCGGGCAATGGTGTGAGCTGTCGCAGGCGCGATCAGAATGGCATCCGCCCAGCGCGCCAGTTCGATATGCCCCATCGCGGATCCTGCCTCTGGCTCAAACAGCTCCGTCGGAACCGGATGGCCGGAAAGAGCCCTGAAAGTCAGCGGAGTAACAAACCGGGCGGCGGCACTGCTTAGTACCACACGCACTTCAGCACCAGCATCACGCAGCCGCCGGACCAGATCCGCGCTCTTGTAGGCAGCGATACCACCCGTCACCCCCAGAAGGATATGTTTGCCATTCAGCTCTTTCATCGTTGCAAGTGTAACAAAACATCCGGTATCTTGTGGCTCAATTCTTTTTCGACGGAATTTTAATATGGCACTGAGCAACGACTGGTTCACGGAAATCTGCACCGAATCCGGCAGCGCGTTTTCTCTCAAGGTGAAGGAAAAACTCCATCAGGAGGAGACGCCCTTTCAGCGAATCGAGATTTATGAGACCAACCACTTTGGCACGCTAATGGTGATCGACGGTTTCATAATGCTCTCCGATTTTGACAACTTTTTCTATCACGAAATGATGAGCCACCCCGCCCTGTTCACACACCCAAATCCGGAACAGGTTGTTATCATTGGGGGCGGCGACTGCGGCACCCTCCGCGAGGTGCTAAAACACAAGGAGGTAAAGCGGGCTATACAGGTGGATATCGATGAACGGGTTACCCGGCTGTCAGAGCAGTTTTTCCCCGAGCTGTGCGAGGCCAATAGCGACCCGCGTGCAGAACTTCTTTTTGCCGATGGCATCCAGTGGGTAAAAGACGCCGCTCCCGGATCGATTGATATTATCATTGTGGACAGTACGGATCCTGTCGGTCCGGCCAAGGGGCTGTTCAGTGCCGCTTTTTACCGGGACTGTTTTCGGGCTCTGGGCGATGACGGCATTGTTGTGCATCAAAGTGAATCCCCGTTGATTCACCAGGAGCTGATCCGTGACATGCGCAACGCTATGCACAGCGCCGGATTTACTCAACAGTTGACCATCAACTTCCCCCAACCGGTTTATCCATCCGGCTGGTGGAGTGCCACCCTGGCGGGGAAGAAGGAGATCCTGACCACCTTTCGCGAACAGGCAAGCCGTAACAAACCGTTCGTCACCCGTTACTACAACCATGACATTCATCTGGCTGCCATGGCCTTGCCGGAGTTCTGGAGAGAGAGGGATTAGTGAAAAAGGATAATATTACGATATATCGGCTGTCCGGGTGATGGCGCACAAACTGTAGTAGATATTGCACAGTGCATCATCAGGGTCTATAGGGTATAGGGTGACAAACAATGATGGAGAACACCATGCCTGCCAACTATACCTCTGTTCCGTTACACTCCCTTGGAGCCACCGTCTCCTATGGCCGCCCAACTTCGCCCGCAGCCGGAAAAGTCAGCAAGGACTCTCCTGCCTTGCAGGTCATGACCGATCTTGAAAAAGTTACCGCAGTAACTACCAGACCGGATGTAAATATCGACACTGCCAATCAACAGATGATCACCAGCAAGGTACGCCTGCTGCTGGTAACCGATGAACAGGGTCAGGTGGTCGGTCTGATCACCGCCACCGATATTCTCGGGGAACGGCCAATGAAGTATCTGCAACAGCAGGGAGGAAAACATGCAGATATCCTGGTACGGCACATCATGACGCCTTGGGAACAGCTGGATGCACTGGATTTCAGGGATGTGGCCAATGCCAGAGTGGGGGACATTATCGCCACCCTGATCGGCGTTGGAAGGCAGCATGCATTGGTAATAACCACTACCCCGAACGGAGCTCAATCCATTCGCGGGATTTTTTCCAGCACGCAGATCAGCCGGCAGCTGGGAGAGGCTATCGAGATCAGCGAAAAGGCCAAGACATTTGCCGAAATCGAAGCGGCACTGTCAGTTTGAGCACAAACCCGGGACGGGATGGCAAGCTATTTGCCTCCCCGTCCCTGCTGTTTCTCAAGCAGTTTCAGATCAATCCAAAAGGTACTCCCCACTCCAGGCTCACTCCACACACCGAGATTTCCTCCCATCAGCTCTGCAAGCCGTTTTGCAATCACCAACCCGAGACCACTGCCTTGTATGGAGCTGTCTTCCTGTCCGAGGCGTTCAAACGGCTCAAACAGCTGCCGCATCTTTTCCGGACGAATGCCAATGCCGGTATCGCTGACATTGATGCGCACCTTGTCTGACCCCACTACGGCGCTAAAACTGACGCAGCCATTGATTTTATTGTACTTGATAGCGTTAGAACCAAGATTTAGCAGAATCTCTTTTAACCGCACCCGATCGGCCAACAGCATGATATGTTCAGACACCGGCATCAGTTCGAGAGTAACATTCCTTTCTCCTGCCAGCGGCTCAAGCAGATCCCTGCACTCCTGCAAAACACTACTGGCAGATACCGCCCCCGGTTCCACGCGCAGGCTGCCTGTCTCAATCTGCGAAAAATTCAGGATGTCCTCGATAAGTTCGAGCAGGTGCCAGCCGGCATTCAGTATCTGATTAATCCCCTCCCGGTGAGGATCTGCCAGCGGTACCGCTTCATCGGTCTGCATCAACTGCCCGAAACCCAGAATGGCATTCAGCGGAGTACGCAGTTCATGGCTAATACGGGAGATAAATTCGGTTTTTGCACGATTCGCCCTTTCTGCCGCAATTCTGGCTCTTATCAACTCGGTTTCCATCATTTTGCGGCTGGTGATATCACGCAGAATACTCTGAATAACGCGCCGCCCACCCGACTCGATAACGGCACAGGAGACATCCACTGGCAATGCGCCACCGTCCTTGCGCAGTACCACCCCGCCATGAAACGAATCACACCTCTTTTCCAGCACATCCTGGTGCAGATCGAGAAGTTCGGGGCGCACCTTTTCCGGTACCAACTGCTGCATATGCATGTTTACCAACTCTTCCCTGGGATAACCTGTCAGCCCTTCGGCACGCCGGTTGGCCGCAATCAGCCAGCCATCCATATCGACCAGCAGAATGGCATCATTTGCCTGCTCCAGCAGCGCGCGATGTTTCTCTTCCGACAGTTGCAGCGCAGCTTCCGTCTGTTTGAATGAAGTGATTTCTGTCTGTACAAAGACATACAGATCGCCGCTATCTGACGGGGTTACGGTCGTATCTACCCAAAACTCCCTTTCGTGACAGGTTATCTGTTTAAGCTCGCCCCGCCATATTTGCCCGGCGAAAAGAGTCTGCCAAAGCTGTTCCCGGAACGTCTGGGTGTAGTCGCCTGACAGGAGCTGACGGTAACTTTTCCCCAGCAGATCTTCCGCGCCATATCCGGAAACAGTGCACAATTTCTGGTTGACGTAACAAAGCTTCCCCTCCCTGTCAGTTACATAAACGATGGCATGTTGCGAGACGGCGTCGAGCAGCTGTTCGTAACCAGTCGGAGATGTTTTTCCCGGTCGCGCCAGATCTTTTCCGCTTTCACCCTGACAGGACTGTGGCTGGTGAGAGGGGCTTGCTGGCCGGGCTTGTTTTGTCGCATGAACCATACCTGTCTCTATCGACAGGCAGACCGATTTTCTGCAACCCCGGAATGTAAAAAAAGAGCAACTACCCGGCGAATTGAAAAATATTGTGGCAATCGAAAAAACAGTTATAACAACCCTCATTCACCAGCGATTGTCATCTGCTCCACCAGCCAGGAACCGGTGCGCATATTGCTGCGCAGATCCACATCATTGCCCACCATCACCAGCCTGGCGAACATGTCACGCAGATTGCCGGCAACGGTGATCTCCTCGACGGGATACCGAATCTCGCCACCCTCCACCCAGAACCCGGCGGCACCGCGGGAGTAGTCACCTGTGATCAGGCGCACCCCCTGCCCCATCAGTTCGGTAATGAGCAACCCCTGATCCATCTGTTTCAGCAACCCCTGTAAAGAGAGATCTTCAGAAGCATGCTCTCCCCCCGATCCGGGAGCGATGGTCAGATTATGCACGCCACCCGCATTACCCGTGGTCTGCATCCCCAGTTTGCAGGCAGAGTAGTTATCCAGCACATAGCTCTGCAGTACGCCATCCCGTACCAGATCACGCTGTCGGGTAACCACCCCTTCATTGTCAAACGGTGCGCTACCCAGCGCCCCCTTGAGGTGCGGCTGCTCATAGATATGCACAAACCCGGGAAATATCTGTTTGCCCAGGTGATCCACCAGAAAACTGGATTTGCGATACAGCGCCCCGCCACGCACCGCGGAGACAAAATGGGAAAGCAGACTGTTGGCGATCTCGGCACTAAACACCACCGGCACCTGCCGGGTGGACAGGCGCCGCCCGTTCAGACGCTGCACGGTCCGCTCAGCCGCCCGGTGCCCCACCGATTCAACCGGCTCCAGCAGCTCCGCGTTGCGTGCCGTGCTGTACCAGTAGTCCCGCTGCATCTCCCCACCTTCACCTGCAATAACCGCGCAACTGATGCTGTGACGGGTGGTAGGGTAGGCACCAAGAAAACCATGACTGTTGCCATAAACATAAAACCCGGCATGGCTGTTCACCGCGCCCCCCTCCGAATTACTGATGCGGGGGTCTGCTTCGAGGGCCGCCTTCTCACACTCACGGGCCAGCGTAATCGCCCGCTCGGGGTTCAGACCCCAAGGGTGGAAAAGATCCAGATCGGGGATCTCCGTCGCCATCAACTCTTCCGGAGCCAGGCCATGACAGGGATCTTCCGCGGTGTAACGGGCAATATCACAGGCAGCCCGCACCGTGCTTTTCACTGCTCCGGAGCTGAACTCCGTTGTGCTGGCCGAACCTTTGCGTTGACCAAAATAGACGGTTACACCCATTCCCTTGTCACGGTTATGCTCAATGGTCTCCACCTCTCCCTTGCGCACCGTAACCGATAGTCCTGACGCAAGATTACCCCCCACCTCCGCTGCGCTGGCACCCTGACGACCGGCTTCATCCAGCAGTTCGGACACCATTGCCTTCAGACCTTCGACATCAAACTGTTCAGCTGCATCTTTTGGAATCAGGTTTTTATTCATATAACGGCTCTGTTTTGGGCGCATCTCTTCAGCTCCGGATGTTTCCGGGCTGGACAAAGGGTATGATTCTAACAAAACTGGCAAACATCAGGGCTATGGAAGAGACGAAAAGTAAATCACAAATCAAACGGGAGATGAAAGATCTCCAGTCACTGGGAGAAGAGCTGGTCGGCTTGAGCAAGGATCGACTGACAGAGCTCCCCCTGAACAGCGCCCTGCGGGAAGCCATCTCCCTGGCGCAAAACATCAAGGCCCACGGCGGACGCAAGCGACAGCTGAAGTTCATCGGCAAACTGCTGCGCAGCAACAGCGATGATGCCGATGCCATATTGCAATCACTTCAACTGCAGCGGGAAAAAGAGCGTCGCGCCGCAACCCTTTTTCACCATGTCGAGCAGTGGCGTGATCGTCTGCTGGAAGAGGGTGATACCGCTCTGGAAGCGCTGCTTCAGGACTATCCTCAAGCCGATCGCCAGCAGATCCGCATTCTGATCCGTAATGCCCGGAAAGAGAGCAAGGCCGGGAAACCTCCCGCAGCTGCACGGAATCTGTTCCGTCAGCTGCGGGAGTTAATATGCGACTGATTTCAGCGGCCTGGACAAAAGAGCTGACACAGCTATTGTGGAAAAAAGTGCATTTTCGGAGCAGTCCTGCATTCTGTGTTCAGGCTTTTTTATCACCCGCGGACTCAGCCCTTCTGGCACTCATCTCCTCCGGCTGGATCATGGCGATGACCGTCCACCCTGGCTGGGGAGTCAGTCTGCCACCAGCCACAAAGCACTCCAGTTTTCCTTTTGGATTAAGGGCAAACAGCGGAATTGCCCGGTTGCGATATTTTTTTCGATAGGCATCAAAGTCAAACTCTTCGGTCAACAGGGTACTGCGGATTTCCGCGCCCTTGCTCATCAGACTGGCCAGCTTGGAGTAGGTAACATCCTCGCCAAACAGAACATAACCACGATGCTCTCCTGAAACAACCAGCTTTTCCGACCTATTGACATCGGCGCTCGATTGCAGGGTATATATCCCCTTGCGGCCAAATTCCGGGCGGTATTTGAGGCTGGCCAGAGCGTTCAAATCACTCTGCCGGGAGAGTCCCAGCATCCGGCCGATCCCGACCAGATGCAAATGACGATCGGCATAATCGGACACCGGGTTCCCGTAGAAGGTCTCCAGCCCATCCTTTACCCGCGCATCCTTGATATGTTTCCAGTTGGTATCGGTCAAAACAGCACGAAAACCCTGTTTCCTGAGCGCCCGACCGATGGCTCTGGCTACTGAGTTGGCACCAATTATCAGAAACCCCTTCGGTTCCGGCTCAGCCACGCCGAGCAGACGGGCCAGCATGCCTGCTGTGGCGCTCTGCAGAACGACGGTACCGATAATAATGGTGAAGGCCAGCGGCACCAGAAGCTCGGCGCCTTCATAGCCCTGTTGCTGCAGGCGGAGGGCAAACAGTGCGGTAATTGCCGCGGCGACGATACCGCGGGGGCCAATCCACGCCAGCAGCATGCGTTCCTGCCAAGTGAGGCTGGAACCGAGAGTAGAGATAAAAACCTTGGCGGGTCGGGCAATGAACTGGATTGCAATAAACAACGCCAGCGCACCCCAGCCAAGCTGGATAAACTGCTCCAGCTCGATGCGTGCGGCAAGAATGATGAACAACCCGGAAATCAGCAGAACACTGAGACTCTCCTTGAAGTGGAGAATATCCCGCATTGGCACCTGCCTCATGTTGGCCAGCCAGATCCCCATAACCGTAACGGTAAGCAGCCCCGACTCTTCGGCAATAGCGTTGGAGTAGGCATAGACGCCAAACACCACGGTGAGCGTAGCGACATTGTGCAGGTACTCCGGCAACAGATGATGACGCAGAACGAGACCCAGCAGGTAACCGGCTGCCGCTCCCAGTGAGAACCCGACCGCCAGAACGGTGCCAAAAGTCACCAGGGTGTGGGACAGAGCGCTTCCCCCCTGACCGGAGATGATGAATTCGAATACCAGTACCGCAAGCAGGGCGCCAATGGGATCGATAACGATCCCCTCCCAGCGCAATATGTTGGCGATACTGGCATTGGGACGAACCGTGCGAAGCAGGGGAATGATCACGGTAGGACCGGTCACCACCATGACCGCGCCAAACAAAAACGAGAGCTCCCAGCTGAAGCCAAGCAGCAGATGGGTGGCCAGGGCGACAATCAGCCACGTCACCAGCATGCCGGTCGAAACCAGATTGCGGACCACCCGCTCCAGCCCGCGTATTTCATGAAATCTGAGGGTCAATCCTCCCTCGAAGAGAATAACGGCGACCGACAGCGACACGATGGGAAACAGCAGATCACCAAACAGCGCATCCGGATCCAGCCAGCCAGTAACCGGGCCGGCCACAATGCCGGCCAGCAGCAGAAACAGAATGGCAGGCAATTTTACCCACCAGGCAAACCACTGACAGATAATTGCAATCAGGCCGATCCCGGCCAGCAACAACATAATGTGTTCGTTCATGGATGCTGCGCCCGTTTCCTGTCAGTTACCGGCCCGGCCCAGCCCGGGAAGAGGGCTACACCCCCGTTCCACCTACCGTCAGGCCATCAATGCGCAAAGTAGGCTGACCCACGCCCACCGGCACGCTCTGTCCCTCTTTCCCGCAAACGCCAACCCCTTCATCCAGCTTGAGATCATTGCCTACCATGCTGACCCGGGTCAGCACATCGGGGCCGTTGCCAATCAGCGTTGCACCCTTCACCGGCCGGCCGATTTTGCCGTTCTCGATGAGATAGGCCTCGCTGGCAGAGAAAACAAACTTGCCGGAGGTGATATCCACCTGGCCACCACCGAAATTAACCGCATAGAGGCCGTTCTCCACTGAAGCGATAATCTCCTCCGGGGCATGGTTTCCGGGCAGCATGTAGGTGTTGGTCATCCGCGGCAGCGGCACGTGGGCGTAGGATTCACGACGCCCGTTTCCGGTCGGCTCCACCCCCATCAGGCGGGCATTGAGCTTGTCCTGCATGTAGTTTTTGAGAATGCCGTTTTCGATCAATACGGTCTGTTGGGTGGGGATCCCTTCATCGTCGATATTGAGGGAGCCACGCCGCCGGGCCAGCGTCCCGTCATCCACCACAGTACACTGCGTGGATGCAACCTGTTCGCCGATACGTCCGGAAAATGCCGAACTGCCCTTGCGATTAAAGTCCCCTTCCAGACCATGCCCGATCGCTTCATGCAGCAACACGCCGGGCCACCCGGGCCCCAGTACCACCTGCATGGTACCGGCAGGGGCCTCTTCCGCCCGCAGGTTTACCAGCGCCTGCTGTACCGCTTTGTGGACATACTCCAGCCCCCTATCCTGCTCAAGAAAGTATTCATATCCGGTACGCCCGCCACCACCCGCGGAGCCCTGCTCGCGGCGGCCATTCTGTTCCGCAACCACATTTACATTGAGTCGCACCAGAGGCCGGATATCAGCCGCCAGAGTACCATCGCTGGCAGCAACCAGGATCACCTCATGCTCAGCCGCCAGACTAATGATCACGTGGGATATCCGGGGATCCTGACGACGCGCCTCGGCATCCAGCCGGTACAGCAGATCCACCTTGTCCTGGGCAGAAAGGGTTTCAAGCGGATCCACCGGCGCATAAAGCTGATGTCCCGCTCCCTTGCTCCACGCCTGCACCCGCCCGGCACCACCAGTCCGGGCGATAGCCCTCGCTGCTGTTGCGGTCTGCTCCAGGGCTGGCAGAATAATCTCGTCAGAATAGGCAAAACCGGTCTTTTCACCGCTGACAGCCCGAACCCCGACACCCTGTTCGATGTTGTAGTTACCCTCCTTGACGATGCCATCTTCCAGTACCCACGACTCCTGCCGACTGGACTGGAAATAGAGATCGGCACTATCCACGCTGTGGGTCATGATCCGATCGAGCACTGTCTGAAGTTCGTTCTCTCCAATCCCGCCGGGACTCAGCAACAGGCTCTGCGCTGTGGCCAGGGCGCTGCTCATGACAGACGACATGGCAAACGCCGGTGCTCAAGGGCAGGGAAGGTACGGCGCCTGTTTTGCAACTGCTCGCAGTCAATGTCCGCTACCACGATCCCCGAGCCGCTGGGCAGATGATCCAGCACAACACCCCACGGATCGACTATCATGCTGTTACCGTGGGTGTGGCGACCATTGATATGGTAGCCACCTTGGGCAGACGCTATCACATAACAGAGATTCTCGATGGCCCGCGCCCTTACCAACACCTCCCAGTGCGCCTTGCCGGTAATCGCGGTAAACGCGGCTGGCAGTGCAATCAGCTCGGCACCCTGCTCGGCCAGATTACGAAACAGTTCGGGGAAACGAAGATCGTAGCAGACCGCCAGACCCAACCGGCCAAAGGGAGTATCCAGCACCACCAGCTCCTCTCCGGGCTCAATGGTCGCCGATTCGTTGTACTCCTCTCCGCTCTCCTTGAGTGCCACATCAAACAGGTGAATCTTGTCGTAGCGAGCCACCTGTCTGCCGGCAGCATCATAGACCAGGCAGGCAGCCCGTATCTTGTCGGACGCTGTGGCCTCAAGCGGAATGGTCCCGCCCACAATCCACAACTCATGCCGGGCCGCCTGCCGGGACAGAAACTCCTGAATGGGCCCGTCCCCTTCCCGTTCACGAAGATCGACCTTATCCTGTTCAGTCATCCCCATAACGGCAAAATTCTCCGGCAACACCACCATCCGTGCACCAGCATCCACCGCTGCGGTTATCAGGCGACCGGCCTCAATAAGATTGGCGCTCACATTGGGTCCGGAGGCCATTTGAATCGCTGCAATTTTACTCATGGTCGAATCAGTCAGTTACTTTTTTTGGAATCAAGACAATCGGGAACAATATTTGTGCCGCGTCAGAGTATCACATCACTCTGCCTCAGGGGGAGCATTGCGGCTGTTTTCCCTGCCACGGGTGATTACCGGCTTTTCCCAGCTTCCGGTGACGTGATAGACGTACTGGGCCACTTTATCCAGCCGCAGCAGCTTCTCCGCCATCCAGATCAGGGCACCGGCCTGGGGTCCCCAGGCCAATGCGCCGGCAACAAACAGGTTGGAGCCATCTCCCGGTATCACCAGGATATGTTGATCATAGTCTCTGGCTACGTAACCGGTACGGCCACTGACCGCAATCCGGGCAGTGGGGCCTTCGAGCAAAAGATCGTGGGTTGTGGCATTGCCATCACCCAGACGTATCTCTCCCTTGATCCGGTCAAAGCGGAATCCCTTGCCGAACAGATCCCGGAAGTCCAGGGTCAACCGCCGTGGCAGAGCCTGCAGGCTGAACAGGCCGAACAGGCGGCCAGCACCCGGCTCAACGCTTTCAATCCGCCCGCTGCCAATATTCAGTTTTATCTTGCCGTTCAACGTACGCAAATCAAAGTCCATCGGGGAACCGGGCCAGTCCAGTTTGCCCTCTGCCATCAGGTTTTCACCATGCAGCATCGGGGAAAGCCCCAGAGCTTTGAGCATATCGCTCGTTCGTGGTGCAGTTAATACAAGATCAGCATGAACCTGTTGGTTGCCTGCGGCCAGCCAGTCCGCCTTGCCCTGAAGGGTCATGTACGGAGCAGTCAACAGCAGTTCCCGTACCTCCATTCCCTGCGCTCCCCCTCTGGCTCTGAATACCAACCGGCCCAGCTCCAGTTGCCGGTATTTCAACTGCTGAATATTCACTGCAAACACAGGCAGATAGCGGGGATCAAAATGGTGATGAATTCCTTCTCTGTCTTCTTCCTCCCCGGCACCGGGAAGCAGGTGCAAACGTTCCAGCTCCAGTTCCACATGCAGTCCGGACAGAGTGCTGTTTTTAACCGCCGACGGCCCTCCTGGCAGCAATTTCATCCATTCCGCCACGGAAAAATCATCCAGCCTCCCGGTAACCCTAAGTACCGATGCCGCCGGAAACCGGACCCTGTCCGAACCAAAGTGAATATGTCCACGTTCCAGCCGCCCCTCTCCCCCGGTTGCAGTCAGCCCGATAATTCCGTTCAGCTCTTTTCCGTAACTGAACCGGATACGGTTGCCAACGTCATCCCAGTCGATATGCAACGGTCGGGCCAAGAAGCCCTTTTTGTCCAGCGGCGCTGGAAGGCGGGAGGTGATTCCCTGTAACGATGAATCCAGACGCAGCCCAAGCGTCAAACCGGGCTGCTTACGATGGTAATTCAGATCCAGTTCCGCCCTGAATTCACTTTCGCCATCCAGCCGTTCGAGCTGCGGCAGGCGCAACTGCCGGCCCAGCGGGGATGGCAACACACGCCCATCGATAGCGAGCCGGGTTGTAACCTGCTCACCCGCGGATTGAGTAGACACATCAATCCGGGCAGGCCGATCAAAAATAAAGGCCTCGACCGATTCGGCCCGGTAACCCTCTCTGTCAAACTGCAGCCGGCCACGGATATTGGTCGCCTCCAGATAACCGGCTCCCAACCGGTACTGAAAACTGTTATTGGTCAGAGTTACAGTTCCCTGATAGTCTACGGGATGATTGCTGAATGGAACACCAACGTACAGGCCCAAAGTTGCCTTGCCAGCTACGCTCATCCGCGCCAGCGCCGGATCAGCTCCAGCCGCGACCGGAATTTCGCGCAGAAAACGCAGCATCTGCGCAGCATCGCCTTCTGCCTGCCCCGATACATTCAGCATCTTGTTCCGGTAATCCAGGATATTTACGCGAGTCCCGTTGATACGCGTATTCATGATTCGCCCCGACCGGGCATCGACAGACATACTCTCGCCGCGAAACAGCACGTCAGCCCTCAATGAGTAAATTCCCGGCCACCCCTTCAGGTAATTGATCTGCACCTTGCGCGTCTTGAAACCTACTTCAAATTTTCCCTGCCCCTTCCTGTATGGAAACAGCCCTTTTTTCAACCGGCCATGAAGTATCAGCTTACCCTTCGTCACCTCCCCATCAACCAGTGAGGCATCCAGCCACTTGACCAAATTTTTTGGCATGATGGTGACAGGATAATAATGCGAGGCACGGGCCACGTTACCGTCGCGGAATGCCACCCGAAGATCAAGAAAAGGCGGTGTGCCCGCCCCGGATAACACCAAATCTAACTCTGCCTCTGCCTGGATATCCCTGTTGTCCAGCACAAGATTCTGCCCGGACAGATACCAGGAGCCAGCGCTTTTCTGCCAGTTGACTGTGCCGTTCAGCTGCTCAAAGGTCCAGGAATTCCGGGCCAGACGGGAAAAATCGACCTGCCCCTGACCGCTCTCCAGACGGATAGCACCGGACTCGGCATCCGCCCACAGAGTACCGCTTACCCCCTCCACACCCGGCAGATTTTTCCACGGTTTCAGGCGCAGCTCATGCACCCGGCCGGAGACAGAGAAACGTTGTGACGGGGGAGCCTTCGGTCGATAGTCAATTCGCAGGTCGGACAGTTCCCCGTGCGGGCGCATCACCTTGATCGCCTTGCCCAGCTCTGCCGGCAGGCCGTCTCCCAACAACAACAGATTGGTAACATCGCCTAGACGCAGAAAACTCAGCCTGGCCTCATACCGAGGCGAACCCTGCCCCATCCCTTTTGAAGTCAGATGAAAACGGGCATCAGGCCAGGCATCACCCCGGGCAATACGCAGGCGGGAGATATCCAGTTCCCACCCCTGCTCGTCCCGCTGCCAATGGAACTGGCCATTCGCCAGATCGAGTTGGAACCGGGTATCCTCGCCAGCTGACACCAGTTTGAGGTCGCGTATGCCGCTCTCCCCCTGCAGGCGGATCAGACGACCGTTTTTCCACTCGCCCCACAGCTCCATATCGAGTTGCCCTGTGCCGCTGCTGATCTGAGTCAACCGGGCCTGCTCCAGCAATGGCGCCAGCTTTATTCCTAACCCGTTGATATAGAACTCACCATCCCACTCATGAAACATCTCCCCGGGCCCGGTAAAATCTGCTGCAACGCGAATGGTTTCACCCAACCCGGAAGGCAGCGTGGCAACACCCTCCAACTGGTGCCGTTCACCCTGGTTCCGCAACTCGATTTTGGCGATATCGAAACGCAGGAGCTGTTCATCCCGGCGTTGATCCAGCCAGTAGATGGTACTGTCACGAATGACCAGATGGGGTTGGGAAAAGATCCACTTTCCCGCCGCAGCGGTGTCCGCCGGTGCCGCCTGTTCGAACGGCCGGGTCAGCGCCAATCCTTTTATACTGACCACTCCCTCCGGGTTCCGCTTGATTGAAAGATCCGCGCCGACCACAGTAAACAGGCCCAGCATGATCTTGCGATGCCATAGCGATTTCCACAGATCGATACCAACCCGGAACTCCTGAAACTGCAGTAGCGTCTGTTCCCCCTGCTGATCCAGCAGCCGTACATTTTTGAATAACAGTGTTGGCTGCAATCCCTGCATCTCTGCATCCAGCGCTTTCACCTTGACCGGCTGCTGGAGGCGCTCACTCAACCAGGAGGTTACCTGTTCCCGATACTCCTCCGCATTGGAAAACACCACGCGGGCAGTGGTCAGCGAAATCGCACCGACGATAACCAGCACGACAAAACCCACCCAGAACAGGGCAAGCAGACGCTTTACCAGAGTGCGCAACAGACTCACGTTTCGGCCCGATCCGGATAATTTATGAAAAACAAATCGAAGGTACCGCTAAAAGTATTAATAATATTTTTTGACTAAATCCGTTTCACGTCAAAACAACGTCAAATTGCTCCTGGGTATAAAGCGACTCCACCTGAAATACGACCGGCTTGCCGATAAAGGATTCCAGATCCGCTACGCTGGTGGACTCTTCGTCCAGTAGCAGATCAACCACCTCCTGCGAAGCCAGCACCATGAACCGCTGGGCGTCAAACTGGCGCGCTTCGCGCATGATTTCACGAAAGATTTCGTAACAAACCGTTTCTGCTGTCTTCACTGATCCGCGTCCGTTGCAGGCGGGGCACTCTTCGCAAAGTACGTGTTCCAGGCTCTCCCGGGTTCGCTTGCGTGTCATCTCCACCAGCCCCAGATCAGACACCTCGGTAACACTGGTCCGGGCATGATCACGATCGAGCACTTTCTCCAGCGCCTGCAGCACCTGGCTGCGATGTTCCGGGCTATCCATATCGATAAAATCGATAATGATAATACCGCCGAGATTGCGCAGCCGTAGCTGACGGGCGATAGTGTGGGTCGCCTCCAGGTTGGTCTTGAATATGGTCTCTTCCAGGTTGCGATGACCAACAAACGCACCGGTATTTACATCAATGGTGGTCATCGCCTCAGTCTGATCGATAATCAGATACCCACCTGACTTCAGCTCCACCTTGCGCTCCAGCGCACGCTGGATTTCGTCCTCAACACCGTAGAGGTCAAAAATCGGCCGCTCACCGGGATAGTACTCGATTCGTGGCGTCAATTCCGGAATAAACTTGTCAGCAAATTTGGTTACCTTCTGGTACGTCTCGCGCGAGTCAATACGTATTTTCTCCAGCTCCACACCCGCCAGATCACGCATGATCCGCATGGCAAGGGGCATATCTTCATGAATCAACCCCCCGGCTGGCTCGCTCTCGTTGCGCTCCTGGATGGCGTCCCACAGCTTGTGCAGAAACGCCATGTCGGCACAGATCTCCTCCTCCCCCACACCTTCCGCCACCGTGCGGACGATGTATCCCCCCGGACCAAAACTCTGTGCACAGCGCTGAACCAGCTCTTTCAACCGCTCACGTTCGCTCTCATCGGTAATTCGCTGCGAGACACCAACATGGTCATTGCCCGGCATAAAGACCAGGTTGCGCGCCGGGATGGAGATACTGGTGCTGAGACGGGCACCCTTGCTGCCCAGTGGATCCTTAATCACCTGCACCAGAACGCTCTGGCCCTCCCTCAGCAGTTCGCTTATGGTGGAGTTGTTTTTGTCAGCATCATCCTGGCTCTCATCGGCACCTCTGAGGAGGATGTCCCGCTCATGCAGGAAAGCAGTACGCTCCAGACCTACCTCCAGAAATGCGGCCTGCATGCCCGGCAATACCCTGCATACCCGGCCCTTGTATATATTTCCGACCAGACCACGGCGGCTGGTGCGCTCGATATATATCTCCTGCAGCGCTCCGTTCTCCACCACTGCAACACGGGTTTCGCGGGGGGTTACATTAATCAGCAGCTCTTCACGCATAATGTTGTTTTATCAGTCAGTCTGTTGTCAGCGATGATAAGGGTGGTGCTGAAGGATGGACCAGCTGCGGTAGAGCTGCTCTGCCACCACAATACGCACCAGCGGATGCGGCAGGGTAAGCGGCGATAGCGACCAGGCGCTGTCTGCACGGGCGAGACACTCTGCCGCCAACCCTTCCGGACCACCCACCAGCAGCGCCACATCCCGTCCGCCCTGCAACCATCCTTTCAGCTTCTGCGCCAGCTGTGGGGTATCCCAGGCCTGGCCGCGCAGCTCCAGCGCGATAACCAGCGCCCCCTTGGGGATCGCCGCACACATGCGCTCTCCCTCCTGCTTCTTCAGACGGGACAGATCCGCCCCTTTTCCCCGCTTGCCCGCGGGAATTTCCACCAGCCGGAGGCGGCACTCCGGCGGCAGACGGCGCGCATATTCAGTATATCCCTGTTGTACCCAGTCCGGCATACGGGTTCCAACGGCCAGAAGGTGGATATTCATCGTTTTTCAGCAGCCGCTATTCCGGCGCATTGGTATCCCACAGCTTCTCCAGATTATAGAAATCCCTGACCTGGGGCAGCATGATATGCACCACTACATCGACCAAGTCCACTACGATCCACTCTCCGGCCTGTTGACCTTCCACCCCCAGCGGCCGGATATCGTGCTGTTTGACCTTCTCTATGACACTGTCTGCAAGTGCCCTGACCTGGCGATCCGAGGTGCCGCTGGCCACCACCATCATATCGGTAATGCTGCTCTTGCCTCGCACATCCAGCACCTTGATATCCCTGGCCTTGAGATCCTCCAGGGCTTCGACAACAAGTTCACACAGCTGTTCAGCACTCATGTCATTCTCTGATTTCATCGGTATAACTGTTGCTCCTGGATATAGTTCCATATTTCATCGGGTAGCAGATAACGTGGATTCCGTCCTTCCCTGATCAAGGCACGGATACGTGTAGAAGAGATATCAAGCTGGGTTACCGGTTGCATGAAAATCAACCCGGCCGGTTTACGGGTCAGTTCCCGGGGATCGGCCACCAGACAGCTGTCCGCCAGTTCCGCCAACGGTCCACCGTGATCATCGAGATGCTCGGGCAGCCAGCCGGGGCGATGCGACACCACCAAATGGGCCAGCCGGGGAATCTCCTGCCAGCGGTGCCAGCTGCTCAGCCCCAGAAAAGCATCCATCCCCAGCAACAGACAGAGCGGACGCTGCTCTCCCAGTTCCGCACGAAGTTCACCGAGCGTGTCCACCATGTAGGAGGGGCCGGTGCGCTCTATTTCACGCTCATCCACCACGAAGCCTGACTGCCCGGCTATCGCCTTGCGCAACATAAACAGACGCTCCGCGCAGCTGGCGCGCGGCGCACGACGATGGGGAGGGATTCCGGCCGGAATCAGGCGCAGTTCATCCAGTTGCAGAATCTCGAACAGCTCCAGCGCCGGACGCAGATGGCCGATATGGACAGGGTCAAAGGTACCGCCAAAAATTCCAATCACGTGCGGAAATGTCCGTCACCGATAACAATATATTTCTGCGAGGTAAGCCCCTCCAGTCCCACCGGTCCACGCACGTGAATCTTGTCGGTACTGATCCCGATCTCGGCACCCAGCCCGTATTCAAAGCCGTCGGCAAAGCGGGTAGAAGCATTCACCATCACCGAGCTGGCATCCACCTCATTGAGGAAACGCCGCGCACGGCTGAAATCCTCGGTAATGATGGACTCGGTATGGCTGGAGCCATAACGGTGGATATGATCCATGGCTGCATCCAGATCGGCAACGATACGAACGGAGAGAATCGGTGCCAGATACTCGGTCTCCCAGTCCTGCTCAGTGGCCGCCTCGACGCCGGGCAACAGTCGGCAGGTGGCGGGACACCCGCGCAGCTCCACCCCCTCTTTCTGATACATCCGGGCCAGTTCCGGCAGCAGATCGGCGGCAACCGCCTCTGCAACCAGCAGGGTCTCCATGGTGTTGCAGGTGCCGTAGCGCTGGGTCTTGGCATTGAAGGCCACCCGGATGGCCTTGTCACGATCCGCCGCGGCATCGATATAGACATGGCACACCCCGTGCAAATGTTTGATCACCGGCACCCGGGCATCACGGCTGACCCGCTCAATCAACCCCTTGCCGCCACGCGGCACGATGACATCAACAGAGTCCTGCATGGTTATCAACTCACCCACCGCCGCTCGATCGGTGCTATCCACCACCTGCACCACATCCAGCGGCAGACCGGCCTGTTCCAGACCGGCACGGATGCAAGCGGCAATCGCCCGGTTGGAGTGGATTGCTTCCGAGCCACCGCGCAGGATGGCGGCGTTGCCGGACTTGAGGCACAGCGCCGCTGCATCAGCCGTCACATTGGGGCGCGATTCATAGATAATACCAATCACCCCAAGAGGCACGCGCATCTTGCCAACCTGAATCCCCGAAGGGCGGTATTTCAAATCGGTGATCTCTCCCACCGGATCCGGCAGGGCGGCAATCTGCCGCAGACCCTCGGCCATCGCCGCCACTCTGGACTCATTCAACTCCAGCCGATCCAGCAGGGCCGCATCCAGCCCCTTCTCCGTGCCGGCCTCCATATCCTTGCGGTTTTCAGCCAGCAGCCGGGACAGACTGCTCTCGATGGCCTCTGCAGTGGCCAGCAGAGCGCTGTTTCTGACGCCGGTTTCCGCGCGGGCAACCGCCCGGCTGGCCACGCGAGCTTTCCTTCCCATCTGGCTCATGTACTGTTTGATATCATTCATCCGGTAAGAATCCTGGTTGGTTTTCGTGAAACAGCAACATCATCGCAGAGTTGTGATCGCTGCAATACATAACGCCATCTCCAGCTGTTGGCCGGGAATGGCGGTGGTTTATGCCATTCCGCCTCGCTCCATTATGGCACAACCAATTGTCACTTCAGCTGGTCCGATGCAGCTTGTTTTGTATAGGGCACCTCTAAAAGCAGTAATTTTTTCGCGAGAGCAATGAAGCTCCGCGCGCACGACGGCATGGACGCAGGAGGTACGAGTCCATGGATGGACGAGGTAGAACGAAGCAGAAAGCCAGAGTCGAGAGCAATGCATGGAACAATTGCCGGGAACCGCAGTGTATGCAGTGTATAACATTCGAGCGCGGAGCTGACGCCGCTATCGCGGAAAAAGTGCATTTTTAGAGGTACCCTATAATCGATTTTCTGCTTTGGTATATACCAGTCCCCGATCTCTTTTACCGACAGCAATCACATAAACGACTATCTCACTATCATTAACTCCATACACCAAACGATATCCCGCCGAACGCAGCTTGATCTTATATACACTTTTGAAACCATGCAGCTGATTTACCGGATTCCGTGGATTTTCCATTCTTTCTTCCAGTTTTTTTTTAAACTGCTTGCGTATCGGTGGAGCCAGTTTTTCCCACTCTTTCAGGGCACTCGGCAGAAACTTGATTCTATAAGTCATCAAGTTCGACTTCTATCGCCTGTTTTTTTTCACCGGCCCTGTCCCTCACTATTTGAGCCAGCTCGGAATCTTCCAGCTTATCCATTAACCATTCATAGGTTTCTGCCGGTATGAGATACGCTGCCGGAACATTGTGGTTGAGTATTGCAATAGGAGCACCTTCAGCCTCATTAAGAAGCGCTGTTGGATTCTTCTTCAATTCTGAAATACTTGCGGAACAACTGGATAATACTTGCCTCATAAACACACCCAAAAAAGCACTATAACGAATGTTAAATATAGACCTTTTTTCGGGGTTATTCAAGCTTGTTTCAAGGTAACTACTCAGCGAGTAATGAAAATGTTGTACAACTGCTCAGCTCGCTTCTGAAACGTGGCAGATCAAGGCGGGAAATGTGAGTTTACAGGAGTAAATGACCGTTTCCCAACGCAGAGATGGCGCGTTTCAGGAGCAGGCCGAGTAGTTACATTTCAAGGAGCCGGAAACCTGCCAAACAGCCGCGCTCCTGCCATCAACAGAATCAATTGTAGCAGTTCATCCCAGGGATTACCTTTATCAACCCCCTTGACCAGCCGATCGATACGGGCCGCACGGCGCAGCATCTGCTGCCAGCGCTGGCTGTTGTGCCGCTGCAGACCCTGGCGCACTACCGGCTTGCGCTGCTCCCATATCCGATACTGGCGCATGGCCTGTTCCACCGGACAACCGGACTCCAGTTCGGAGGCCATCCCCTCCAGCAGACGGATCTCGCGGGCCAGCGCCCACAGCACCAGTACCGGCTCAACCCCCTCACCCCGCAATCCACGCAGGGTGCGTACAGTGCGGGGCACATCGCCGGAGAGCGCCGTATCGACCAGTTCGTAGATATTAAAACGCGCACTGTCCGCCACTGCAGCAGTAATGTCATGCAACTCCAGCGGGCTCTCACCGTGGAGCAGATGCAGTTTCTCGATCTCTTGGGCGGCGGCAAGCAGGTTTCCTTCAACCCGTTCCGCCAGCAGATTGATCGCATCCTGGCTAGCCTGCATTCCTCTGGCCTGCAAACGGCGCCGTATCCAGCCCGGCAGTTCGTTCGGTTTTGGCGGCCACAGTTGTACCACCACGCCGCGCTGCTCCAGTGCCTGATACCATTTGCTGCGCCGGACGGAGGGGTCGATCTTTGCGCTGACAATCAACAATACACACTCTTCCGGCGGATTCTCCGCCCACGCCCGCAACGCCTTGCCACCGGCATCACCGGGCTTGCCGCCCGGCAGGCGCAGTTCGATCAGACGCTGTTCGGCAAACAGTGACAGCTCGCTGGCCGCCGAGCCAAGCCGATCCCAGTTGAACCCCTTTTCAACACTCAACACCTCGCGTCCGGTAAACCCCTTCTCCCTGACCGCCCTGCGCACGGCATCAGTCGTCTCCGCCACCTGCAGTGGCTCATCTCCACCAATCAGGTAGATCGGCGCCAGCTCCCGGGCAAGATGGCCGGCAAGCTGCTCCCCGCGGAGTTTCATTCCGGACTCTGTACCGGCTGACTGTAGCGCAACCGGTTCATCACCGCTGCCACCGCCCGCCGGCGCAGTTCGCGCCAAAGCTCATCCCGTTCGGTACTCTTGCCCAACACGTCCACCTCATTGAAAGTATAGGCCTTTGCCTCTGTGACGGTTTGGGGTGGCAGCAACACCTTTCCTGCAGGATCATACACGCCATAGCTCAGCTGGTAGTTCAACTCATACTCCCGCGGCCGCCCGTCACTTCCCACCGACAGAATACGCCGTCTGTTCTGCTCCCCTTCAATTTTCACTACCGCATTTGCCTGTTCCGGCTGTTCAGGAACAGAGACTCCCGCCACACGCAGGGCACGACGTAACTCATCAGCAATCTCGCTGTAACGAACATCACTCTCCACATAGGCGCTCTCAAGCCATGCCGGCAGGGCGGTTTCACCACGCAGATGAAAACCGCAGGCAGTAACCAGCAGGCAGACCAGCAACAGCGGGGGGAAACATACCGCCCTCAATGCCCTGTTCATTTGACGACGATGTTCACCAGTTTGCCAGGAACAACTATCACCTTCTTCACCTCTTTTCCCTCGATAAAGCGTTGCACATTGTTCTCCTGCAATGCAGCACTCTCGACGGTTTTGCGATCCGCATCGGCTGCTACTTCAATACGGCCACGCAGTTTACCATTGACCTGAACAACAAGCTGCTGGCTGTCACACTGCAGGGCACGCTCATCCACCTTTGGCCAGGGGGCATCGATTACCGCCCCCCGATGGCCCAGCGCCTGCCACAAGACATGTGTGATGTGGGGAACAATGGGCGCCAGCAGCAGCACCATCGTCTCCAGTGCCTCATGCATGACAGCCCGCCCCTGACCGCTCTCCGTCCTGAACCGGGAGAGCGCATTGGTCAGCTCCATCACTGCGGCAATGGCAGTATTGAATGTATAACGGCGCCCGATATCATCGCTGACCTTGGCGATAGTCTCATGCACCCGGCGGCGCAGCTCCTTCTCTTCCGCATTGAGAGTGGAAGGTTCCACCAAAGGCGCTTCACCAGCAGCCACATGCTCATGCACCAGCCGCCAGATCCGTTTGAGAAAGCGGAACGCCCCCTCGACGCCGGCATCCTGCCACTCCAGCGACTGTTCCGGTGGCGCCGCAAACATCATGAACAGGCGCGCGGTATCTGCGCCGTAGCGCGATATCAACACTTCCGGATCAACGGTGTTTCCCTTCGACTTGGACATCTTGGCGCCATCCTTGAGCACCATCCCCTGGGTCAGCAGACGGGTAAAGGGTTCATCGCTGTCCAGCAGCCCTTCATCCCGCATCAGCTTGTGATAGAAGCGGGCGTAGAGCAGATGGAGGATGGCGTGTTCAATCCCGCCGATATACTGGTCCACCGGCAGCCAGTATCTGGCTCGCTCATCCAGCATCGCCTGATCGTTGTCCGGACAGCAGTAGCGGGCGTAGTACCAGGAGGATTCCATAAAGGTATCGAAGGTGTCGGTCTCCCGGTGTGCCTCGCCGCCACAGCGGGGGCAGCTGGTCTGGTAGAACTCCGGCATCTTTTTCAAGGGCGAACCGATGCCGTCCAGTTGAACCTGCTCCGGCAGCACCACCGGCAACTGCTCCTCCGGCACCGGCACGGCACCGCAATCAGGACAGTTGATAATGGGAACAGGCGCCCCCCAGTAGCGCTGACGCGATACGCCCCAGTCCCGCAACCGGTAGTTGACCCGCTTGCACCCCTTGCCCTCGGCAGCGAGATAGTCCGCTATGGCATCAAATGCCTGGGCGGAGGTCATGCCGGAAAAGTCAGCAGAGTGCACCAGCACTCCTTTGCCGGTGAAGGCCTGCATGGACAGATCGGCCTCCTCGCCCGCGTCCGGTACGATAACCTGCTTGATCGGCAGACCATATTTCTTCGCAAACTCCCAGTCCCGCTGGTCATGGGCAGGCACGGCCATTACCGCCCCCTCGCCATATCCCATCAAAACAAAATTGGCCACATAGATTGGCACCTCTGCACCGCTGATGGGGTGAATGGCCCGGAGTCCGGTATCCATCCCCCTCTTTTCCATGGTCTCCATTGCCGCTTCGGCAGTCTGCTGGTGCTTGCACTCATCAATAAAGGCAAGCAAGTCCGGGTTGTTCGCCGCCCCACTCAAGGCCAGAGGATGTTCTGCCGCCACAGCCACATAGGTCACTCCCATCAGGGTATCGGGACGGGTGGTAAACACCTTCAGCAGCTCCCCGGAGCCCTTGACTGCGAAATGCACCTCCAGCCCTTCTGAACGGCCGATCCAGTTGCGCTGCATGGTACGCACCTGCTCAGGCCACTCATCCAGCTGATCCAGATCGGCCAGCAGCTCTTCGGCATAGGCGGTGATCTTCATAAACCATTGGGCTATTTCACGGCGCTCCACCTCGTGATCACAGCGCCAGCAACGGCCCTCGATCACCTGCTCATTGGCCAGCACAGTCCTGTCATTGGGGCACCAGTTGACCGGCGCTGTTTTTTTATACACCAGCCCTTTTTTATACAACCGGGTAAACAGCCACTGCTCCCAGCGATAGTACTCCGGCTTGCAGGTAGCCAGCTCCCGTGTCCAGTCAAAACCAAAACCCAGTCGCTTGAGCTGGTCACGCATGTAGTCGATATTTTCGGCCGTCCACTTTGCCGGCGGCACACCATGTTTTATCGCCGCATTTTCTGCTGGCAGACCAAAGGCATCCCAGCCCATCGGCTGCATGACATTTTTTCCCTGCATACGCTGATAGCGGCTGATTACATCACCGATAGTATAGTTGCGCACATGCCCCATATGCAGGCGGCCGCTGGGATAGGGAAACATGGAGAGACAGTAAAATTTCTCCCTTGCAGGATCCTCCACCGCACGAAAAGAGTCATGCTCCTTCCAGTAACGCTGTGCCAGTGCCTCAACCTTCTCCGAATGGTATTGTTCGTCCATCGTTACCCTGTTTGTTGTTGAATCGCTGAATTATCCCACACGGCGCAGGAAAATCATCCCGAGCATCCCGGCCATCAGTACGACAATCGGCAGATTCCCCCATCTCACGTAGGGGGTAGCGCCCTGACGGGGCTGGATCACTCCGGTCAGCGCCGCCACCTCGAACTGCGGTGCAGTAGAGGTAATCCGGCCGCGATAATCGATGATCGCGGTAATCCCGGTATTGGTCGCCCGCACCAGGGGGCGTCCCCCTTCAAGGGCACGCATGGAGGCTATCTGCAGATGCTGGTGAGGTCCGAAGCTGTCCCCCCACCAGGCATCGTTACTTACGTTTACCAGCAGATCTGCCTCGGGCAGGGTGCGGATCACCTCGGCACCAAAGGCATCTTCATAACAGATGGAGATCCCTATCTTGTGGCCCGCTGCCTCCAGCAGAGGCTGGTCGGGAGAACCCGGGCTGAATGAGGACATGGGAAGATCAAAAAAAGCAATCAGACCGCGCAACTGCTCCTCGAACGGGACAAAATCACCAAACGGCACCAAATGATACTTGCGGTAAAAACCCTGGCTGCTGCCCAGACTCATCATCGCGTTGTAATAGCGACCGGTATCCTGATCGGTGATCGGCAACCCGACCAGCAGATCGGTGTTGTGCTCCTGCGCAGCCCGCTGCAGATGACTGATAAAACCGTCTCTCAGCTGATAATAGAACGCAGTAACAGCCGTTTCCGGCCAGACGATCAGATCACTATCCCAGTGCTGTGCAGTCAGACCGGTATACAGCTCCAGATTTGGCCGCAATTGTTCGGGCAACCACTTGATCTCCTGCGGCACATTGCCCTGCAGCAGGGCTACCTTGAGCGGCTTGCCTTTTGGTTGAGTCCATTCGATCTGGCCTGCCAGCGCCGCCCCTGCCCAGAGAGCAAACAGCACAACCAGATAACGCCACCGGGAACCGGACCGGAATACTGCCAGTACAACCAGACCAGCGCTGAATGCTGCTGCCCATGAGACGCCATACTCTCCCAGCAGCGGCGCCAGACCGGCCAGAGGCGTGCCAATCTGGCTGACACCCAGGTTCAACCAGGGAAAACCGCTGAGGAACCACCCACGCCACCACTCAAACAACGTCCACAGGGCCGGCAGAACCACCAGCAACTCCACCACCGGCACTGCTCCTTTGGTGCTTCGCCACCAGTTCACTGTATACGCAGCGATAAAACCCAGCAAGGCCGGATACAAAGCCATGAAGGAGACAAACAGCAAGGTGAGAAGCACTGCCAGTGGAACACTGGCGGAGCCAAATTCATGTATGGAAACAAAGATCCAGGAGACGCCGACACCAAACATCCCGAGACCAAACAGCCAGCCGCGCCGGAATCCCTGGGCGGGGGTAAGAGTCAGCAGCACGGCAAACAGCAGGGCGGGAGAAAGAACAGCGACAGGAAACAGATGATAAGGGGCAAAGGCCAGCGGCAACAAAGCCCCTGCAACCAAGGCAATCAGATCCCCGCGCCAACCCGCAGCCAATACACCAGGACTGTCATGAGCAGACAGCCTGGACAAAGCTTGAACCAGCCTCATCTCCGGGTTGACAACAACCGTCCGGGCAACCGGTTAATGTTCACCCGGAACCGCCTCTTCCGGCTGCTTCACGGCATTTTCGATTTTGAACAGTTGCAACAGATGAACCCGCCGGTTATCCGCCCGCAACACCTTGAACTGAAAATTGTCGAGGGTTACCGTTTCTCCGCGTTTGGGCATATGCCCAAAGCCATGCATCACCAGACCACCAATGGTATCAAACTCCTCGTCACTGAATTCCGTGCCGAAGTATTCATTGAATTCGTCAATGGGGGTCAGCGCCTTGACTGTATACCGGTTGGGGCTGTAGCGCATGATGTAGGTATCATCGTCGAAATCATGCTCATCCTCAATCTCGCCTACAATCTGCTCAAGCACATCCTCTATGGTAACCAGCCCTGCCACCCCTCCATACTCGTCAACCACGATTGCCATGTGATTGCGGCTGGCCCGAAACTCTTTCAGCAACACGTTGAGGCGCTTGCTCTCGGGAATGAATGCCGCCGGACGCAGCGCCTCGCGAATATCAAATATCGCATCATCTCCCTGGGCAAGCCAGGCAAGCAGATCCTTGGCCAGCAGAATGCCGATAATCTCGTCACGACTCTCCCCGATAACCGGAAAGCGGGAGTGGGCAGACTCGATAATCACGGGAAGATAGGAGCGGGGATCGGCATCATGCTCCACAACAACCATCTGCGAGCGCGGGATCATGATATCCCTCACCTGCATCTCGGCCACCTGCAAAACGCCTTCAATCATCGCCAGGGCATCACTGTCCAGCAAGCCGCGGCGTGATGCATCACGCATCACCTCGAGTAGCTCTTCCCTGCTGCGGGGCTCTCCCTGATAGAGAACCTGGCCGATTTTTTCCAGCCAGGAGCGTTGCGGCTTCTCTCCGTCCACCGCGGAACTGTCAGATTGACCTTCTTCGTTCATACTCCGTTCACATTAGTAAGGGTTCTTATAGCCTAATCTGGCCAGGATGAAAATTTCAAGCATTTCCATCTCCTGCCTCTGCTGTGGTTCGATATGGTCATACCCCAGCAGGTGCAGAACACCGTGGACGATCATATGCGCCCAGTGGGCCATTACCGGCTTGTCCTGCTCAGCCGCCTGTTGTTCCACGACTGATGCACATATTACCAGATCACCCAGCAACGGGAGCGTTACCCCGGGAGGATTTTCAAAGGGAAACGAGAGCACGTTAGTAGGGGCGTCTTTGTGGCGATAGCTCCGGTTCAAACGGGCGCTCTCCTCCGGTTCCACGATGCGAACCGTCAGCTCTGCCTCCCGCCCGGCAAAGCCAGCCCCTTCAAGCGTAGCCCGCACCCATCTCTCGATACGCTCTCCGCCGGGTATTCCCGCCATTTTCTCTACAGCGGATTGCAGATCTATGACAATAGCGCAACTGCTCACCACAAAGGATTGCCAGTCATGGATACGGGTCAATCCTCAAAGTTCTCGTAGGCCGTCACAATACGCTGCACCAGCTGATGGCGCACCACATCCCTGGCCTGAAAAAAGGTAAAACCGACGCCTTCCACTCCCTTCAGTACCTCGACCACATGGCGCAGCCCGGAACGGCTACCCCGTGGCAGATCGATCTGGGTCACATCGCCGGTAATCACCGCCCTGGAACCAAAACCGATCCGGGTAAGAAACATCTTCATCTGCTCCAAAGTAGTATTCTGCGCCTCATCAAGAATGATGAACGATTCATTGAGGGTGCGCCCCCGCATATAGGCCAGCGGCGCCACCTCGATCACATTGCGCTCGATCAGTTTGGCAACGCGCTCGAACCCGAGCATCTCATACAACGCATCATAGAGAGGGCGCAGGTAGGGATCGATCTTCTGGGCCAAGTCACCCGGCAGAAAACCAAGCCGCTCCCCGGCCTCGACTGCAGGACGAGTCAGAACAATACGTCTCACCTTGTCCTGCTCCAGCTCCTGAACAGCGCTGGCCACCGCCAGATAGGTCTTGCCGGTTCCAGCAGGGCCGATACCGAAGATGGCATCCTCCTGCTGAATCTGCCACAGATACTGCTGCTGATTGGCTCCGCGCCCCCGAATCCGGCCCCGGGGGGTTTGGATAACAAGCTCCGGAATCCCGGTCATCTCCTGCTCCAGCAGGCTGTCAACGCCAGACTCCTGGAGAAACAGATGCACACCAGAAGGGGTCAGCGGCGTTTCCACCGTCTCACGGTACAGCTCCTGAACCACCTTGCTAGCCAGTTGAGCCGCGCCACTGCCACCAATAACACGAAAGGCGTTGCCACGGTTGTTGATCTCCACTCCCAGACGACGTTCAATCTGGCGAAGGTGCTCATCAAACTGACCGCAAAGATTGGCAAGACGCTGATTGTCGGCAGGCTCAAGATCAAAATCGATGGTTTGCAGGGTTTCACTCATGCATGAGCACTCTGCGGAACGGATTGCACCACCAACTCACCACGCAGGGAGTTTGGTAACGCTTCGGTAATCATCACCTCGGCAAACTGCCCGATCAACGACTCATCAGCAGCATCAAAATTGACCACCCGGTTGTTTTCGGTGCGACCCGCCAGCTGCCGGCTGTCCTTGCGGGACACCCCTTCAACCAGAACACGCTGTACCGTACCCGTCATGGCACGGCTAATCTCCGCAGCCTGCTGGCTGATGCGTTGCTGCAGAATGGCAAGGCGCTGTTTTTTTACTTCCGGAGCAACATCATCCGGCAGGTTGGCAGCGGGCGTACCGGGCCGGGCACTGTAGATAAAACTGAACGAGTGGTCGAAACCCACGCTGGCGATAAGATTCATGGTCGCCTCAAAATCCGCATCACTCTCACCAGGAAAACCGACAATAAAATCGGAGGAGATGGAGATATCCGGCCGCACGGCACGCAGACGCCGGATGATCCGTTTGTACTCCAGTATACTGTGACCCCGCTTCATCATCGCCAGAATGCGATCCGAGCCGCTCTGTACCGGCAGGTGCAGATGACTGACCAGCTGCGGAATGTCTGCATAGGCCTGGATCAGGCTGCTGCTCATCTCCACCGGATGAGAGGTGGTATAACGAATCCGCTCGATACCGTCCACCGCCGCCACATAGGAGATAAGCAGTGCCAGATCGGCATGCTCGCCATCATCCATGAGCCCCCGGTAGGCATTGACATTTTGACCCAGCAGGTTTACCTCGCGAACCCCCTGCTCCGCCAGCTGCACCACCTCTGCAATTACATCATCAAACGGGCGACTTATCTCCTCACCGCGGGTATAGGGAACAACACAGTAGGTGCAGTACTTGCTGCACCCCTCCATGACGGCAACATAGGCCGACGGTCCTTCAGCGCGCGGTTCGGGAAGACGGTCGAATTTCTCGATTTCGGGAAAGGAGACATCAATCACCCCGCCCTGACCCGCCTGGACATCATCCAGCATCTGCGGAAGGCGGTGCAGGGTCTGCGGACCGAACACCAGGTCCACGCAGGGGGCGCGCTTGCGCAAAAGCTCTCCCTCCTGACTGGCCACACAGCCACCCACCCCAATCACAAGCCCCGGGCGCTTCTCTTTCAGCTCCCGCCACATACCCAGTTGAGAGAATACCTTCTCCTGCGCTTTTTCACGGATCGAACAGGTATTAAGCAATAGCAGATCCGCCTGTTCCGCCTCGCTCACAAGTTCAAAGCCATGCGATGCATTGAGCACATCCGCCATTTTTGCGGAGTCATACTCATTCATCTGACAACCAAACGTCTTGACATAAAGCTTGCGCTTCATGGAAACAGATACCCCTCTCAACGGTAAAATAGTTGGAATTTTACCGCAGAGCAGCTACCCTCCACAATCCCCGGCGCTCTGGCAAGGGAGCATCAATGATGCCAATCACATAGTGTTCTTCTCTTTCAGCAACGGAAGCAACACCTCTGCCAGCTCCTTGGGCTTAAATTTGCCCACATAGGCATCAGCGCCAACGCTTTTGCCTATGTTGCTGTTCGCAGCCGCAGACAGTGACGAGTGCATAATGACAGGAACTCCGGCAAAGCGTTTGTCGCTTTTGATCTTTTTGGTCAGAACATAACCATCCATTTCCGGCATCTCGACGTCGGTCAGTATAAAGTCAAGCTTGTCCGCTACTGTCAACCCTTCTGCTTCGGCCTCGGCCGCTATCTTGTTGAGCTTTTCCCACGCCTGTTTACCGTTCTTTGCACTGGTATGATTGATTCCCATCCGATCCATGGTCATCTCGATCTGGGTGCGCGCAACCGAAGAATCATCAGCAAAAAACATAGTTGCCGGCATTTCGGCCTTCCCTATTCCATCGAACAGATGGGGATCGGCAGTTCGGCCGGTAGTCTCATCCAGTATCTTTTCCACATCCAGTATCATTACGATACGATTGTCTTTCAAATCAGCAACAGCAGTGACCAAACCACCGTGCCGGTGCGCCATCATCGCGGGAGGCTCCTTGATGGAACTCCACTCCATGCGCACAATTTGATCCACCGAATCAACCAGAAAGCCCTGCATGTTATAGTTATATTCGGTGACGATCAGAGCATCCGGCTTACTGCTTACATGGACATCACAAAAGTGCGACATGTGGATAACCGGGATCATCACCCCACGCAAACTTACCATCCCCTCCACACCGGGAGGCATGTCTGGGGCACGCACAATTTCCGGAACCCGCAGCACCTCCCTGACCTTGAATACATTAATCCCGAACATCTCTTCGCGTCCGCTGTTCTCATCTACGCCGAGACTGAATAGCAGGATTTCCAGCCGGTTGGCTCCCGCCAGACCAGTTCGATCATCTACTGACTTTAGAAAATTTGACATCGCTCACAACCCTGTTTGTCCAATTACAAACCATACACCAGCCATCAGCTGACCCAGACAACTTGTCTGACAGGATGCCCAACAAAGTGCCGAACAATAATGACCGGTCACTACCCAATAACGGCCAACCGGTCGATGTACTTGAGAGTTATTCCATAATTCACCGGGCAGACTGCTTACATCCCTCTGACTAACCCGGTCGGATTGGCACAACTATCAAACCGATACCTGAAACTGCAGCGCATCTCTAAAAACAGAGATTTTTTTGCGAGAGTGAGGGTGAATCGCTTCGAACGGCTATGGAAAAAACTCCATGATACGGTGACACGTAATCACCGTTATGCTTCTTGAAAGCACCGTTAACAAGTGCTATAAACAGGTCTACTTTTTATTCTTGTCGAGGCCTAATCCTATGCAAATCAAGTTTTCAGAAGATGTGATTCCCCTTTCTGACCTCAAAGTTAACCCTGGAAAGGTCGTAAATCGAGCTAAAGATACCCGTCGCCCCATTCTTCTCACTAGTCGTGGCCGGGGTATTGCTGTTGTGCAATGCCTTGATGAATATGAAAAAAATGAGGAGGAAAGGGAGTTTATGAGGGCTGTGGCTCAGGGGTTAATAGATATCAGAGAAGGAAATGAGCTACAGCTGGGAGAGGTGAAAAAGAAGCTGGGTATCGAATAAATGAAAATTTTCATTACCAACTCAGCTATTAGTGATTTTGAGAGTATTAAAGAATACTACGAGGAAGAAGGTATTCCTCATATAGACAAACAATTCGTGTCATCAATTATTGATCGCATTTATACATTGCGTGATAACCCTGATATTGGAAGAATGGTTCCAGAGTTTGATGAACCTAAAATCAGGGAGCTTATCCATTCGCCATTTCGTGTTGTTTATCTAAGAGAGCAATGGTCAATTCATGTGGTTAGAGTATGGCACAGTGAAAGAAAACTCATCTTGCCAGAAACCGAAACATAAAGGCGCTTCAAGAGAATATTCAGAATTCTGTGTCAGCGGTTATGACAGAGCAAAATGCTCATCCAATCTCCCCTTGGAGAGTGTTCAAAATTCTGTGTCGGCGGTTATCACAGAGCAAGATGCTCATCCAATCTCCCCTCGAAATGGATTGCCAGTTGCGAGAGGGTCAGGTTCCAGTTCTGCACCGGATGGGTCCAACGTTCGGAGGCCTTCAGTATACCGGCATAGAGCAGTTTGTATAAGCTGTTCTCGCTGGCTATCCGTATCGCCTCTCGAAGTCAGCCATGAAGGCCACCAGGGCATCCACCCCTTCCTCCGGCATTGCGTTATAGATACTGGCGCGCATACCGCCCACAGAGCGGTGCCCCTTGAGGGTGACCAGACCCTGTTCCCCCGCCTCGGCAAGGAAGGTGGTGTCCAGCGCGGCATCGGCAAGGGTGAAGGGGACGTTCATCCAGGAGCGACAGGCCGGTTCGACGGGATTGCTGTAGAAGTCGGAGGCATCGATGGCGGCATACAACTTCTGCGCCTTGCGCTGGTTGATACGAGCCATCGCCTCCAGCCCTCCATTACGTTTGACCCAGTCGAACACCAGCCCGGCCAGGTACCAGCTGTAGGTGGGAGGAGTGTTGTACATGGAGCCGCTGTCTGCGTGAATCCTGTAGCTGAACATACTGGGGGTGGTGGGCAGCGGATCGCCGATCAGATCCTCGCGAATGACCACCACGGTCAGGCCGGCCGGGCCGATGTTTTTCTGCGCTCCGGCGTAAATCAGCCCGAAGCGGCTCACATCCAGGGGGCGCGACAGGATGGTGGAGGACATGTCCGCCACCAGCGGGACCTCCCCGGCATCGGGAATGTAGGGAAACTCGACGCCGGCAATGGTCTCGTTGGGGGTGTAGTGTAGCCAGGCGGCATCGGGGTTCAACCGCAGGTCGGCCTGGGATGGCACGGAATATTCGGCACTTCCGGCAATATTCACCTCGCAGTAACGCTTGCCTTCGGCAATCGCCTTTTTCGACCAAGAGCCGGTATTGATATAGTCCGCGCTCTTTTTGCTGCCGAGCAGATTGAGCGGCACCATGGCGAACTGGCTGCTGGCGCCCCCCTGCAGAAACAGTACCTTATAGCCCTCCGGGATCGCCATGATGGAGCGGAGATCGGCCTCGGCCTGGGCGGCGATCGACATGAACTCCTTGCCACGGTGACTCATCTCCATCACCGACATACCGGTACCGCGCCAGTCAAGCAGCTCTTCACGGGCCTGTTGCAAAACCTCTTCCGGCAGCATGGCCGGGCCGGCACTGAAATTGTAGACACGGGGCATCTTGATGGGTTCTCCTGAAAAATGGTATCGAATACGGCGTGCAACTGAGGCACTATGGTTGCTGCTCTGCTCTTCTCTCCTGGACAGTACTACCGTGATGTTTCCGCTGATGTCCGCACATCCAGCAGGAGCAGCGTTTGGGGGTACGCGCATGAACTCCCCGCACCCTCGGTGAAGCGTCGGCCGGAATACCGCGGTAGCTGCCCCGCTTATGCTTGAGGCGCTCCGCCTGATGGCGAACCCAGGCTCGTCCTCTTCCCATTGGAGTTACTCCTCTTCACTGCCGGGAGCGCTCTCTTCTTCCTCTTCACCATTGTCGAGATCGACGATCCGCTCCAGTCCCACCAGCTGCTCACCCTTGTCCAGCTTGATGAGTCTGACTCCCTGGGTATTGCGCCCTACCACCGAAACCTCGGCAACGCGGGTGCGTACCAGTGTGCCGCCATTGGTGATCAACATGATCTCATCGTCGTCACCCACCAGAACAGCACCCACCACGTCGCCATTGCGGTCGCTGGTCTGAATAGCGATGACACCCTGCCCGCCACGGCCATGGGCAGGATACTCCTCCACCAGGGTCCGTTTGCCATAACCATTTGCGGTGGCTGTAAGCACATAACCCTGGTCGGCAATGATCAGCGCGATCACCTTTTGATCCGGCTGCAGCCGGATTCCACGCACACCGGCCGCCGTGCGGCCCATGGCGCGAACGTGGGATTCGTTAAAGCGAATCGCCTTGCCGGCGCTGGTAAACAGCATCACATCACGGCTGCCATCGGTGATATCCACGCCCACCAGGGTGTCATTCTCACGCAGGTCGATGGCAATAATACCGCTGGCCCGCGGCCGGGAGAAATCCTTGAGCGGAGTCTTTTTCACCGTGCCGCTGGCGGTGGCAAAGAATACAAATTTGTCCTCTTCAAACTCGCGTACGGGAAGAATGGCGTTGATCCGCTCCTCCTTCTCCAGCGGCAGCAGGTTGACGATGGGTTTGCCCCGGGCATTGCGGCCCGCCTGGGGAAGCTCGTACACCTTCATCCAGTAGACGCGCCCGCGGCTGGAGAAGCAGAGAATGGTATCGTGGGTGCTGGCAACAAACAGCTTGTCGATGAAATCCTCCTCCTTCATCGAGGTAGCCGATTTACCCCGCCCGCCACGGCGCTGGGCACGATAGTCCGACAGGGGTTGCGCCTTGGCATAACCCTCATGGGAGAGTGTTACCACCACTTCCTCTTCGGTGATCAGATCCTCCAGAGTCAGATCGGAACGGGTGGCATGGATCTCGGTGCGGCGCTCGTCACCATACTGATCCCGAATGGCAATCAGCTCATCCCGGATCACCTGCATCAACCGTTCACTGCTTCCCAGAATCTCGAGCAACTCATGAATTTCATCAAGTAACTCCTGATATTCCTTGAGTATCTTGTCCTGCTCCAGACCGGTCAGGCGGTGCAGACGCATCTCGAGAATCGCCTGGGCCTGAACCGGTGACAGATGGTACAGGCCGTCAACCATACCGAACTCTTTGCCCAACTGCTCCGGCCGTGATGAGTCGGTACCTGACCGCTCCAGCATCTCCATCACCAAACCCGGTTCCCAGCCACGGGCCAGCAGTTTTTCCTTGGCCTCGGCAGGACTGACTGCAGATTTGATCAGGGCGATAATCGAATCGATGTTGGCCAGCGCCACCGCCAACCCTTCCAGGATATGGGCACGATCGCGAGCCTTGCGCAGTTCAAACACAGTACGCCGGGTCACCACCTCGCGACGATGGCGAATGAAGGCCTCCAGCATCTGCTTGAGGTTGAGCAGCCGTGGCTGACCATCCACCAGCGCCACCATATTGATACCGAACACGCTCTGCATGGAAGTATGTTTGAACAGGTTGTTGAGCACCACCTCCGGAACCTCGCCACGCTTGAGCTCCACCACCATACACATGCCGTCCTTGTCGGACTCGTCCCGCAGCTCGGAGATCCCCTCCAGCTTTTTCTCCTTGACCAGCTCGGCGATTTTTTCCAGCAAACGCGCCTTGTTGACCTGGTAGGGCAACTCTTTGACGACGATACGCTGCCGGCCGCTGTCCATCTCTTCAAATTCGGTGCGGGCCCGCACGTAGATACGCCCGCGTCCGGTGTGGTAGGCCTCATGGATCCCGCGGGCGCCATTGATTATCCCGGCAGTGGGGAAATCGGGGCCGGGAATGTACTGCATCAAGCCGTCGATATCGGTGTCCGGCTTGTCGATCAGCGCCAGACAGGCGTTGACCACCTCATTCATATTGTGCGGCGGGATATTGGTCGCCATTCCCACCGCGATGCCGGCAGAGCCGTTGACCAGCAGGTTCGGAACCCGGGTCGGAAGAATGGCTGGTTCATGCTCGGACTCGTCATAGTTGGGAACGAAATCGACCGTCTCCTTGTCGATATCGGCCAGCATGTCGTGCGCAATCCGGGCCATGCGAATCTCGGTATAACGCATCGCCGCCGGTGAATCACCATCGACGGATCCAAAGTTGCCCTGCCCATCAATCAGCATGTAACGCAGTGAAAAAGGCTGCGCCATACGCACAATCGTGTCATATACCGCCGTATCACCATGGGGGTGATATTTACCGATGACGTCACCGACAATACGGGCAGATTTCTTGTAAGGCTTGTTCCAGTCGTTGCCCAGTTCACTCATCGCATACAGCACGCGGCGATGAACTGGCTTGAGACCATCACGTACATCAGGAAGGGCACGTCCTACGATTACGCTCATGGCGTACTCCATATAGGAGTGCTTCATCTCATCCTCGATGTTGATCGGGAGAAGCTCTTTTGCGAATGATTCCATCAGGCCATTTTTTCAGAATTCAGATCGCGATATTGTAACACAATTTACCCATTGAAAGCGGGTATGAGCCTTGTCCAATGACACATGAGCCTGAAGTGGACGCGTGATTCCACCGAGAAGTGAGTCTGAAAGAGGACGGGAGTTTTGGGATCATCGGAGGATGATCGTGATGCTCAAGACCCAAGGGCTCCCGTCACTGGAGCAGATCCGCGCCTTCCTCAAAGGCAGCCAGGCCCTCGGCTTCGAGGCCCCGGCGCGCAAGGACGCCTACGACTGGATCGCCAAGGAATTACGCCGCTTCAATTACTTACAGCTCGGCAAGGCCGACAAGGGGCTGGTGCGGCGTTACCTGGAGAAAGTCACCGGCCTCTCCCGAGCCCAGATGACCCGGCTTATCCAGCAGTTCCGCACTTCCGGCCGGATACGGGACCGCCGGGGAACACCCGCCAAGCCCTTTCCCCGGCGCTACACACCCGAGGATATCCGCCTGCTGGCCGAGCTCGACGCCCTCCATGGCACCCTCTCCGGGCCCGCCACCCGCAAGCTCGGCGAGCGTCGCCGGCCCGCCCCCCGAGGGCCGTCCCGGCTTCCTGCGCGTGGACTCCGTCCACTAGGGCGACCTCAATGGCGTCAAGGGCCTTTATCATGTCAACCTGGTCGATGAGGTGACCCAGTTCCAGTTCATCGGCTCGGTCGAGCGCATCTCCGAACGCTTCCTCCTGCCGGTTCTCGAAGCCCTCCTCCAGGCGTTTCCCTTCGTCATCCTCGGCTTCCATTCCGACAATGGCTCGGAGTACGTCAACCCGCGTGTGGCACGCC
>Ga0256839_1000712_pt1 | contig 42707 bp, 33 predicted proteins | sample 354166metaG_FD_185968 | JGI IMG/M metagenome (GOLD analysis project Ga0256839, IMG submission 185968) | Hydrothermal vent microbial communities from Mid Atlantic Ridge, Atlantic Ocean - 354-166 | ecosystem: Environmental > Aquatic > Marine > Hydrothermal vents | place: Atlantic Ocean: Mid...
TACGTGCCCGTTCCTAAGCGGTCAACTGCGGAATTTAGGTGGAACAGTGGGCTTTGGTTAACGGCTTGTTGTGGTTTTTTTAATTTACATATAAAAAGGGGGCTCGATGAGCCCCCTTTTTATTATTCTGGGAATTTGAATCAAACCATAGGACTTACGTGACCACCAAAGAAAGAGCGCAGTCGTTGGAATAACGAAGCGCCAAGCTTACGTCCTTCCTCATCCTGAATTTCAGCGACTTGATGCCGCACTGCCAATTCCGGTTGCAGTAAGAGTTTTTTCTGGTAGCGCAGGGCTGATAATAGATAGATCTTCAATTGTCCCAGGCCAACAGGTTTGGTGAGGTAGCGGTAAACTTGTCCTTCATTGATCAAACTGATCACGCGATGTGAATCTGCTTCTTCTGTAATGACCACGGAAAGGATCTGCGGGTAATTGGCCTTGGCTACTTTAACGAAAGCCAAGTCCTCTTTAAGGTTATCACTTGAATTTGTGACTACGACATTGACATCATGCGTGGCAAGATAGTCCATAGCACCGCTTGGGGAACTCACGGAAGCAATCTGTGCTCTTCGGCCAATAACGCCTTCCAGAGTGGATTGTAGGCTGGCACTGGAGTCCAGCGCCAAGATAGTCGAAACAGCATTATCGTCATTGGTTTCTGCCGTGCTTTCCGGTACAGCTTTGATATCAAACAGCTTCAGTGAAATATCTGCGGCCAGCCTGATAATTTCAAACAACTCATCATTATTCCAGGGTTTGGTAATATAACGAAAAATCTCACCTTCATTGACAGAGTTCACCACTGCTGATAAATCGGAATAACCCGTGAGAAGAACGCGGGTGGTATTGGGCGATAACTGCTTTACTCTGGAAAGCAGCTCAACACCCGTCATTTCAGGCATTCGCTGATCTGAAACAATCACATGAATACGGTTGTTGCGCAGGATGTCCAGCGCCTCTTCACCGCTGTTGGCAAGAAAAGTTTGGTAATGAGGACGCAGCAAACGACCCAGAGTACGAATAATTCTCGGTTCATCATCAACAATCAGAATGTTCGTGCGTGTTTCCATAACGGCCTTACTTACCTATATTTATTTTGTTTTGGTGGTTCTGTTGTTGTTTATTCTTGCGGCTTCTTTTTCACGGGTAGCAGGAATACAAAATTAGTCCCCTTGCCTGGAATGGACTTGAGCAATACCTTGCCACCATGCTTGGTCACAATGCGACGTACAATTGCCAAACCCAGACCAGTTCCTTTGCCCACATCCTTGGTGGTAAAGAATGGTTCGAAGATTTTACGGCGGGTTTCTTCATCAATTCCTTCGCCATTATCCATGACACTGACCATCACCTGGTCTTTCTCCAACGAGGTTCGGATTTTGATCAGGCCATTATCACGACCCGTTGCTTCAATCGCATGGGCCGCATTATTGATAAGGTTAATCAACACTTGGTTCATTTCTGCGGGAGAACCAAGAATTTCTGGTACATCTTTAAGATCTGTTTGCACCTTTGTTCCTGTGGTAATTTCCTTTTTCGCCATTTTGAGTGCGCTTTCCACACACTGCTTGATTTCGAACCAGTCTTCATCCGAACGATCCTTGCGGCTAAAGTCACCCAGGTCTTTGATCACATGTTGAATTTGTTCAATGCCACCTTGCATGTCATCGACAATTTCAGGTAGCTCATCCAACATCGCCTCATCTTGCGTGTTCTGAACAAGTATTGAGAAATTATCGATGCGTGAACTGATTTGGCTGCTATCGTCCATATTGCTCAAGTCATTTTTCAGTGTGGAAAACTCATCCATCAATGTCTGCATTTTCCCCATGCTATTGTGGAGAACCTGCAAGTTACTTCCCAGGTATCCCAATGGGGTATTGATTTCATGAGTAACGGTAGCCACCATGCGCCCCATCCCTTCCATGCTTTGACCCAGGTTTTTGTCCACCATTGAGCCACTGGCTTCGGAAGCCGCATTCTCATAAACTTCCGTTTTTTCGGCAATACCGTGTTCGAGTTTTTCATCAAACTCCTGACCTTGACGAAACAGTATGACTACACCCATTATGGCAACAATGGCTAATAGAAGGGCTGCGACGAGACTAAAGATAAAATTGATAAATTTTTCATCGTACTCTTTCACCAGGGCTTCAGAGTAATAAGTTTTGTATTGCGAAATCAGCTCATCACCCACCTTGTTTGCCTGAAGGTTGACTACTCTCTCAATACTGGCATCCAATTGGATCTTGCGCTCCACTAATACCCGGGCATGTGAGATAAAATTACCCAGCGGATTGGCAACATCTTCTGGAAAATCCATGAGGATTTCATCTTTCTTATTCAAATCCATTAACAGGCTTGCTTGAGTCCCTTCATCCGGCCTCTGTAAAAAAGCATTGGTTCGTTCATACAGGTCACTGATTTCCGCAGCATGTTTCTTGTCGCCCATTTTACGCAGTTTCGTATTCAGGGCGCGTGATGCCAGAGGTAAAAATTTTAATGAATTACGCACCACGGCAAAGTTGGATTTGAAGTGCTCAATAGATTCTTCCTTACTCTCGATAATTAAGAGAAAGCGCATCAGTTTATTTTTGAGTGTGTCTGGTACATCACTTGTTGCTAATTCGCTGATGCCAAGTTTTTTTCGTAATTCACGAACAATGGGAAGATATGCCGCTACCTCATCGAAATCCGAATTCGGTGTGGAGTACGTGTGTAAAGCAGATAACGACCAGGCAGCATCCAACGCTTGAAGTTTTTGGATATTTTCGATATTGTCAGCGAAGGAAATATCCTGTTGGGTCGGCATTGTTTTGACAAGATAAAACCCAAGTGTACCGCTGAAGGCAATCACTCCGATAAAAAGAAAAATACTGGATATCCGCTTCATTTTTTCATCTCCGGGTGTTCGCCTGCCAGAGTTTTTAGAAACTCAACTATTGCTTCTTTATCCTTGAGCGGGGCTTTTCGGCCAAGTTGAAATTTAAACATGACATGTTCTACATCAAGCATTGTTTTTGCAGTACCATCATGTAAATAAGGTGGAGTCAACGAAACCATACGCAGACTGGGGACCTTGAAAACATGTTTGTCTTCCGGGTTTCCCGTTACATTGAAACGTCCCATATCTGCCTCAGTAATGTTTCCACGCACCTTGAAATAGGAGTTTATTGCCCCGAAAACCTGGAACATATTACCGCCCACGGCCACTCCTTGATGGCAGGAAATACAACCATAACGCTTGAATAGCTTGTAACCACGTTTTTCTTTGGCGGTGATGGCATTTGCATCACCACGCAGGTATTGATCGAAACGGGAGTTGGGCGTAATCAGGCTGCGTTCAAATTCAGCAATGGCATTTTTGACATTTTCACGGGTAATGCCGTCTTTATAGATAGCCTTGAACATGCCGGGATATTTGTCATCATCGTAGAGTTTTGCTAGCACATCAGGCCATTGGCTACCCATTTCGACCGGGTTTTGTATTGGCCAGTCGATCTGGTCTTCCAGTGTTTCTGCACGACCATCCCAGAATTGCCGAAACTGCAGCCCGCTATTATAAACCGTTGGCGTATTAATGGGCCCCTTCCGGCCTTTTATGCCAGTGGAAAATTTAGTACGGTCAACGCCGCCTGTTGTCAGACCGTGACAAGTTGCACAAGACACCGTGTTGTCTCCTGAGAGTCGAGTTTCGTGAAAAAGTAAACGTCCCAGCGCCACTTTTTTCGGGTCTACATCGACCGTCAGTGGAATCGGCTTGATGGGTTCATCCAACAGTGGTTCGCCCGCTAAAACCTGCGAAACACACACTATTGATATGAAAGAAAAGCAGAGCGTGAAACCACGCGCGCACTGCCAGGGAAAACGCTTACTGCTTTTGAAGGTTTTTTTTATCGCTAGCATCATCTGAATAACATCATCTTTTTGACTAAAGCGGTGGGTTTTGGATGCCACAAATTTTTAATTCGTGTCTATTCCGTCTCAGGCTATATTACGGTCATGTATTTCAATCCTTTAGCTGCTCACATAAATTATTAATCCATTGTAGTGGAATACGTTTTTCCTCTATATGGAATCAATGCTGCCTATATGTTCTATGGAGTATAGGCCTGAATATGAAAAGGCTCGTTCAAACAGAGGATGAGTGATATGAAAATCGATAAAAAATGTATCATTAGGTATTGGTTTTTCAGTAATTTCGGCATTGCCCAAAATAGCCTAGGTTGGAATCGGTATTTTTAGACTAAAATTTTTTCAGACATAGCTCACACTTTTAAATATAAGAGCGCGATCTTTCGCATGCCATTTCGTAACGTACATATTCACTGTATGTCATCATACTCTACCCGAGATGTGAACACTACAGGAGGTTTGTTTGGAAACATTAACGTTCTGTGCCAAAACATAGCCGCATCATTATCAGTAGTTGTCCAGTTGCGTACCTCGGTAGAAATTTTTTTCCTTTATGCGGTACTAAATCACCAAATATTCTCCCCGGTATTATAAACAGCTTGGCAATGTTCGAATGATAAACTTCATTCATGAGACCTTTGAAAATTATGTTTGATGATTTTCCGGGTGTGATGTCGTAGTGTAGTTTAATGACAATATCAATGCCTGTGAGGTGTGGTAACCAGTCAGATACGTTGTGGCTTTTATTGAAATCAGCCTGTACATTATTTGTTTCAGGCCAGCGTTGTTGTGTTGTTTTAATATCCCGTACACAAACGGTCATTGTGTGTCCTGCATTCTTCAATGCCTGAACAATATGATTGCCGATAAAACCACTTGCTCCTGTCACCAGAATATTCATTTTATTTGAACCTCTTCTATTGGATGCTTTTCAGAATCAGCGTTGGTTTTTGCATGTGTGCCATTGATAGATTTCCATATCATTTGTCCGATGATTGCCAGTGCGATGAAGTTGCCTAGCAGACTCCTGAACAGTGTGTTTTTCATCGTTTCTGCAAGGTTTATTTCTGTGGGGGTTTCCGTCGTTGCAAAGTAAATAACGAATAACAATGGCGCAATGATTAGCATCAGTTGGGTAAACATCACCCAAAATGCAGCTCTTTTGTTTGTGCCGCAGATGTCAATTAGTACATCCTGTAATAACGGTTTAATCAGTAGGATGACTGTTGCGCTGATCCCGAAACAGAGCGCCACCTCAATTGTGAACAAGCCAAGTGCATTCATGTTTATTGTTCTCGTTGATAAGCGGTTATATTTATTTCACTAATTTCTGTAAAAACAGAAATTAGTGGGCGAAATGAAGGCTATTTTGAGCCTAAAAAACCTTGCACTTTTGCACCAAGCTTGATGAGCTTCAGCAAGGTTGATTTCGATAATCCTTTGATCTGGTTGTGCCAAGTATCCAGGTTTTCCATAAATTCCAGCACATCCCGGATGCGTTGCTTTACTTCAACAGGTGTTTCTTTATCGTTTTCGCTGTCTAGTACGCATTCCCGCAATATTGACATCGTGGGATCTAATTCTCGTTGTTTACGGCCCTCCATGATGGTGTAAAAGAGTTCCCAGGGGTCTTTCATGGTTTCAAAGTGATCACGGCGGTCGCCCAGTAAATGCACGGTTTTGACCAGCTTCCAAGATTGTAATTCCTTGATGCTGGTGCTGACATTTGAGCGCGCAACGCCCAGCGTCTCGGTAATGTCTTCAGCATTTAAAGGAGAAGATGAAAGGAAAAGCAGGGCGTGTATTTGCGCCACTGTACGGTTTACACCCCAGCGGGTTCCCATTTCTCCCCAGTGCAGAACATATTTTTCCATAACAGGTGTTAGTTTCATTGTTGGTTTGTTCTGTTGTTTCTGTTATTACAGAAATTAGTAAAAAATATGCACGATGTCAACTGATATTTTAAATTTTCCGGATTGCCCACAATTCACAGCCACGTTGGACAAATTAAGCCCCCATATATTCAATTTGTTACACGCAAAAACTAAACTCACCCTACCAGGATATTGACGTAGTGAAGAAAATTGACCTCATCGGATGACATTATTTCATGTGGATATTCATGTTTACAGGGACAGCAGCATCCACAAAACGCCACTAATGCAGGTACAAGTATCACGTTTGTAGAGAAAATACGTCGCGACAACAGTGGGGCATACGTTATCGTGGCACTGGAAAATGACGTGTTATGAACGCAAAGATCGCAGAGGCGCAGAGGGCGCAAAGTGTACTCATTACTTGTGAAGCACAGCTATGATGATGCCCACGCCATAAATAATGGACAGAATGAGTAACAAAATAATACTGCCCGGCGATGGCTGATATTCAGACATAGTCAGGCAGCTTTATATTTTTCTTTGCGTCCTCTGCGCCTTTGCGATCTTTGCGTTAATTACTCACAACTCTCAACCATTGTATAGTCCCAAAAACAGGCTGTAGGTTGAGTAAACATGCCATCCTGAGTGATATGGTTTGTTGCAATGCCTATTGTTGCTTATAACCCATTGAATGCTTTTTAATTAATTTTTATCAGAATGGCTGAGAGTTGTGGGTAATCAAGTAAATCTTTGAGGGGTTGGTTTTCTTTCTTCTGCGTATGGCGAAATGTGCAGGAATGGTTTTGGTTGAAACCCAGAGGCTTATCTCCTCTGGGCTCCGGCTTACTCCAGAGCCCAGAGATGATATTACTATCCTGCCAGCTCGCTGCGGGTATCGTTTTGGTTATGTTTTAGAATGAGGTATAGCTTGGATAAAGGAGCGTTTTTAATTTATCTAAGTAGTACCATCCGACCCATATTTCTTTTGTATCATTGAGGATTTCATCATACAAGGCATCGCCAACCAGTGCGTGTACTCTGGTTGTTGGGTGAATTTCGTCAAAGAAAATAAATTGGTCAAAATTTGAGCCGAAATTGCAGTCCGGGTGAAAAGTGGATTCAGCAGAATTAAAGCAGGCGTCCGTAGTATTACTGAAACCATATTGGTCGGCTTGTTCTACTAGGTCGTTAAAAAAATCGAACAGACTGAATTCAATGATGTTGATGCTGCTGGTATACCGAAGATGTCTGGCGGCTTTTTGTAATTCGGATTGATATAGGCTGCTGAGTTTACGGGCACGTTCGATCAGCTCTGGGTCGTTTGTTGCGGTGGCAATAAGCCGGGTATCAGGTATCAGACCGATGTTGGGCGCGCTGATCAGCAGAAACGAGTGGGCACCAGCTCGCGACAGGCTTTTAATTGCGTAACGCACTTTCTTTGCGGCAGCTTTAACTTTTGATCGAGCGATAAATGGGTTCGTTTCATTGCGGGCATCACGAATATCATTGCCACCAATGAGAATGACATATAATGCATCGGCAGGCGCGGTAGCATGGTTGGCCTGGAAGCCGATAATCTGGGCAGTAAGATCAATCGGTTCTATGCCCGAGGCGTTGGCACCTGCTATTGCATAATTGCTGCCTTCTTCAGGCCAGATCATGTGCAATGATGCCTGCGCAGTGAGCCCGAGCCGGGCGGCCAGCTTTTCTACGGCTACCGGCCCATTGCTGATGCGATTCATGAAATAGGGCGACGGTAAATCGCCCACTATTGAGGCTAGGTTACCCGTGTCAGACAGGCTATCGCCAAACACAAATACCCGACTGAAGGAAACATCTGCTTGTGCCCAACTTGATGAGATGAGCAATGCAGGCAGGATAAGTTTAAACAGGTGAAATTTGAACATTTGTGGGTTCTCTCCTTTGAACGTTATATGGTTCCTTCCTTTTCTGGGCGTGCCCGGAACCTGTGAGGCTTTCAACAATACAAAACAACGGAATGCGGTTGCCTTCGGGCTTCCGTTTCTAGTGTATACGTGCATTTATTTTCTGTTAATCAGAAAATAAAACTAAAAGCGCCCGTGGTGATACGGGTTGTCAAGGAACGGCATAGGTGTTTATGCCGATTAATCCTTGCCAACCCTTTCACTCAAGCAGGGCTCGGGAAGTCTAGATCCGATTTTATGTCGAGTACCCTAGGATGGTCTACAGATATGAGTGGGAAGTCAACTTAATGTTATACTCATTTCGCCGACGGACGCTAAAAATTGCCAGCAATCCAAGCCCCATCAGAAACAGGGTTTCTGGCGCAGAAACCGGGGTGGCAATGACATCAACGACATTAATTATTCCTGTATCAGCATTTGTGGTTAATAAAGAACCATTTTCATCACCTAAAAACCCACCGCCAAGGATGTTTTCCGTCAGGTTTAATACGGATTGTCCAACACTTAACGTATCAAAAATCAATGTCGCCAAAATAATATCGGCGGTACCTGTTTGTAACGATGTCAAATCGAAAAGAAACGATGATTCCGCGAGATTTGATGTTCCCAGACCATTGTCTATGGTTTCACTTTGAAAAGATGATGTGCCACCAGCTAACGCATTGCCAAAGGAAATGTTTGAAAGTGATAAAATGCTGTTATTCCAAGTGATGTTAAAATCAAATGCACCAATATATTCGTTTTGTAAATTACTGGCTGTAATATCAACGGAAGCCTGTCCAGATAATAAAACGGTTTGTGTATTTGGTGTAAAACCCAAAATTACTGTTGCAAATACTGTCTGGCTTGTCATCAGCAACAAGAATAAGGTTATGCTGTGTAGCATTAATTTTTTAATCATTATATACACTCCTGATTATGTTAAGTTTATTATTGGTTTTTGTGATTTGGTCTTGGTTTTTTATCAAAACCAAGACCATTCCTTGGCATGTTATTAGTTTTTTTAAAGAACCTGACAATCGGTTAAATCGCACTGAAGGGCGCATTGGCGTGCGTCCAAGACGGTAATTACACCATCTCTATCAACATCACGAGGGTCGCCTGGATTTGTAGTGGGTGTATTTCTTGCAGTAAAAATACGCGAAATATCATCTGTGTCAATATTATTATCACCATCAACATCGCAATTGGGTACGGCTGAAACCTGTAGCGTTACTGGACATTGTGAAAACCCACCGCTGGAACTTGTTGCATTGAAGCTCACTAGAACATTGCCGACTTGTGTTGTATCAGGTGTCCAGCTGAAAGTGCTTGATACAGGATTTCCGGTAATAGGCAGGACGGGAGTTGTGAATGCGCCCGAGGGTAATCCTGCACTGTTTAGGGTGACTGTGTCACCGGCATCTGGATCTGAGGCAACAATATCAAAGGTTAATGTATCACCTAAAAAGATAACCTGAGTTGTGTGACAAATTTGCGGTGAGTTTGCAGGTGGTAATATGACGGGTGGGTTGGGGTCTGCCGTGGTTAGCTGAATGAAAAAATCCAAAGGCACTTTTGTAGTGCCATCTTCTACCATTACCTGAGTGGAATACAAGGTGTTTCTTCCTCTGGTTGCCAATATTGCACCCGCTGTGTCCCATGTATAAATACCGGTTAATGGATCGATGTGTGCGGGGTTGGGAGAACCACTTCTGGGACTGCCAGGTTGGCGGAAGCCTCCTGCTTCTGCTGATGTTGATAAACGAAATGATATTGTGTCGCCATCAATATCGGCTGCCGGAATTGCAAAGCTGCATATGGCGTTTATTGGGCATAAAACAACAGGGCTTTGTACGCTTGATGGGGAGTTGTTGCCTGCGCTTAAATCAATGATCGTTTCTATACGATAACCCCCATTGGGGTTATTGATGTGTTCGTTAGGAAATGCGACTCTGGAAATTCTGCAGCAACTGGCCAATGATGCTGTAAAGGCTCCGGTAGTGTTATATGTGTGATTTAATACGGTATCAATGGGATCGCCTGAATTGGCAATAGGTAGGCTGGTTGGGTCTACCGCAATACCTGATAACCAATTGTTGGCCGGGTCAATGGATGTTACCAAATATAATAATGCCCCAAATGGTGAGCTGACTCTGGCTGAGTTATCCCCCCAGCTGAACTGGGAACGACCGATATGTTCAACAATGATATCGCCTACGCCAGCAACACCGCTTGGGCCTGTGCATGCGACAAAGGTCATGGAGACCGGGTTTATACATCGGGAGTTATAACCATTTCCTCGCCATGCGTTCCGTAATGTCACATTGACAGAATTTGTTGTTGTGCCAGCAGTCCATGCGATATGCCCATAACGAAAATGAGTCGCTTGTGCAGCTGTTGCTGCCAGTAAAACCGCTAGAAAAAATGATGAAAAGAGTATTCGTTTTTGTGTAAACATTTTCTTTAGATCCTCCTTAAGAACTGCTTTTACATGTTTGTAGAAATTCCAGGCGCACCCCAAAAACCCTCAAGCATGCTTGTGGAAATTCTAATGAGTGAAGCCGTAAAGAAATGATCGAAAGGCGATAAGACGTGAAATCAGCGATCAGCGGAGTGTATCCAATTTTTATGCCAACGTATGATGAGGGTGTTATAAACTATTAATATTTGGTGGAATTATCATGTTTTTTTATTGTTTATTGGTGTTTGTTTTTTACTATAATGTTCAATGTGTAAAAAGCATCGACGCTCGTGATTTCGCTATATGTTAAAAAGTGAATATCTTATATGTTTAGTATACGATGATTATCGTTTCGATTAATGAAATACGGTTTAACGTAAGAAGGATGGATATAAGCCTGTATCCTCCGTGTCTTCCTATAGTCATCTTCAAAAAAAGGTGTTACTGCCGATCCACTTCTTCGGAAAAGCACCGTCAGCCCGAGATTGCTGATGCATATCACTAAAAACCCCGAATGAAATTTACTCGGGGTTTTTAGTAGGTAGCCAGGAAACCAATTTTATACTAGTTTCTTTTTCCTAGAAAAATATATTCCAGCCAGACCAAGCCCAAACAGAAGTAATCCACTTGGTTCAGGTATTGCTGTGGTTGCTCCCCCAGGAGTATCCGATCCGAATGTAATGTTATCAAAACCAATTTGATTTTGTACGCCAGCAAAAGAAACAGACATTGCAGTGCCAGAGAAAGCAACACCAATATCAAAAAATGGACTAAATTGTCCATTCGGGTCTCCACCGTCAGACGACGTAATGGGAATATTAAGGCTTGCTAAAATATTTCCTGTTCCGTTTAACTCATCAAAGACATTTACAGAGCCTGCATTATTTATCGCGCTATAAAAAAATGAAAAACCGGTATCAAACCCGGCAGCCACGTTCATGATGGCATCCGCACCCGTAAGAAAAAACATTATAGTATCCGGGCTGGGTTCTCCCCCAAAATTCCCACTCCCGCTTGCGTCCGAATCTATGATTGCTAATGTATTTTGTGAAAAAGCAACACCAAAGTTAGTGCCACTGTTTCCATTTTGACTTGTTCCACCATTATAAAAGTCTCCAATCGACTCTAAGTCATCTAGACCTTCAAAATCTAATACCATAGGTGCAGCATATGCATTAGACATTCCCGCTAAAAACAAAATTAGCGTATATTTTTTTGCATTGGCAATTATGTTCACTTGGTTCTCCCTTATTTTTTTAGTTTGAACTAAAATACTTCGTACCCTGAATAACAGCAGGCAAAGATAATGCCAAATTAGTATATGGTTGATTTTTATCGAAGTTTATTACTTCGAAAAATCGTAAACCAAGCAGGTGTAAATTATATCGACATAAGAATCCCTCCGTAGTTGATAAGCTGGGGTGAATGTTTGCAAATATTCAATTAGAACTATCTTGAAAATAGATATTCCAGTGATAGAGCTTCAATTTTCTCGATGTTTTTGCAGTGCGATTTAATTGGGTGCGCTAAAACAGCTAAAATTGGCAAGGCTAAATTCCTACTATGTGCATGTGATTTTTGTGAGGCTGGCTTTGATGAAAGTTTTTAGTATGCTGTTGCAAAAAATCATGCTGTTGTCCTTTATTAGTCCCGTTTGAAAGTTAAAACCACCGTCTTTAGACGGTCAGGTTTATCTGGAATACTTTTGACCGTCACATAGAGAGACCCACTGTTATGGAATATCATTTTGTATTTATGACAAAGGATAGGTCTCAGGTTTTAAAAGGAGACGTTGGGCTGGAGGTTCAGCGAGCTGATACGTCAGGCTTGTAATACCTTTGAGATTAAGATTCTAAAAGGAGTGGTGAGTAAAAATCATGTTCGTCCCCCCGTGCGGTGTCAGAGTTACCCAATATGGCTCCTAATGAGATAATGGGGGAGGGTGTGAAAGGTTGAAGTTCGAGTAAATTATTTGAGAAATTCCTGGAGTTAAAAAGGTGTATTGGGGGAGACATTTTTGGGCTCGCGAGTATTTTTGCGTTACTTCAGGCGACTTGACAGAAGAAAGGGTTACGGAATACTTGGGTTATCACTTTGAACCTACAGGTGATGATGATTTTAGAACGAAGGGGTGTGGTGCTAACCCACCAGCTTTAGTTGGTGATTGTTGAGTTAAAAAAATTGTAAGTTTTTATCTAAACTCAGGCGATGATATCGTGGTATCAGTTTGCAGGAGCGAATTTGGGTGAGAGAAAAGTCGGGCGCTGATTATCTGGTTTGATATGCAGCAGCGACACCGCTAGAATATTAGTAATTGCTAATTTATAGGCGGGTTATAAATACAGGGTAACCACTGAGGAGAAAGAAAATGTACGGATTTCATACAACTGTTGCCGGTAGCTTTAACGATGTCATTGATAAAACCACCGAGGCATTGAAGGCAGAAGGTTTTGGAGTGTTGACGACTATTGATGTGAAAGCGACGCTGAAAGCAAAAATTGATGTGGATCGTCGGCCATACACCATTCTGGGGGCTTGTAACCCGACGTTGGCCAATCAGGCGATTAATGCTGAGCCGGATATCGGTTTGTTGCTGCCTTGCAATGTATTGGTGCGCGAAGAGGAGGATGATTCCATTACTGTCGCGTTTATGGACCCGTTAGCCGTGCTGGGCTTGGTGGAAAAAGAGGGCGTGAAGCCGCTGGCTGCTGAAGTGCGCAGCAAGCTGGAACGGGTGCGGGACTCGTTGGTAATCAGTTGACTGATTGTTGTAGGATGGTGGTGCGCATTACAACTTTACCTAAATTATAAACGGAAGTGCCAGATGCTGTTCGGTAATGCAGGTGATCTGCTAAACTCGGCGGCGTTTATATAGCCCTAAATAACAACGTGCTGACAGCACACCGAGGATCTTATGCCTGAATATCGTTCCCGTACTACCACTCATGGCCGTAATATGGCGGGGGCCCGTGCCTTGTGGCGCGCCACGGGTATGAAGGATGGTGATTTTGATAAGCCGATTATTGCTATCGCTAATTCTTTTACCCAGTTTGTGCCAGGGCATGTACATCTGAAAGATATGGGGCAGTTAGTCGCGCGCGAAGTGGAAAAAGCGGGTGGTGTTGCCAAGGAATTTAATACCATTGCAGTGGATGATGGCATTGCTATGGGGCACGGTGGCATGTTGTATTCGCTGCCTTCACGCGAGATTATTGCTGACTCGGTGGAATACATGGTCAATGCCCATTGTGCCGATGCATTAGTGTGCATATCCAACTGCGACAAAATCACCCCCGGCATGCTGAATGCGGCGATGCGCCTGAATATTCCTGCGGTGTTTGTATCTGGTGGGCCGATGGAGTCTGGTAAGTCGGTGATCAACGGACAGGAGGTACACCTGGATTTGGTGGATGCAATGTTGACCGCAGTCAATCCCGATGCTGATGACGAAACGGTATTGCAAATGGAGCGTTCTGCCTGTCCCACCTGCGGTTCCTGTTCTGGTATGTTTACCGCTAACTCGATGAATTGTCTCACCGAAGCGCTGGGCCTGTCGTTGCCGGGTAATGGCTCCATGTTGGCGACGCACGCTGATCGTGAGCGCTTGTTTTTGGAAGCAGGGAGTCTCATTGTTGCCATCACCAAAGCTTGGTATGAGCGTGATGATGCCTCGGTGCTGCCACGCAGTGTGGCTAACTTCGGTGCATTCGAAAATGCCATGTGTCTGGATATCGCCATGGGTGGCTCTACCAATACTATTTTGCATTTGTTAGCAGCGGCGCAAGAGGGTGGAGTGAATTTCACCATGGACGACATTGACCGATTGTCACGTAAAGTACCGCAGTTGTGCAAAGTGGCACCGTCTACACAGAAATACCACATGGAGGATGTGCATCGTGCCGGTGGTGTGATGGGTATTCTCGGTGAGTTGGATCGAGCGGGCTTGCTCAACAACGAATTGCCGATGATTCATGCTGACAGTCTTAAAAAAGCACTGGAGCAGTGGGATGTGATGCAGACCACCGACGAAGAAGTAAAAACCTTTTACCGTGCCGGCCCCGGTAACGTACCCACACAAACTGCTTTTAGTCAGAATAAGCGCTGGGTAGACCTGGATGTGGATCGCGAAAACGGTTGCATTCACAATATTGAAAATGCCTTCAGCACCGAAGGTGGTTTGGCTGTGTTGTATGGCAATATCGCCGAAGATGGTTGCGTGGTGAAAACAGCGGGTGTGGATGAGTCCATTCTTACTTTCTCTGGCCCAGCGCGTATTTTTGAGAGCCAGGATGCAGCGGTGGACGGTATTCTGGGTGACAAAATTGTTGAGGGTGATGTAGTGATCATTCGCTACGAAGGCCCGCGCGGTGGTCCTGGTATGCAGGAGATGTTGTATCCCACCAGCTACATCAAGTCCAAAGGGTTGGGCAAGGCTTGTGCCTTGCTGACCGATGGGCGTTTTTCCGGCGGTACTTCCGGTTTGTCCATCGGTCACGCCTCACCGGAAGCCGCCGAAGGTGGGGCGATTGGTTTGGTGGAAGAAGGGGATGTTATCGAAATTGACATCCCTAATCGCACCATTCGTGTGGCGATTTCCGATGAAGAGCTGGCGACGCGCCGTACTGCCATGGAGGCCAAAGGTGGAAAAGCATGGAAACCGGTTAATCGTGAGCGGCTGGTATCGGCAGCGCTTAAAGCTTATGCAGCATTGACGACGTCTGCTTCACGGGGCGCAGTACGTGATGTGAGCCAGCTAGACGAAGACTAACAGGAAAATAACATCCCCCGCCCCAAGGGCAAGGGACGGGGATGTTTAGCGGGATTCGCTCGCTTCGCATTGCTGTTGTTTATTCGCAGCAAACTGCGGGGAATTGAACCCTCAAAGATTAAGAAAGTATTTTCCTTTTATCGTTGTATCTGTAATTTTAAAGTGATCCCCAGCTTGATTTTTTGCGCACCCGAAGACGAGGTGCAATGAGTCCGATAATAATGCCGAGGATGATGACTCCGGCACCGTTGAGGAACCAGTCGCGGTCAGAGCTGTCTCCCAGCATTTGATTTTCCTGCAACAGTAGTTCGTGCTTGCTTTCCAGTTCCAGTAATTCTTTTTTTAGACGTTGGTTTTCATTTTCCAGTTTTAATGGTTTCGCAGCGACGCGGCGCAGGTGTTTAAGCTCATCTTCCTGTTTTTTATTATCGAGGGACAGTTTTCGCTGTTGCTCGCTGAGCTTGCCTTCGGTATTTTGCAGTGCGGCTAGTTCAGCGGTGAGTCGGGTGTTTTCTTTTTCGACCCCGGCCAGTTTTTGCTGAGCGCTGACCAGACGAATTTTAGCAGTGGGCTTGGTGGTGAGATATTGGTTCAGCACCCAGCCTTCTGTGCCATCCGGGCCCCGTGCGCGGCTGTATTTTTCACCTTTCTCCAGGATTTCTAACTTGGTATTGCTGGGCCAGGTGCGCAAAATCTGATGCTGATTACTCTGCCCGGTGCGCATGGTGATGATGAGCTTGTCGATAACGTAACGGGTTTCGGAGCTGACCTCGGTGGTTAAGGTTAGTAGAATCAATGCAGGAAACAGGGTGGAAAACAATAGGTATTTTTTGATCATGATATTTTGGTGATGTGGTTGACACATCTTTAACTCCCACTACTTATAGGGTTAGTGATTTTCAGGCATCAAAATGCCTGCCGTTCGTTCAGGATGATGTCGTGAGCATGGTATGTATTATTGAGTGTAATTGTTATCAGATCAGTCACTTGTGTGCTGATCATACTCCATTGTAGCAAGACCTCAAATGCTTGTTTGCAGCGGCAGACCTCACTTTCGCTGGCAAGTAGGCAAATATCGTGAGTGAACGCTTATTTTTATCCATCGGTTCCGTCTCTTTACACTGGTTTGGTATGGAATTGACGCAGAGGGTTGGATTGATATACTTGGCCGCTAGTGTTTCTTGAGGGGCGTGACGGAAATTCAAGGCCATGAGTGTGTGCATCCATAATTTAAGAAACAAGAGCCTTCGTCACGGTAGTAGCAGTATTAGCCAAAATTCGAACTCATTCGAATGATATTAAAGGGAAATCGGTCGATGACAAAAAAAATCGGTATGTTTGCAGCGCTCGTTACTATTACAGTGGCAGTGTTTGTGGGGGGGGTAAACGCGGAAACCGTTATTGCTGGTGGTATGAGCGAGGGAGACGGTGATCCTAAAGCGGGTAAAACCAAGTCTGAACTGTGTCAGGGTTGCCACGGTGCTGAGGGCATTAGCATTGATCCTGCTACGTACCCTGATCTGGCTGGCCAGTATGCGGGTTATATTTTCAAACAGGTGCAGGATTATCAGTCAGGCAATCGTCAGGATGACACCATGAGTGCCATGGCATCAATGGTGGCCAGCCGCCAGGATTTGAAGGATATTTCTGCCTACTTTGCCAGCCAAAAACAAATGAAAGGCAAGCCTTCCGGCAGCAAGTCGGCTCAAGCTGGTGCTAAACTGTACAAAAATGGCAATAAAAAACTGGGTGAGTATGGTTCCTGCGCACGTTGTCATGGTGAAAATGGCAAAGGTAAAGATAAGTCCAATGCACTGTTTCCGGTTATTGGTGGTCAGCAAAAAGCTTACCTTATCAAGCAGCTGAAGGATTTCAAATCAGGCAAACGTACCAATGACCCCGCTGGAATGATGGCTTTGGTCGCTAAAGGTTTGAGTGATAAGGAAATCGAAGCTGTTTCAGATTATGTTTCCGGCTTGTAATTCACGTCAAAAATAATCGAAAAATGGGGTTCTTGGGCAGCGGCTCTTTAGCCCCATTTTTGTGGTCTCACATGCCCTAAATTAATTGTTTGGGATTATTTAGTCTGTTCTTTAAGCCAATGTCATATGAGATTGGGTACTGGTGCGACACATAATTGCCGCAGATGATGGGCAAAGTTCTGCGAATTGTTTTGTTTGCATGATGGATATTGGTGTCTCGGCACGTTTTATCATTACAAAACCCAATTGTTTAAAATATTCGGTCGCGGACTCGGTTAAAAGATACAGCGTATCAATTCCCAGGTTATCTGCCTTGGTTTCTATTTGCTGGAATATTTTTTTGGCTATCCCGTTTCCCCGGTATTCTGATGCGATCACAATCGAACGAACCAGACCGTCAGTACCACACGCTTCAAGGCCGCCTGTGCCGATGATTTCCCCTCGGTCTTCAGCGACGATGAAGTTTTCGATATGTTCATCATAGTCGCCTGAAGGGAGATCGTTGAAATTGAGTAATGTCTTGATTGCTGCCAGATCAGTGGTCGTTGCTTTTCTGTAGTTCATTGTTGGCTCTGGAGGAATCCACATAAATTACGATTTAGGTTAAGCATTGTTAATCGGCATGGTGGTGTTTTACGCCAAGTACTTGATAAGTAACTTTAACATAATGGATCCTCCAGATGAGGAAACTGAAAATTGCGGATACCAAGCCTATTGCCGTGAGTCTGAAAGCGGGGAAGGAATATTGTTGGTGCTTGTGGTTAGCCCCATAATCAACCCTTTTGTGATGGTGCCCGCGTGCGGCTTGATAAGAATGAAAAGGTTAGGAGTGGGCAGGTAATAACTTCTCGGTCTAGCGCTCAAATTTAGTTCGTATTCGTTCGTTCTGATTGAACAAAAATGCAAGAATAGCTGTCCTATTTTGAGCTTTTGTAATTAGTGAGCCCGACAGAAATTCAAAACACCATAGTTAGCAATGTGTTCGCACATCCTCTAAGCGGTTAACTGCGGAATTTAGGTTTAACCACCTGGAGCCGGGATATGGCGGCATTGACGGGGGTTGAATACGGTGGTTTTGGTTCTGCGCGTTAACATTGAAAACCCTTTTTTAATGTTTTTCAGGGGTTTTCGTATTTTTTCATCAGCTCATCTTCTTCCGTAACCATTTTTTGAAACTCTTCCGGGGTGAGATTTTGTTTTTTCATCCATACTTGAGAGGCATGAATTTGTATTATGCTGTGTTCTTGATGAGTGCGATCTAGTAGTTCGATGTATTGAAAGTCATTATTAAACTCATGGAGCAGTTTGTGTTGTATATTTTTGTGTGCCAGAAATTGGAAAGGGGAACCTATGACAGTAAATTTTGCGATGCCTTTTTTATCCAGCATTCTCAGCTCTGTTAGTTCTTCACCATCGGCTGGACCGATTCTGCACATTGATAGACTCTCATTATCTAGATAAAGAATGATTTGTTTTACGGCGCATTCTTCCAGTTTTTCTTTCAATGAATTGGCTGGGTGAGGTTTTAGTAAGAATTCGTCAGCACCTGCCTTGAGACTGGGGGTTTTGTTATCTAGGTCGGCACTATAAGCGATAATAGGGAGGTAGGGAGTGTTTTTTCGAATGGTTTGTATGGCCTCGATACCATCCATAATTGGCATATTGATGTCCATCAGGCAAAGATCATAGGTCATTCTATCTTTTTTTTCATTTTTCTGGATATGCGCTAAGGCTTCTTTCCCATTGCTGGCGAAATCGACATGATACCCCCATTGGCTTAGTCGTTTTTGGTGAAGTATACGGATGTCAGCATTGTCTTCAGCAATGAGTATTTTCATTGTTAATCCTTCCTGTTGGTAACAATAATTGTGTGATAGGGAACCGTGTTGAGAGTCATTTAAAAACTATAATTTGTTAACAGGTGTTACTCTGCTTTGTGGGTTCAGAAGGGATAATTTGAATTATTTGTTCAATAATCTCTTTTGCCTTCTTTATACCGGTTTGTTTGAAAATAGATGGTAATAGTTTTCCGCGAATTTCATTTTCAAGGTTTTTTGGGTTGAGTGAATATTCAGCTATTGCTTTGTTGACTGTTTTATTAATCATCAGCGCGTGCGATATATAGGCCTGTTTTTCATTATCGGAAATAGTATTAGTTGCACCATCATTCAAAACAATGTGAAACACGCCGTAATAAGCGCGTGCATGTGGTTGATCAATCAATGCTTTTGGTATGCCTGGTACGATTTTGTTCTGCACCTGAGTTTTTAAGTTGATGAAAGATTTATAGTGTTTATAAAAAAGGGGGGGATTTTTTTCAGCTTCCCGGTCATTTTTTTCTAACAGTGCTGAAAACACTTTCTGGGCATATGGGTCATTTCGTAATTCCTGGCTGATAGACTTTTTGATATGTATGCGAATAATATTAATTTCATGTTTAATTCTTTCTGCAGCCCAGGTTTTCGAGATATTTTTTTCGACCGGTTTGTTGTCAAAATAAATACTAGCGGACTCCTGGATATTTTTTGTCGCTAAATATGATGTTTTGCTGATTTTTTTGATATACGCTGTACTATGGTAAAGATTCATTTTTTCATTGGCATCTCGTTGCACGATACATTGCAAGTTGGTGAAAAATATCAAGTCGTGCTGAAAGGTCTTAATGTCTTCTTTTGTGAAAAAGTTATTCTCATAAACATTTGCAGAACCCAGAGCTATTTCCAAACAGTCACTAAAATTTTTTACTGCATTATAAAAATTTTCTCTGATGTATTGATGGGCATCGAAAAATACACCGGTATCTTCTTTGTAGTGAGGAAGCAATATTTCACGAAGATTTTTCGGGTTTTTTCGGTTTTTTACATTCTTGAATAATGCCCACATTTGTTTATGTAGCAGTGGAAGTTTTTTATACTCGGTGTTTGTCTGACGGTAGAGCCCCGTAAGATCATCACTATCAAAACCATTTTCTTGTTCCGGGTTATTTAGTGTCGTATCCAACGCTCTTAAAATTCCACGATAATCAACTAAAAAGCCAAATTTTTTCAGTCTGTGTCGCCGATTGATACCGGCAGAAGCCTGGATAATATTGTGATTTTTAAGTGCTTTGTCAATATAAAGTACAGTATTTCGCGGCTCATCAACATTAGTGAGAAATCTGTCCACGACAATGAGTAATTGCGGGTCATTTTTCTCAGTAAACTGCCGCATAATTTTTTGGGTATAAGCCGCATCGTGAAGATTTCCAACAGTGAGTCGCCACCACTGTTGTATTTCCAGTCGTAAATTTTCGTTGATTTCATCACCCCCTTCATGAGTGTTAGGTGATGAAATCACTACTTCACTGCTCACCCGGCCGATGTTATCCAGAATTTTTTTATAACGAATGGCAGAAAGTTTATTGTCCGTTGCGAGTTGGCCTTTCATGCCATGAGGGATATTTTTTACGAAATGGTCAGAAATATCATGAGCGATTAACTCAATACGGTTGTCAGAGTGATAAACCGTCTCTACTTTTTGAGCTGGTATACTTTTAGAGTTGACTTTTTGTTTGTTTGTCCGTTCCTTGGTGATGCGTATAGGCCGGTGGTTGATCATTTTTTTATGAGTCGCCGGGTCAGGGATGCGCTCTTCATAAAGTAATGGTGTTATTATATTGTCGTCCATCGCCTGTTGAATCGTGTAAGTGTGAATAACAGGCCCAAACGGATTCCTAGTTTTGTCTTTGCGCAGTAACGGCATCCCGGTAAAAGCAACAAAAGCAGCAATGGGCAGCATCTGGCGCATACGAGCATAAATTTTACCACCATGGTTGTCGCACCCTTCATCTATCAACACAATAATACTTTGGTCAAGATTGCGCGACTCAAGTTGTCGGGCAGCAGCGGTGAATTTTCTGGTCATGGAAAATAAGAGTCGCTCTTTGCCATTGCTAATGCGTTCCGCCAAGTCTTTTCCGGTGCGCGTCCTAGTCTGCCCGGTATTTCTTGTTGAGGCCAGCGTTTCAGTGCTGGTAAAAATATAGCTGAGTCGATTTTCCAGGTCTACACGATCCGTGACCACCACAAAACGGCAGTGTTTCAGAGCTTTATGCTGAGTCAGTGTTTTGGTTGCAAAGGCCATGGTAAATGACTTGCCTGATCCTGTGGTATGCCAAAGCACACCACCCTCCCTTTCACCCCGCATATTTTTTTGGCAGACCCGTTCCACCAGTCGCCTGACACCAAAATATTGTTGATAGCGGGCGACAAACTTTCCATTTTTTTTATCGAACAAAATGAAAAACTGAATGAACGCTAATAACCGATCGGGTCTCATCAGGCTGATGATTAAGTGATCCTGTCCGGTGGATAACAACTTTCCCTGAGCATGCCGTTTATTAAAATAATCAAACATCCATGCTGGCCGATGCTCAAAAAGCAGGGCTTTTTGTTTTTTGTACAATACCCGGTTTTTTATTTCATCGAAAACCGGTGCATCCAGCTCCTCATCCCGCCACAATGCCCATAACTTGCTCGGTGTACGTGTTGTGCCATATCGGCCATTCTGCCCGTTTACGGAAAGCAATAACTGAGAGAAGGCATACAGACTGGGAATCCCGGTTGTACTCTGGTTGCGAATATGTTGTGCAATACCTTCTCTGATCATATCTTTATGTGAATTATGTGGGTCAGTATGCCTGGTTTCGATCACCACTAGAGGAATGCCATTGATAAAACAGACAATATCAGGGCGCTGCACATTGGTGCCTTCAGCATTTAATATTTCGAACGCATCAGTAACATGGAATTGATTATTGTTGTCATTATGCCAATCAATAATATGAATGGTTGGTCGTGTCTTTTTGTTATCAATAAATTCCGTCACCGTAATGCCTGATATCAATCGGTCATAAATCTGTTCATTGGCCGTGAGCAGGTCTTTGCCTAGCTCTGGTGAGGTGAGTTGACATATAATTTCATCGATGGCGTTATTGGATAGAGAGTACTCCTTACCTTTCCAGGTAAAGTGACGTTTGCGCAGTTCGGTAATCAATACCTCTCGTAATAGTACATCGCTTATATTGCCATTTCGTTGCTTTGTTATTTCACCGGGTGGCAGGTACACATAGCCCATGCTCATCAATACTTGCAATGCAGGTATATGTGAGCTGAAAACTTCGCTGGTGTCAGGCAGAGTGGTCATCACTTATTTTTTATGCACCGCGTGTTGGTGGCGCGTTGTTGCATGAATATTTCTCAAGAACCATATCCTAACTCCTTTAAATACCCGTCCATCTCTTTTTCTATATCGAGCAGTGTTTTTTTTATTTTTTCACGGTCATCCAGCACGGTCATAAAGTCAATAATTTCTTCTTCTTCGGAGGTTTTTATATAACGGGGAATATTGAGATTGAAGTCATTTTTGGTAATTTCCTCCAAGGTTGCAAGATAAGCGTATTTGTCGATTGATGCTCGTTTGCGACAGGTTTCAATAATTTTTTGTATATCTTCTGACCTTAGAATATTTCGGTTTAGGCCATCGGCATGGTCGTGACTGGCATCAATGAATAATATTTTGTTATCCTGTTTATGTTTTTTGAAAATAAGAACGACAACAGGAATGGCGGTGCCGTAAAAAAGTTTTTCCGGTAGACCGATGACGGCATCCAGTATATTTTCCTCGATGAGTATGCGACGGATTTTTCCTTCTGCTGCACCACGGAAGAGAATGCCGTGTGGCATTACTACGCCCATGCGGCCCGTGTCGGGTTTAAGAGTTTCGAGCATATGCAGAATAAAGGCATAATCACCTTTTGTTTTAGGTGGAATGCCACGATGATAGCGACCCCATCGGTCATTCTCTGCTTCATCATGATTCCATTTTTCTAAAGAGAAAGGCAGGCTGGCCGTAACGATGTCAAAGCGTATTAGTGATTCATCGATAGTGAGTAGTTTTGGGTTCCGCAAGGTATCACCCCATTCGATACGGTGATTGTCTTCGCTATGCAAAAACATGTTCATTTTAGCCATCGCCCAGGTGGAGCCAACGGCTTCCTGGCCATAAAGGGCGTACTCCTTTGAGCCATTGAAGCGCTCACGGATTTTTTGACTGCATTTTATTAACAAGGAACCGGAGCCGCAGGCTGGGTCGCAAATTGCATCACCTTTTTGAGGCTCCATCAGTTCAGCGATGAGGTCAGATACTCCTGGTGGTGTGTAACACTCATTAGCTTTTTCGCCAGAATCTGCTGCGAAATTTTTGATGAGGAATTCACAAGTGTTTCCAGTGATATCCGAAATAGTAGCCAGTGAAGAGTGGGGGTGCAATTCCACTTTGGAAAAATCTTCTAATACGTAACGCAGAAGTTCATTTTTTTGTTTGTCATCGCCGAACTTATTGGAATTAAAGCTGATACCCTGAAAAACTCCTCGCAATTTGCTGATGTTGGCCGCTTCGATGTTGTACAGAAATTGATCGATGCGTTCACCATTGCCAGATTCATGGCGGCGCTCATGGAGACTGTAAAAATCGATTTCTTTCGGCAACACAAAGCGTTCGACTTTCATTAATTCTGCAATCAGCTCTGGCTCGTTACCGTACTCGGCCTGATATCGTTCGTGATGGTTTTTCCAGATGTCACTGATGTATTTGATAAATAACAATGTAATGACATGGTTTTTATAAATATTAGGGTTAACCACACTCCGAAAGTTGTCACAGACTGCCCATGCCATATTATTAGCATCATCCTGGCTGGCTTGGTTGTTGTGTCTGTTCATATTCTTCATGTTTTGGTGATATTTATGTAAGTCCCGAGTGTTTGTCGGGCGATAGTGTTCATCATTTTTCGGCGGTTATCGATTAGTGCTTCGATGAGTTTCTTTTCTTTTTTGGTGAGCTGATTCACGGCAATAATTTTTTTCTGTGTTTCCAGCGGAGGAATAATAATCGGTAATTGTTCCAATTCTGATTTTTTAATATTCCGTAAAGAACTGCCCTGGGCCAAACGCAGAAAATATTCTTGTGCTGGTGACTGGTTGATTTGCCATGTCAGAAATTCTGGCAGTAAAGTGACGGTAGGTTTAACGCGAATCCGAAAAAAATGTGGCGTACAAACTGTTTTTTTATACAGATTATCAAGATAAACCGAAAAATTATTATTACCGCGTGCGACAAAAAGTAGGTCGCCGGTTATCAGCCAGTCAGGTGTTTTTTTTCCAGGTAACTCAATATATGTGCAATCCATTGTTTTCAAACCATGTTCCAGCGTGGCATCACGCATTTGAATAACCGCAACATCTCCTGGCTTTCGGGTTTTTATGCTGCTTCTGAATGGGTAGCCCGGCTTTATTGTGGCAATTTTTTTCAGAGGTAATGTCATTTGTCGATGCCGCTTAAAGTTAATATCGTTTACTCAGGCGAAATATATTTGCCTTCATGACAAAAAGCAAATGTAATAATTGCATCAAACCAAAAGGTGCAAAAAATAATTAAGAGAGTTTGATTATTTGGGTGTTGTGCAGATGCGTAACCTTGCCCGTGTAGGAGGAGTCAGGCCGGATACGAGGTAATATGAATGATAGCTGGACTGTTCTTTGATAATTCTAAACGAGAAAATATGCTGATATTTTGTACAGTTGTTTTTAGAGCTATAAGTACAAGCAGAATATTGTTTCGCCTTGAGGGGGAACAATATTTTTGGTGCATCGTAATATTGTTTTGAGGAAAGACCCTTGGCCATATTATTTTTATATTGTTGAATATAATGAGTTTTTAAGTGCGCGAAAGGTCGGTGTATAAAAAATAAACAATTTTATGCTGGAAATACTTGTGAGATATTCTTAGATTTTCTTGTTTTCCTGTATTGGTAGTGTGTTAGTAATGAGAGTTATTTTGGTGATAATGCATTCACTGTTGGATGGGTTTGTTGGAGTGTTGGTCTGTATTTTAGGTTTATTTTTCTTTTTGATGTCAATTGCTGAAATCTTGAAAATAAGGTTGGCATGTGTGCATCAAACGAAATGGAGATAAAATTATTCCATCCGGTAAGAAATAAATTAGCAGTCGCTAAAGGCCGAAGACGTTTTCTTTAAATCGACATTTTTATTTTCTTGTCGGCAGGGTGTTATGATGTCGGCATGACGTCGATTAACGCCACTTCTTTCTATAATGCCGACTTATCAGCCTTGTTGGATGAGTTGCTTATCCGAGCTCAGCGGATGCGACATCGTCAGATGATTGTCGTTGCTGGTGATGCCACTTGGTGTCGAGAAGTCGGCACGCAGCTTGTGGCCTTGTCAAGGTTATCGCGCGTAACCTGGATATCGTCAGAGTCGCAACAGGATGCCGATGTGGTGTCGATAAATGCAGCAAAAAAGCTTCTAGGGCAGGAGCGTGATGCGATTGTGTTTGATGCACATTCCGGTTTTGATCCTGATGCCTTTGGTGTGGTGAGCGGTGTGATTTGCGGTGGTGGTCTGTTGGTGTTGTTGTGCCCGCCATTAGCAGAGTGGGAGGATATGAATGATCCTGCGGCGGAGCGCATTGCAATCTGGCCGTACCATGCGGACGATATCGGTGGCCGATTTTTACGACGTATTGCTGATGTCATTGTTGCATTGTCTGTGGCTGTGGCGTTGATCAAGCAGGGGGCGGCATTGCCTGTTTTGCATGGGTTTGGTAAAGCAGCTAATCCTGCTGGTATGCTGGATGATGTTTTTCGCACCGAGGATCAGCGGGGTGCTGTTGCTGCTATTGAAAAGGTGATGGACGGTCACTGGGGGCCACTGGTCGTGGTGGCTGACCGGGGGCGAGGTAAAACGGCGGCGTTAGGTATTGCAGCGGCACGTTTGTTGCGGACACAAACGATGCGTATTGTGGTCACTGCACCGCGACTTGCCGCTGTGCAGCCGCTGTTTCAGCAGGTGCAAAAAATATTGCCTGGGGCCAGTGGTCACGATGGTAGTGTGCGATGGCAGGAAGGGAGTATCCAGTTCGTTGCACCGGATGTGTTATGCCTGTCGGTGGTGTCAGCAGATTTGGTATTGGTGGATGAGGCGGCGGCCATTCCTGCCTCACTTTTGCAGCAATTGTTAACCCGTTATTCACGCATTGTGTTTTCAACCACGACTCATGGCTATGAGGGAACCGGACGAGGGTTTGCGGTACGATTCCGGCAAACGCTGGATGAACAAACACCGGGCTGGAGTCAGGTCGTGTTACGTATGCCGGTTCGCTGGGCTGAAAATGACCCGTTGGAAAGTCTGGTGTTCAAAATGTTGTTGCTGGATGCCGTGAGTGCTGATGATGAATCAGTTGCTGGGGCTGCGGTGGATAATGTGGTGATGGAAAAAATAAACCGGGATGCGCTAGTGAATGATGAGTCACTGTTGGCGCAAATATTTGGTCTGCTGGTGGTGGCGCATTATCGTACCCGGCCTAATGATTTACGCAATTTGCTGGATGGCCCGAATTTGTCGGTGTATGTCAGTCGTTATCAGGGGCAGGTGGTGGCGACGGCACTGGTTGCTTCCGAGGGGGAGTTTGATTCTCACATTGCTGATGCGGTTTTTGCAGGTCGGCGGCGACCGCGTGGTCATTTGATTCCCCAGTCGTTAATGGCACATGCGGGGCTGAAAGATGCTGCCGGTTTACGTTGTGCGCGGGTGATGCGTATTGCGGTACATCCGGTATTGCAACATAAAGGTTTGGGGCGACAATTATTGAGATACATCAGGGCTGATGCAGAAAAGCAGGGAGCAGATTTATTGGGTGCCAGTTTTGGTGCGACGGAATCACTGTTACATTTTTGGTCACAGGAAAATATTTTGCCCGTGCGCGTGGGTTTTCGCCGTGGTTATGCCAGTGGGGAGTATTCGGTGATGGTTCTAGTGGCACTTTCTGTTGCGGGTGACGCGGTTTATGCTGCTGCGCGCGCGCGTTTTAAACGTGATTTGCCGCACTGGTTGGGCGATCCGTTGCAAGCGCTGGATATGAGGGTGTCCACCATTTTGTTAAAAAACAAAGTTGGAGAAGTTGAAACCGTTTTGTCTGAGCAGCATGATTGGGATATGTTGCAAGGGTTTTCCAAGGGTGGGCGTACTTATGAAGATGCGCTGGCCCCCCTTTGGCGACGGTTAATTGAGGTTAATAAGCAACTCGCAGGTTCATTTAAGAGTGTCGAGCAAGAGGTGCTGAATGCCAAAGTTTTGCAAAAAAAATTGTGGGCGGATGTAGCCTGCCAATTTGGTCTGGCTGGCAAGGCTGAAGTGTTGATTTATTTGCGTGATGGTGTACGCCAATTGTTGGGGCTGCGCAAGCAGTGATTTAGGTGTTCTTTCAGGAGTTGTTTTGCTAGTGTACTGGAATGATGCTACAAGAAAAAATTTCTGTACAAAAACTGAGCCAGCTGACTAATCATGGAAGCAACTTTGCCTGGACGTGATACTTCCATGCCGGTAGCGGCCACGCATTTTGTTACTGGCAATCCATTACAGGCCCCGTTTCCACAAGGTTTGCAGCTGGCTATGTTTGGCATGGGCTGTTTTTGGGGGGTGGAAAAAATGTTCTGGCAATTGCCGGGTGTGTACTCCACTGCGGCGGGCTATGCTGCCGGTGTTACACCTAACCCCACTTATGAAGAGGTGTGCAGTGGGCAAACGGGACATAATGAAGTTGTGCGGGTGGTGTTCGATCCAGAGCAGGTGTCCTTTGCCGCGTTATTGACGCTGTTTTGGGAGGGGCATGACCCTACGCAGGGTATGCGTCAGGGCAATGATTGTGGCACACAGTATCGCTCGGGGATTTATGTGTACGATGATTCACAGCGACAGCTGGCGGAAGAAACGCAGGCAGGGTATCAGGGTAAATTAACTGCGGCAGGTTATCTGATGGTTTGTACGGAAATTGTCACCGCACCGCCCTTTTATTTTGCTGAAGATTATCACCAGCAGTATTTGGCAAAGAACCCGGATGGTTATTGTGGTATGGGTGGCACCGGGGTGAGTTTTTAGTGGTATGTATGCCCTCTGGCTTGAAGGCATGCTCGCTTGTGGTTACACTTTTGTCAGCTATCCGCCAAAAACAGTGAGAGGCAAATATGGTGATTGATGCTTTAAAAGGCTTTGATGAGGAAGTACCCAAGTGGGATATTGCTTTGGCTGCACTGGTAAGGGAAGAGGCAGAAAAGCTGGGGCGAGGTTTGCAAATTGCCGAGTTTAAACGTTTGGCTAATGATCACGCGATACGTTTTGACGATATCATGGTGACCATGTTTGAATTGGCGATTAACAAAGAATGGCGCTATGAGTCTCCGGAGGGTGTGGAAAAAGCCATTGATCGTGATGAGGTGGAAAAACTGTATGTGGGTGGACGTCTGGTAGAGGCTGATGTCAATGAATATACCGGTTTGTGGTTGCCTCAACAGTCTGTTTTGTAAGTTATTTTTCGAGTGGCAGGCGTTTGATTATCCTGTGAATTCTCGCGCTTACAGAATATGGGCGCTTGGCCTGTATCACGACATGAAACTTTGCGGAAATCATCGCAAGGATTCCGCTTAGTGTTGTCGTTCGCGCTACGAATGAATATCGTGCATTCTGCAAGAACGCTCACTTGCGGGGCTTGAATATTACCTACAAAAAATTCCAGGCAGAGAAAATGATGAAATTGAACGTTGTCAGCAAGGCCGCCGCGAGTATCGGTGGCCTTTTTCTTTTTATGGCCAATATGTCAATGAATGTGGCAGCGGAACCTTTTGCTCCGCGTCCCCAGATTCCTGCTGATATAGCGGACAGTAATTATGTACAAAGTGCCCGTGATTCAGTGATTCCTGAAGCCACACGGGTGGGTATTCCTACGTATCCCGGTGCCGTTATTATTCGTACTTTTGCGGTGAAAGAGCGACCCGTTAAATACGAAGGCCTACCGATTATTGAATTGATCAGTGCTGATGATTATGAAACCGTTATTGCCTTTTATAAAAAGCAATTATCCTCCTGGCGTGGTGCTGAATTGATGTCGGCTTATTATTTTGCGCAACATGGCAACCTCAATTTTTTCAAACCCGAAGAACCTCATGTCGGTGTTCATAAAATGGAAAGTTATTATCGGGATGATGATAAAAAAATATTGCGTCAGTTGCTGCCTGGGGCACAGACGTTGATTAAGATTTTTTATGCCCGATAGTCATCCGTTTTGTTAACGGATTAGGCTGGCGAGCTTCAGCGATTATTCATGCGGTTATTTTTGCTGTTTAAAATGAGCCTGGGTCAGTCGAAATACCACAGGGCTTAGTGCAATCAACGCGATTAGATTGGGGATGGCCATAAGACCATTGAGCACGTCGGCCAGCAGCCAGATAATATCCAGTTGACCCAGCGCACCAACCACAATGGCTACCAGCCACAATAGCCGATAGGGCAGGATGACGCGGATGCCAAACAGAAATTCGGCGCAGCGTTCGCCATAATAACTCCAGCCCAATACCGTGGTGAAGGCGAAAATGGCTAACCCGATGCTGACGACGATGCTGCCAAAGCCGGGCAGGCCAGTGGCAAATGCCTGCATGGACAGCGCAGCGCCGGTTTCGCCGCTGGTCCAGGCCCCGGTGAGAATAATTACCAGTGCGGTCATGGTGCAGATGATAATGGTGTCGATGAAGGTGCCGAGCATGCCAATCATGCCCTGCTGTACCGGGTTGTTGGTGCGTGCGGCGGCGTGGGCAATGGGCGCACTGCCAAGGCCTGCCTCATTAGAGAAAATCCCCCGTGCTACGCCGAAGCGAATTGCCGCCCATACCGCAGCACCGGCAAAACCGCCTGTGGCTGCGGTGCCAGTGAAGGCGTCACTGACAATACCAGCCAGTGCGGCTGGTACATCAGCGAGGTGGGTGAGAATGATCCACAATGCGCCGATAATGTAGGCCAGGGCCATAAGGGGAACCAGTTTGGCGGCCACTACGGCGATGCGTTTGATGCCACCGAGAATAACAATGGCCGTTAAAATCATCATTATGCCGCCCGAGACCCAGTCTGGGATGGCGAAAGCGCTGTGCATAGCATGGGCGACGGAGTTGGCCTGCACCATGTTACCGATGCCAAAGGCGGCGACCATGCCAAACAGGGCGAAGGCAATACCCAGCCATTTCCAGTTATTACCCAGCCCGTTTTTGATGTAATACATGGGGCCGCCCACGTAGCGCCCGCGTTCGTCTACTTCACGATATTTTACTGCCAGTACTGCCTCACTGTACTTGGTGGCCATGCCGACGAGTGCGGTTATCCACATCCAGAATACTGCACCGGGGCCGCCGAGAAAAATGGCCGTGGCGACACCGGCGATATTACCAGTGCCTATGGTGGCGGCCAGCGCCGTCATCAGTGCCTGAAAGGGAGTGATGTCGCCTTTGTCTTTGGAGTGGCGGCTGCGCCACAATAGCCGGAAACCGGAAATCAATTGCCGCCAGGGCATGGCCTTGAGGCCAATGGTGAGATAAACGCCTGTGCCCAGCAGTAATGTCAACATAATGGGCCCCCAGATAATGCCGCTGCTGAGGTTTAAAAAATCGGTGATGATCTGCATGTATGTATTTTCGCTCGTTATTGATGGCGCAGGCTATTGGGCCGAGTATATACTGCGCAGCTTCTATAAATTTATACGGTACTACAAGTTCATGCGTATTTTTTCTTTTTCATCATTGAAAACGTCATTGATGGCACTTTTTCTTTTTTCTTTTTTTTCAACACAAGTACATGCTGGGCAACCATTGGAGTCCCTTATGTGGAAAATGTCAGTGGCGACAACGGCCGCCCTGATTGTTGCAACCAATCCACTTGAAGCCAGGGGTATGACGATGGAAGTTGGCGGTGGCGATCACGTTTCTGTCGTTCGTGTGGGAGCCCAATGGGACTGGAATGATGATCTTTTAGAGGTGTTTGGTTGGAATGTGAGCTCTTATTGGCAAATGGATTTTTCCAGATGGCAAAGCACTAGAGACTCCAGTCAAACAGGCGTTAATATGACGGTTGGTTTTACGCCGATGTTTCGCTTTACGGGAAAAGAAGGCTATATTCAGCCGTATCTGGATGTCGGTGTGGGGGTTAATCTGTTTACCGTCAGCCGTTTTCAAGAGCACGAATTTGGTTCAAATTTTCAATTTTCAGACCAATTTAGTGTCGGCGCGAACATCGGTAAACGAAACCAATGGGGGGTTGCTTATAAATTCCAGCATTATTCCAATGGCTCTGTTCGTGTGCCGAATAAAGGCATCAATTTTCATTTTTTGACGCTGACGTACAAGTATTGACCTTTAATTGATCTCTGTTTATCAGAAGTGCTGGTTAAAAAATGAGTCATTGTGCTGCAGATTTTTTGTCCAGTATTTCAAATACTTCCTTAAAAAGCTGCCTGCGATCAACCGGTTTTGTCAGGAAGGCGCTGGCACCCACACGTTTTCCCCAAAACTGTTCAGTGGCCTGTTGTTCGCCGCTGATAATAATGATGGGAATGTGTGCAGTGGAGTCATTTTTACGTATTTGGCGAGTGGCTTGAAAGCCGTTTAAACCAGGCATAACAACATCCATCAAAATAAGATCGGGGGAATATTCTATGGCTGCGGTGACGCCTGCCTGCCCATCAATGGCGGAAAGAGTTTTAAAGCCGGCTTGTGTCAGCATTTTGGTAAATGTAGCCACCGCCGTGCGAGAATCATCGACAATGAGTATTGTAAAGTCATAGCCTTCGGCGGAGCGGGGATTACGTCGCCGTTCCTTGGCCGCCTTGTCATTGTTGGTGAATAAACGTTTCAAAGAAAATGGTTTCATGTGGCACGTCCCCCAAGAGGTGGGTGGCCATCATAAGGTCAGCTGCGATTAACTTCAAATGCGATGTGCTACTTAATCCTAAATTAATCAATGAGATCTTTTTCGGGTGACTAAATGTACCGAATCTAAGGTGTTTTTCTATTTTCTAGAACTTATCCGTAAAGTGATTGCATAATTACTTTAAAAAAGTGGGGGGACAGCTTGTCTTTAGCATCTTAGCCATCCTCGCTATGATTTAACGAATTAATTTAAGTTGATGAGTAACGGGGCCCCGGGAAAATCCATGAACAGCTTTAATTTTCAATCTATTGGCATTATCCATTCCTGCTATACCGAAAAATTTGGTATTCCGAGGCAATCGGGCCTAGTGACGGCGGCACCAGCCACACTGGAGCTGCACGCTCCCTATGATTGCCCAGAGGCATTGGTTGAATTGCAGGGGTTTTCACATATTTGGGTGGTGTTTGTATTTCATCAGGCGATACGTGACAACTGGAAACCCACCGTGCGACCACCGCGTCTAGGAGGAAATCAACGTATTGGTGTATTTGCTTCGCGCTCACCGTTTCGCCCCAATCCGATTGGTATGTCGGCGGTTATGTTGGAAGATATTCAGTGCCGCAATGGCCATTGTCAATTGAAATTGCGCGGTGGAGATTTTCTGGATGGTACGCCTGTGTTGGATATCAAGCCCTATTTACCTTATGCCGATATATTGCCGGATGCCCGGGGTGGTTTTGCGGCACAGTCACCGGAAAATGAGATGACGGTGGTGTTTGATGCTTTGGCTACAGAGCAATGTGAGGTATGGGAGCGGACGAAATATCCTGGTCTGCGTCAGTTGATTGAGCAGGTTTTGCAGGCGGATCCACGTCCTGCATATTATGTTGGGCGTGAAAATAAACAGTCATTCGGTATGTGTCTTTATGATGTTGATGTGCGATGGATTGTTCATGGAAACAAAGCTGAGGTAATAGCATTGTTACTCAAAAATAAAAAATAAAATCAGATTAAAGTCAGTGTTCAAGCTTCAATATTGTTGGCCGATAGTGCTTGGTGTCTGATAGATGAAAAGCCTTTCCCATGACGTATCGGGATTATCAAAATCAGGAAGGTGTTGGCATGGAGCAGGATTCCGCCGACTGTTTTTTTGAGTTTCCAGTGATCAGAGGTTGAAATATTTACGGCAGTACGCAGTAAATATCCACTTGTACTATGTCGAGTGTCAGGCGAGCAGACGTAACACAACTTTTCCCCAATACACCTTGGTCGGTGGAGTCAATCGGTCGGTGTGTGCGTGATAATTTTTCCAGTTTGAAACAGCAATTACCATCAGGTGTTCATTTGGTGTTGATTGCTGATAAACAAATTGGCCGCTTGTCTGTAGTGGCGCATTCAGCAACCACCGCAATAAAAAACTGCCAACAGCTTGTTACTTTGTCTCCTGCTTCCATCGTTTATTTGGTGCTTGAATGTGGTGATATTTCAGCGTTTACACTGTTGGCCAATACATGTGAAGACGAAGCTGTTTTTGGAGAATTATTTAATATTCATCATATGTTGGTGGTACCTGTTTACAGTAAAGGAAAAATACTGGGTGTGGTGATAATTGGTCGTGAGCAGTCCAGCGAAATGTTTTCTGAGGATGAAATTTCAGTGGCGGATCAGGTAACAAAAAGGCTGGGACAGGTTCTGTCTGAAGTGCGGGATGAGGACATATCTGATGGTATTAATATACCGATAAAAAATAAATCCAGAGCAGTTATACATGTGGAAAATGAGCTGCAACGACAGGAACGTTTCCGCATATTAAATGAAATGGTTGACAGCCCCATTGTTGTTTTAGACGAAAACTTGCTGGTGTGTGAGGCAAATATATCTGCGGGAATATTATTTGGTGTGGGCGCAGAAAAATTATTAAAAAATGATCTGGTGCAGTATTTTTCTGGAGATGTTCATCGTTTTCAGGCTTTACGGGACATAAAAAACACTGGCGCGACATTTTTTGAAGCGACGATGCGTAGAGTTGATGGCGATATTTTGTTTGTCGATGTGCATGCCAATTTGATTATGCCTGATGGCCTGCCAATGATAAAAGTGTTCTTACGTGATGTTACTGAGCAGAAGATAGCGGTAGTCGCTTTACAGAAAGCAAATCAAAGAGTTATTCATTTGTTGGAGTCTACTAATGATGCCTATTTTTCACTGGATGAAAATTATGCCATCACTTATTGTAATCAACAGGCTGAACAGTTATTTAAAGTATTGCGAGACGATGTGTTGGGGCAGGTTTTATGGGATGAGCTGCCAGAATTTTCGGCGATTTTTTATGATTTTTTTCAGTCGGCTGTTGATGATAATTCGAATGTCGCGTTTGAAGTTTTTTACTCACCATTAAACGTGTGGGTAGAAACACAGGTCTATCCACACCCTGATGGGTTATCCATTTTTTTTCGTGATATCACAGAAAAGAAAGCTGCTGAAATTGAATTGCATGAGCACCGCCATCGATTGGAAGAGTTGGTGCGTGTGCGTACAGCTGATTTGCAAGTCATGCGTGAGAAAGCTGAACAGGCCAATCGTGCCAAAAGCGCCTTTCTTGCTAATATGAGCCACGAATTACGTACCCCTTTGAATGCCATCATTGGTTACAGTGAGCTGTTGCGTGATGATGCCAAGGTGCTGGGTGCTAACGAGCTGGCTGTAGATCTTGATAAGATTTATACATCCGGCCATTATCTTTTGAAATTAATCAACAGTGTATTGGACTTATCAAAAATTGAAGCCGGAAAAATGGACATGCGGTTGGAATCATTTCATGTGGCTTCGTTGGTGGGTGATGTGGCGTCCACTGTTGGTATGTTGATGAGAAAAAAGAATAATAGGTTTCAGGTGAATTGTGATGGTGATTTAGGTCAAATGGTGGCAGATAGTATATGGGTGCGGCAGTTGATTCTTAACCTGTTAAGTAATGCCGCCAAGTTTACCAGCAATGGTGATATTACACTTAATGTGCGACGCACATCAGTTTCCGATAAAGCCACATTGTTTTTTACTGTTAGCGATACCGGCATTGGTATGAATAAAACACAAACCTCGATTTTGTTTCAGGCTTTTCAACAAGCGCACAACTGTACATTGACAGAAAATGAAGGTACTGGTCTGGGGTTGACGATCAGTCGAACTTTATGTCGTGCAATGGGGGGTGATATCGAGGTTAGTAGCGAAGCAGGCAAGGGGTCTATTTTTGAGATCAGGTTACCTGCGGTAGTTGTGCCCAAAAGTTCTGAATCAACTGAGTGAGTCGTAGTGAAAATGACAGACAGAGAGTGTGAAGCTTCAGTTTGGGCGCGACAATTGGCGGATTAATTTAGGTTAAAGGGTTTGATAGATATTTTTGATGATGTATTACCGAAATTTTCTCAATGTTCCCATTCGCCCCGAGGCACACCTCGAAGCGAATAGTCATTGAACATATAGGTCTTTTTTTACTGTGTTCGTGTAACAACGATTTTTGCTGCTTGACCCAGCCAGCGATGCGACTCATTGAGGGCTGATGTCATCAAGCCATCATCAGTGGTTACTACTCCACCGTGAATAGTCAGTCGATCAAGATCATTCCGGTCACTATTAAAACCTTCGCCCATTGCCGCCGGCCCTGGCATGCTAGCTGCGGTTTCGCTATTGGCTTCAGTACCTGCATCGTATACACGGGCCATAGTCGAGGTGTTGTCACCCACGGCCAATTCACCAATATTCCAGTTATGCACGCCGGTAAAGGCATCATTGGTATTGGCCAGCATGCTGGCGATGGTGAGTTGCAAGTTGCTGGAGTGATCAACAGTAATGGACACCGTTTCTGAGCTTCCTGGCCCAAATGGCCCATTGCTGGAGCTAGTGCTTATTACTACCGTTGGATCGGCATTTGCTTCGCTGAGGAAACCGGATGTATCACCCGACTCAGCGAGTCTTTCCAGTCCAATACTTACTGCTGTGCCCGGTTGCCAAGGTATATAAGCGGGCTCATGTATCACGACACCTAGTGGCGTCAAAGGTTGGCCGCTGGTGATGTTGTACACTGTAATGTTGTAAATGGCATCGTTATTATCGCTATCCCCGATGATGTTGTTATTGTCGCTATCTCCACAGGCACTGAGTGTCAGCAGACCCGCCGAAATAACGGCGATGGTCAGGTACGATGATAAACGCTGTTTCGGTACCGGTGTGGATGGAGAAATGTCGTTGGTAAAAAGATCAAAAAATTGCATGACAGCCTCCTTTTTATGGTGTGACGGTAACAGTGATTTTGGCCACTGGGTTTTGCCAGCGGTGGATGGTGCTATCCAGATCGCTGTTACCACCTATGGCATCTTGGTCACCTAGTACTCCCCGATGCACATGGATCATCGTATTGCTGTCTGCGGTTGCCACACCACTGCCACTTGTACCCGCATCCATACCTGGCGCACCGGGTATGCCGCTATCGGTTAACGTGCAGGGATCGGTAGGCATTAATAATTCATTGTTGGCTTCAGTGCCAGCATCGTAAGCATTAACGTAATAAGTGTAGGTGCCAGCGACATCAGAGATATGTTGAGACTCAAGCCCCAGGAAGGCATCGTTGGTGGGTAGTAGCATGGAGACAACACTGAGGTGGTCTTCTGTGGTGTCAAGCGTCGTGGTCGTGCTCATGCCCGGTGCCAAAAGACCTCCAGCCGGATTCGCAATGGTGTCTGCATCAGCACCACCGACCTCAGCACTATCCAGTAAAGGCGTAAGATTACCGCACTCGGCCATGAATTCAATGTTTTCTGAAGCAGGCATGCCGACCTCAAACAGATGAGTGTCGTGAGGGTGAGCTGTGACCAGCAGTGGCGTAAAGTGATTGCCATTAGTGAGATTGGTGATAGTGACTTCCCAGGTCGCGGCCTGGGCGATACTGGCTGTGCTGAAACTGGCTACCAGTGCCAATGCCAGTGAATGTTTGCGAAAGCCGGTTCGGGTAGTAGTGCGTGTGTTTTCGTTCATGTTAAATCTCCGAGCAGATTAAAGGTTTTTGGTTGTGGAGCACCAGCGTGGTACGGACAGGTGCGAGCTCGACCAGTGTCCGCCGCACAGCGGATTAAAACATCACGAAACTGTCACGAATTGTTCACTTTTTTAATTCTTTGGTATGATAGTGAGGATCAATCTGCTTAAAAAACAAGCAAAAATAATACTAAAAAGGGCTTACCATGAAAGGGGTTTCACGTAACATTTTATTTTGCTTGTTATCAGTATTATTACTTAGTGCTTGCCAGCATGCCGATAATATTCGGCCACTCTTACGTGAAAATATTGGCCAAATTGATAATCTTGCAATTGCTTCCGGTACCGTCATCACAGATAACCAGCAGGCGTTTGACGCCAAACTTGCCTTGGTAGACCAAGCCACACAGTCAATTGATTTGGTTTATTTTATTTTTTCCGATGATTACAGTTCCGCTGTCCTGGCTCGCCAATTAATTGCGGCTAGCAAACGCGGTGTGAAAATACGCATATTAGTGGATTACGTCACCAACTATAGTCGGCTTGATTGGTTTTCAATGCTGGAGTCTGAGGGGGGGAGTAATTTAATGGTGCGTTTTTATGGTCGTCCAACGCACAATATGGTCAAAGATGCTGCGTATATGACACTGGGGTGTAGCGATGCAGCACCAAGAACAGACCGGAGCGCTTGTAGCAAAGAAAAGCTGGATCAAATTGAACAATTGTTTAAAACAGAAACCATCAATGGTGTGTCTGCTGAGGCGGTGAATATTTCCAACTTGAGCCTGGGTGAATCCGGGCTATTTCTTTCCGGTCTGTATGGGAAAAATATTGACGCGATGACGCTTGCCATAGAGCAGGGGCAGAATATTTCGTTAGACCATCTGGTTTCTTCGGAAAATTCGGTAAGCGATAAGCAAGTTGATGGATTGAAAAAATTCGGCCAGATTTATTGGAAATCTCGTACTGGCCCCCCCTATCAAAGAGTTTACAATCGCGTGAAAACGGCCTTTGCATTTAAATATTATGGTGATGCACTGAATCCTGTTTACGCCTCATTTACACAGTTTTTACCGGCGGAACGAAAAAATATTGCAGATGCTGCACGCGATTGGGATTTTTTCACTGACTATACCCATCACAAATTACTTTTAGCCGACGAACAATTCTTTATCTTAGGTGGTCGTAATGTAGAAGATTCGTATCACATGCACCCAAATAGTTTGAGTGCAAAATACACATTTATGGATACTGATTTATTGGTCAATCTTTCTGTGCCCGATGCACGGCTGCGTCATCGTTTTGATGGCTTATGGTCTTTTATCGGAACGGCAACAATTGATGAAATACGTCAACACACACCCAATGATTTTATAGCCAATTGGCATTGGGCGAGCATTACTTGTGAAAAAAGTGAGCAACTTTCTGTCTGCCGTGCTAAACGGTTGCAGCAGGTTGAGCTTGATGTGGAGCAACGTATTGCCCTTGAGAAGAGAAAGCTGGAGAAACATCACCAAACGTATCAGGATAACTATCAGGCATCCGCTGAATTTGCATCAGGCTTTCCTGCTTTTATGCTAACAGAGGGCGCTGTAGGCACATATTTTGAGAATTTGCCTTACCGTGCAACGGACAATAATACGCAGCGACAGTTTGGCGCACAATACAACAAAGAAGCTATTAGTAACAAAAACATACACCGTTATTGGCTGGATAAAATCGAAGAGCAATGCACCACTGCTGATAAATCACCCAGAAGCATCTATGTTTATAATGCTTATTTTTTCCCGCCGCCTAATATATTGCTTGCTTTCAAAAGCCTGATTGATGGTCGTTATGATTGCCGCCATGTTACCTTGAATATTATTACCAACTCAGTTGAAACGACGGATCTTGTACCTGTGAATATTCTTGCCAGTCACAGCGTTAAAGCATTTGTTGATTATTATACGGAAAATTTTGATAGCAAACACAGTGCAACGCTACGTTATTTTGAGTACAAAAAAAAACCTGGAGCAGCCTTATCATTGCACAGTAAAGTGACACTGTTCAATGATGCGTTGATGATTGGTTCTGCCAATATGGATGTGCGTAGTTATTTTATGGATAGCAATAATGCACTTTCTATCAGCAAAGATTCTAACCTCATCAAACGCTATCAGCGTCATTTAACTGATTTGATTGAAAATCCTGAGAAAACACAATTTAAAAATACGGAATTACGTAATACGAAAATTGAGTCAATCATCGCAACTGATCGTAAACTTTTACAAGCCTCATTGGAAAAGTATGCGATCCAAAACAAACTCTCAAAAGAGCAACATCAAAAGCTGATTAAAAAAATGAATGAGTTAACGACTGCTGCCTACCAGCTTACACAGCGCTTATTAGCGACCGATTCAGCTAAAAAACAGAGAAAAATAAGTGAACAGTTCTATCAGTTATTTAAAACAATCTAAGCGCCACGGGCATATTGCTCGTGGCATTTGATATGTAGGTTTTGTTTGTTGTTTGAAAATATGCTTGTGCAGTGTCAGCAGCAGCCACCGCCATTGGGCTTTACCGCCTCAATGGTGGCAGATAGCACATAGTCCTCCACACCGCTCCCTGGCGCCCAATCTTTGATAAAGTTTCTGGATTCATCTTTTGGTGCAATATGGATATTCTCAAAGCCTGCTTCGCTCATCATTGCCTGCAAGTCATCGACCAGTTCGGCACCTGCCATGCAACCAGCATGCAGTATGGGGTCATTCTTCATATCTTCCGGCATTTTGGCACTGGCCACCACGTCGGAAATGGCCAAGCGACCGCCGGGTTTGAGGATACGCAAGGCATCACGAAATACCTGTGGTTTGTTGGGCGAGAGATTGATCACGCAGTTGGAGATAACCACATCGACGGTGTTGTCGGCCACAGGTAGGTGTTCAATTTCCCCCAACCGGAATTCCACTTGCGTATATTTGCCTTTCTCAGCATTGGCGCGTGCCTTGCTGAGCATGGCTGGCGTCATATCAACACCAATAACATGGCCATTTTTACCCACCTCTTGTGCGGCGAGAAAGGCATCGAAGCCGCCACCACTACCGAGGTCTACCACCACTTCACCGGGTTTAAGGCTGGCAATGGCGCGTGGATTACCGCAGCCTAGACCCATGTCAGCACCATCGGGCACGCTGTCACGCTCGTCGTTCGAATAACCCAGGCGGGTGGAAATGACGGCGTTAATAGCCTCATCGTCAGAAACTCCGCAACAGCTGCTTTCAACGCCACAGCTATTGGTGTTGTTGTTAGCCTCAGCCACCTCCGCATAGCTATCACGTACATGTTGGCGGATATTGTCGTGAGTTTTTTGATTCATGTTGTGCTCCTGTAAAGTCACTGCGCGGGACGCGACAGCCCGGTAACGTTCCTGCATTTTATATCAGGTGGTGCTTATGTTCTATCCATGAATTAATTATGGTTATTGGGTGTTTTTTGTTGTCGCGGGGTTATTGTCCTGACAGAATGACGCAATGGAAACTATCATTGATTTTATCCGCCACGGAGAACCAGAAGGTGGCCGCCGTTTTCGGGGGCATTCTATTGATGATGCGCTGACTGATAAGGGCTGGGCGCAAATGCGCTTGGCGGTAGAAAGCGGCTGCCCATGGACGCAAATTGTATCGTCTCCACTTCTTCGTTGTTATGCTTTTGCCCATGAGCTGAGTCAACAGCATGACGTTCCTATATCCATCGATGATCGTTTGAAAGAAGTTGGCTTTGGTGAATGGGAAGGTCTTACGCATGCGGAAATACAGGCCTGCGATTTATCTCAATACCAGAATTTTTATGCGGACCCAGTGAACAATCGTCCACCGGGAGCGGAGCCGTTAAATATATTTTTTGCACGTATATCCAGCGCATTAAAAAGTATAGTGGTTGATTATGCTGGTCAGCATGTGATGGCAGTGGCACATGCGGGTGTGATTCGCGGAATCATGGTAGAAGTGCTGAGTATTTCGGCGGAGGCCGCCTACCGCATTCAGGTCACGAATGCCGGCTTAAGCAGAATTCGGTATGAATCAGGCAATTTCCAACTTGTTTTTCTCAATCGAAAATGTATTTAAGATGACTCATTTTATGAATTAAAGGAAGACAAACGACATGTATTCGCTTGAGGGGGTAGGCCACAACTTTATGATTGCCCATATCGATTAAAAAATCATATTGCAGCATTTTTCATAATCTGCTGCTTCTGAACGAAATTATTCTCAACAATATTAAGCTTGCACTGATGCACTGCTTATTCAAATCCACCTATACCAAATAATTTTCAGTTTGCCGGAGTCGAGTTCTTCGCAGATTGCTAAAAATACCCTGTGGGTTACTGTGAAGTTTTTCACATTACTTAGTGATAATGTCAAAAGCACATGTGTTTTATTTTATCGGTTCTGAAATAAAAACATACAAAATACAAAAAATAAGCTGATGAAATAGTTATCCATATTTTAAAATTAAATGGAATAGTGAAGCCCAGAAAAAATGGCCTAAAAAAAGCAAGAATGGACAAGTAACATGGCTTGTTTATTTTTTTGTTATGAATGATATTCAAAGAGCAGAGGGTAACGGATACATTGCAAGCATGCGCACCTCGTAGAGAATGGACCATACGTTGTTGTGGCTAGATGGGATTGGTATATTGATATATTAATATGTTTTAATCTTTGCATGCGTGTTTCGCTTGGCCGACTATGGTTTTTAAATATAGGGGGGTTAAGTGTGGTGAATATAGCTTATAAATCGTATAAATTATACGATAACCTATTGACTATAAATCGTTGTAAATGCAATTTTATCCTGATAAAAATACCTCATATATTTATTATCATTTGTTAAATATTCTTTGAAATTTTGGCGTAAAGATATTTGTTGAATGAATGTTTTTTTCAAAAATCTATTTTTTTAAATTGTTCTTAATAAATATTTTATAACATCTCAATTATTTTGATAAACATTTTTTAGATGGAACATTTTTCTTTTAACAGCGTTAACGGTAATTATATATATTATATTAAATAAAACAAAGCCTGATAAAATTGGTGGAGTAAATGTTTTTTATAAGGAGTACATAAAAAATAACAAAAGTGATAGAAGTAAAATAGAAGTTAACAACTAAGTCACAGTGATGGACAAGGATATTTTTATGGATAAAAATATAACGTCAAAAAAATGTTTTCTACCGTTATCGTTGGGCGAGAAAACATAATGCAACAACCCGATAATTTTATTGAGTTGATAATCAGTAAGGCTGAACATGAACCTGAACATGTTGCATTTTCTTACCTAGACAATCAATGTAATGTCATCAATCAGTTATCGAACCAACAGCTACATTCTAGAGCAGTAGCGATTGCAAACAGAATTCAACAAATAGCTTCCCCCACCGATCGGGTTTTATTACTTTTCCCTCAGGGGCTAGAATTTATTTATGCCTTTGTTGGGGTTCTTTACAGCGGTATGATTCCGGTGATAGCGGCCCCACCGAAAAATACTCAACACAATAACTTACAGCTACATCACATCCAAAAAATAATTGAGGAAACCAATAGCAATATTGTGTTGACCAGCACGCTGGCTTTAAATGAAGTAGTTCAATATTTTTTAGAATCAAAAGCGTTAGCCACTAAAATTATACTGTCAGTTGAAGATATAGATAATGATGTATCAGAACGTATTTTATATCCCTCGATAGAAAATAATAATCTTGCATATTTGCAATGTACATCAACTAAAGGGGGTGAATCAAAGCTTGTCATGATAAGTCATGGGGCAATGAATAGTACACAAGATCGCATTAAAAAAACCTATAAATTAACATCCTCAAGTCGGTCAGTTAGCTGGCTTCCTCATTATCACTACCTTGGATTGGTATTTGGTATTCTTCAGCCACTGTACTGTGGTTCTA
>Ga0256839_1000713_pt1 | contig 42662 bp, 40 predicted proteins | sample 354166metaG_FD_185968 | JGI IMG/M metagenome (GOLD analysis project Ga0256839, IMG submission 185968) | Hydrothermal vent microbial communities from Mid Atlantic Ridge, Atlantic Ocean - 354-166 | ecosystem: Environmental > Aquatic > Marine > Hydrothermal vents | place: Atlantic Ocean: Mid...
CCAGCTCCTGGGCTACGTCCGAGAGGAGGACGAGCCCTGACCCCCACCCCAGGCGCAGACGGCTCCCCCCACCCACCGCCCCGAGGGACAGAGGACACCCCCCTTCTCCCACAGACACACCCCCCCGGAGGGACCCAGTGCCGGCCATGGACCTGATCGGCGGCGGCCTGTTGGCCCTGTGGGCTGCCCTCCTGTTCGGCGGCTTTCTCCTCGGCTCCGATCCGGGACGTCGCCGTCGCATGCCCCGTTGGACCCGGCTGGGCTCCTCCGCGGTGTTGGTGGCCCTGGCCTGGTACGGCTACGGCCTGGCCGCCCTCCCCCCGGTCCGTGGTTTCGCCCTCTTCATCGCGCTGGGGATGACCGGAGGCTTCCTGGGCGACCTGTACATGGCCCGGGTGCTGCCCTCGACCAGCCGGGTGCTCTCCGGCATGACCGCCTTCGGCCTGGGCCACGGGGCCTACATCCTGGCCGCGTGGCTCCGTCTGGGACGGCTTCCCTGGGCCTTCTTGGTGCTGGCGTGGCTGCTGGCCGGTGGGTTGGTCCGCCGCGTGGTCTTCCGCCACGCACCGCCGGGGATCCTACGGTGGGCTGCCCTGGGCTACGGCCTGTTGCTGGCCACCACCGCCGGCATGGCCGCAGCCCTGGCCTGGGACGCGCCGCCCTTCTGGATCTTCGCGGTGGGCAGTGGGCTCTTCCTGGTGAGCGACCTGATCCTGGCCGGCCAGCTCTTCGGAGAGCTGGATTTCCCCTACGTGGACGACCTGGTGTGGCTGCTCTACGGACCGGGCCAGGCAGGCATGGTCCTGTCCATCTGGGCGGCCATGGCCCCCGGATGAGTCTCTCCGAGCAGGGGCCGGCGAACCCTCCTCAGGAGATCCCTTCCGCGCCCGGACAAGGGGCTCAGGACGCCTCCGAGCCCGGGAATCCCTCCAGCGCGCGTTCCAGGAAGGGATAGGCCAGCCACACCGAGCCCAGGGCGAAGAGGGCCCCGGTGACCGTCCGCAGGAGCCAGGTGCTCTCCCGCAGGCCGATCAACTGGGTGAGGCCGTCCAAGGCCATGGGGAACACCAGGAGAAGGTATAGCCCCAGGGGAAGATGGGGGATCCGGGGACGAAGCCGGGCGTAGAGCAGCCCGGCCAGGAGGAACGCACCGTAGATGGCCACATCGCGCTGGCAGAGGGCCACCTTGTAGCCCACCTGGGGATTGCCCACGAAGGCCCGGCGCTGGAAGAGATCCAGCCCCGGGACCAACCCCCGGGCCTCCAGCTCGGACAGGCTGTACACCGTCTGTTCGCCGAAGAGGAAGTAGCTGTGGTCAGGAAGCTGGTGGCAGAAGAGGGCGTAGAGGGCATAGAGCACCCGGGCCGGGATCTCCAGGTGCAGGTGGGCCAGCAAGGGCGCGGCCAGGGCCAGTCCCACGTAGGCGGCCGCGGCCAGGTTGAACAGGGCCAGCCAGTGGCGGGCGAACCAGGCCACTGCCCTTCGGCCCTGCTCCTCGGAAGAACGGGGGCGCCGTCCGCGATGGTCCATGGAGGGGGCCGTCCATCTCACCCGGTCCGCGGGGCGGTCGAGGAGATGCCCCGCTGCCGGGCAACCTGGGCCAGGGCCCGCTCCAGATCCCCGGGATGGATGGGGGCCTCCAGGGTGGCTCCCCCCTCCACCTGGATCACCGGGATCCGGTCCCAATAGCGCTCGAACCACTCCGGGTTTTCCCGGATATCCCGCACCTGGATGGCCAGGGGATAGCGTTCCTCCCAGCGGCGCAGGAGGGCCCAGGCCTCGTCGCAGAGACCGCAGTCGGGCTTGGTGTAGAAGAGCACCCGGATCACGGCGCGCGCACCTCCGCTACAAGCTCTCGGAGCACCGAGCCGGACAACATCCCGTTCCATCGGGCCCCCACCCGGCCGTCGCTCCCCACGAAGACCGTCACCGGCAGTCCTCGGACGCCGTAGGCTCGCCGAACCATCCCGGAAGGATCCAGGACCACCGGAAAGGGCAGCCCGAATTCCTGGGCAAAGGGCCGGACGACCTCCAGGGGTTCCTCCACGTTCACGGCCAGGACCACCACCTCTGGGTCCTCCTGGCTCAGGGCCACGAACTCCGGCATCTCGCGCCGGCAGGGCGCACACCAGGTGGCCCAGAAGTTGATCACCACCGTCCGCCCCTGCAGGGCCGCCAGGGTCGTGCCCTGGCCCTCAGACAGGGCGAAGGCAAAGTTCGGGGCCGGTTGCCCCACCGCTGCCTCCGCGGTCGTCTCCACCCAGACGGCCTGGGGAAAACCCCGGCCTGCCTCCTGGGGAAACGCGCGCAGCGGGATGATCTCCAGGCGGGGCCGGTCCGGCTTCTGACCGCAGCCGGCCCACACCGCGGCCATCAGGAGGACCGCCCCGAGGAGTCCGTGGCCTTTTCGCGTCTGCAGGGCGGCCATTGGGATCCCCTCTTCAGCGGCTGCTGGCCAGAGAGGCCCCACTGAGATAGCCGATGTAGGCAGGGATCAGGGGCAGGACACAGGGGCTGATGAAGCTGATGATCCCGGCCAACAGGGCCAGAGGCGCCATGGCCAACAGGCCGGTGTCGAAGCCCACCTCCATGCCGAAGAGACCGTAGACCCATTCGTCCAACAGGAAGACCCACTCGTTGAGAAAGGCGAACCGGGCCGTCAGGGTGATGAGCTGGTCCGACCACAGAAGCCAGGCCACGTAGAGGAGGAAGAAGCCGCTCACCAGGCTGACGATGTGGGCCCGACGATTCAGGCGCCGCAGGAGGCGGGTGGTGGATCCGAAGGCCAGCCCCGTGAGGAGAAAGGGGATCCCCAGCCCCAGGCTGTAGATCAGCAGCAGGATCGCGCCGTCCCCCACCGTGGCCCGGTTCTGGGCCAGAAAGAGGATGCTGGCCAGGATCGGCCCGATGCAGGGAACCCAGCCCGCGCTGAAGCTCATGCCCATCAGGGCGCTGCTGAGATAGCCCCACCCCCGCCCCACCCGGCGCATGTCCGTCACCCGTCGCTCGGTGTAGAGCAGCGTGTTCAGGAAGTCCAGGCCACCCACCAACGCGGCCAGGGCCGGATTGTTCGCCAGATCGGCCCGGCCGCGAATGCGGGCCGCCAGCCACTGGAAGGCCCCCAGGGTCACCAGGGCGAAGACGGTCAACAGGATGGCCCCCCCGCGCTGGATCATTGCCTGGTAGCGGTTCAGCTCCTGGCCCACAAAGGCCGCGGCCGAGCCCAGGGCGGTGAAGACCAGGGTGAAGCCCAGGACAAAGGCCAAGGCATGGAGAAACGTGGTCGAACGGGGAGGTGCCGCGACCAGGCTCTGAGGCCCTGGGGAGGTACGCACCGCTTGGGTCATGGTCTGTCCATCCTTCCGCTCCGTCCCTGTACCCGGGAGATCCCGGTCCCTTCCTGGGGCCGGGAGCCACCGAACGCCCACCGTCCCCGCGGATCGGGGGATCGGTCAAGGCCCACACCTCGCCATGGATCCATCCGGCTGCACCCCACCCTAGCACGTCCTGGGGGAGGTGGGAAGTAAGAGGACTTACCGTCCATCCTCAATCCGCGGGCCGACGCTCCTGGAGCTCCTCCTCCAGCAGAGCCAGTTCCCGCTCCAGTGCACGCTGGCGCAGGGCCATGGACAGCACGAGCCCCGTCACCAGAAGCCACAGGACGATCAGGGCAGCGGCCAGGTAGATCATCGATAGAGCTCCTCACGCAGTTCGTAGATGCGGTCCTGGAGGCCGAGCTGGCGGACCCGGTGGATCCACAGGGCCAGGAAGAGCACCGCGAAGCTGGCCATGCTGATGGACAGGGCCACCTCCATGCTGGGGCCCAGGCCGAAGCCGCCCTGGGCGTCCGGGTTCTCCCCGGTGAGCACCACCGGATGGATGGAGCGGAACCAACGGGCGCTGTAGTAGGTGAGGGGGACGCTCAGGAACGCGATGAGCGCGTAGATGCTGGAGAACCGGGCCCGGGTGTGGCGGTTGTCGATGCCGTTGCGGAAAAGCAGATAGGCCAGGTAGATGAGCACCGTGATGGTGGCCGTGGTCAGCCGGGGATCCCAGGTCCAGTAGGTGTTCCAGGTAGGACGAGCCCAGAGGCTGCCGGTGACAATGACCCCGACACCGAAGACGGTGCCCACCTCCACCCCGGCCTGGGCCAGCCGGTCCCAGAAAAGGCTCCGGGTGACCAGGTAGCCCAGGCTGCCGATGACGGAGGCCAGAAATCCCAGGAGGGCCCCGATGTTGGCCCCCATGTGGAAGTAGAAGATCCGCTGGGCGGTCTGTTCCGCGCCGGCCAGGTTGGCCGCGGGCGCGGCGTAGATCAGGCTGGCCCACACCGTGACCACCAGGGCCACCGCGGCCAGCACGTCCAGGGCCAGGACCGGCACGAACCCCCAGGAGGGGGAGGATGCCCGGCGAGCTTGGGTTGCCATCTCATGCCTCCCAGATCAGGTCGAAGAGCAGATACGCAGCCACCACGAAGAGCAGATCGTACAGCACCAACATGGAGAGCCAACGCCCCACCCCGCTGCCCGGGGCCCCGTCCAGGACTCCCGCGGTGAGGCTGGCCCCGGCGATGAAGACCGGTACCATCACCGGCAACAGGAGCACGGGCAGCAGAGCCTCCCGGGCCCGGCTGTGGGCCGTCAGCGCGGCGAAGAGGGTTCCCACCTCGGCGTAGCCCAGGGAGCCCAGAAAAAGCCCCACCAGGATGGTGGGCTGGAACAGGTTGGTGTCGAACAGGATGAGCAAAGCGGGGAGGAGCAAGGCCTCGGCCATCAACAGGTAGAGCAGGTTGGCCAGAAGCTTCCCGAAGTAGATGGCGCTCCGGTCCATGGGAGCCAGGAGCAGCCCGGCCAGGGTATCCCGGTCCACCTCCGCGGCAAAGGAGCGGTGGAGGCCCACCACGCCGGTGAAGAGCACGATCACCCACAGGATGCCCGGCACCACCATCTGTGGGGAGGGCACCCGGAGGTCGAAGGCCATGCCGAAGACGATGGCCGCCAGGAGGCCGAAGACCACCATGGTGGTGCTCACCTCCCGGGCCCTCCACTCCACCCGGAGCTCCTTGAGGGCAATGGCCTGGACCTTGCCCAGGTAGGCCCGCAGACCCTGGCCCGGGGCCATCTGGACCCCAGAGCGACCTGCCTTGGGCAGGTCCACCTCTGGGGGCGCGCTCTCCGGCGCGGGGAAACGGACCAACGGCTCACCCATGGCCGACCACGGCTTCCGGAGGGGTGGTGCGGATGGTGCCGTCCACCAGGTAGAGGAGCCGGTCGGCCCACCGCTCGGCCCGTTCCCAGTTGTGGGTGGTGAGCAGCACCCCGCGGCCCGCGGCCCGAAGCTGCCGGATCAGCGCTTCCAGGGTGCGGACGCTGGCCGGGTCGAGACCGGTGTCCGGCTCGTCCAACAGGAGGACCGGCGGATCGTGGAGGATGGCCCGGGCAATGGCCAGGCGCTGGACCATGCCTCGGCTGTAGGTCCGGACCGGGTCGTGGCGCCGCAGCCAGAGGTCCGCGGCCCGGAGCACCGTGGCCACCCGCGGGTCGGGAGCCACCAGGTCGTACAGCCGGGCGAAGAACTGGAGGTTCTCCCAGCCGCTCAGGCTCTCGTAGAGGAGGGGCTGGTGGCTCACCAGCCCCACGTAGCGCCGGATGCCGTGGCGGGCCCGGGACAGAGGCACCCGCCCCAGGTGCACATCCCCGTGATCGGGCCGGTCCAGCCCCGCCACGATCCGCATGAGGGTGGTCTTGCCCGCGCCGTTCGCCCCCAGGAGCGCGACCACCTGGCCGGCGTGGACCTCCAGGGAGACTCCCCGCAGAACGCGCTTGCGGCCGAAGCGCTTCACCACCCCATCCACCCGGATGAGGGGGGAGCGCTCGGCCGCAACCGGTGGGGACCCGGAAGGAGCATCCACAGCGCTGGAGGTGCCGGACGCGACAGCCATGGACATGCTAGCGGGTGGCCTTGACGAAGATCTCCTCCGGCTCCTCCTCGTACCGGCTCGGGCACTTCAGGAGCAGGGTGTCCGCCTGGAAGGTGCCGTCTGGCAGGAACTGCCCCTCCACGATGGCCGAGGCCGCTCGTTGGAAGTTGTCCGGTCGGGGACCGTAGAAGACGATCTGCATCGTCTGCCCCGGGTTCTCCTCGTCCGCGATGGCGAAGTAGAGGGTGACCTCCTCGGGGCGCCAGTCCTCGCTGTCCGCCACCACCAAGCCGTTGACCCGGATGCGTTTGGCGGCCAACGCGTTCTCCGGATCCGGGGCCGCCAGGGCCTGGGCGTAGAAATCCTTGGCCTCCTGCACGGTCATGAAATAGGCGCTGGCGGTCAGCAGGCCGTTCACCATCAGCCCGGCCACCAGCAGGATGACCGCCACCCCGGCGATGAGGAACTTCCGGTTGATGCCCTCCCCCTCGCGGGCCAGCTCAGCGGGGATGGGCTCCTCGGCCAACCGGGGGGCAAGGGGGTCCTGTTCGACAGAGCGCCAGCCCAGGCTCAGATCGTGGCTCATGGTAGACAACTCCTTGGGAGATATGTCCTTGGGAGATATGTCCTTGGGAGATGCGCGTGCATCCGAACCGTTGTGCCGTACGGCAACCCATTATAGCATATCCGCCCGGAGCTCCCATGTGATCCGGCATACGATGGGGAAGAGACCTGGCCATCCAGCGGGGTTCTCTGTCGGATTTGGTGGAAGCGACGCGGGAATGGCACGGCCAATTCGGCCGGCTAAGAGGCCTCCATCTCCTCCCCGGGCTCCTCGGGGTCCGGCTCCTCCAACGAGCGCAGCAGATCCTGGGCCCGTTCCGCCAGAGGGCCGGGCACCAACAGGTCCACCTCGGCCAGCCCGCCGGTGGTCAGGCCGTAGAGAGGGCCCAGGGCCTCGCCCCGCAGAAGCACCGGGATCCCCTCGCTCTCCAGCCGACCCTTGACGATCTGGGCCTCCAGCCAGTTGGCCGCCCGCCACACCACCACAGGATCTGTGGACACCGATCCCCCGGTGGTGGCAGTCATGCTCGAGGCACGCGCGCCCGCACGCCGAGCCCGATGAAACCATGTGGACAACGCCCCTACCCAGGCACCCATCTCCCCTCCTCCGCTCCCGGAACCTCGACACTCAATACACACGGATGGTGGCATGACGCCCCACAAAGGGGTTGTTCTCCAGCTCGTAGCCGATGGTGGTCTCCGGACCATGGCCCGGATAGACCACGTAGTCCTCCGGCAGGGTGAACAACTGCTCCTTGATGCTGCGCAACAGGGTGGGGCCGTCGGCCAGAGGCAGGTCGAAACGGCCGATGCTGTCCCGAAACAGGGTGTCCCCCCCGAAGACCTGACGCCCTTTGTGGTCCACGAAGACCACGTGGCCCGGCGAGTGCCCCGGGGTGAACCGGACCTCCAGGGCCTCCTGGCCGAAGCGGATGACCTGGCCGTGTTCCAGGAACGCGTCCGGGGGATCCACCGGCTCGGCCTGGAGCCCCAGCCACATCATGGCCCGGGTGGGGGCATCCTCCAACACCGGCAGCTCCGCCGCGTGGAGGTGGAAGGGAGCCCCGGTCGCGGCCCGCACCGCGTTCACGGCCAATACGTGGTCGAAGTGGGCGTGGGTGTTGAGGATCCGCTCCACGGTGATGCCCATCTTCGCCACAGCCTCCAGGATCTCCTGGGCCTGGTCCCCGGGGTCGATGATGACCCCCTTGCCTGTGGCCGGACACCCCAGGACATAGCAGTTCTCCTGCAAGATCCCCACGGTCAACAGGGCCTTCTGCATGGCCAAGCTCCTTCGTCCAGATTCCTTGTTCAGGTCAGGGCTGTCCGGCACGACACAGCCACCGGTTGCCCCAACGGGCGATCTCCCGGATCACCGGGGCCAGCTCGTGGCCCATCTCGGTGAGACGGTACTCCACATGGGGCGGGATGGTGCTGATCTCCTCCCGATGGACCAATCCGGCCTCCTCCAGCATCTTCAGCCGGCTGCTCAAGGTGCTGGGATTCACACCGCCCAGGGCATCCTGGAGCTCACAGAAACGCATGCTCCCACCCCGAAGCAGGTGGTGGACGATCTGGATGGTCCACTTGAGGCCGATGATCCGGGCCGCCGCCTGCACCGGGCAGGGATAGAGCGGCGGGAGCGGCTCGGCCAGCGGGTAGGAGGTTCTCGGGCTCGCCATCGTCGTCCTTCCTTCTGCGTCCACCGCGCGGGGGCCACACTGCTCTGTTTTGTATAGTACTATTTTGTATAGTACTACGGGGAAATATGAGGTGTCAACCGACCGTGCCTCCCAGTTCCAGGGCCCTTTCACAGTGACCGTGGAAACATACCCGAGCAGCTTTCCGGGGCTTGTCATTCCCGGTGGCTGTTGCTATACTCACTCCCAGTGGCCCTTGCCCGCTACCCCCCATCCACCGTCGGAGGCCTCTCATGGCTGAGCTCAGACGCACCCGCCTGCACCGAGCCCACGTGGAGCTGGGTGGGCGCATGGTGCCCTTCGCAGGCTGGGAACTGCCCGTCCAGTACCCCTCTGGCCCCCTGGCCGAACACCACGCCGTGCGGAACGCGGCCGGCATCTTCGACATCGACCACATGGGCCAGATCCGGGTCACCGGCCCGGATGCCCTTCCCTTCCTCCAGCGGATCCAGGTCTTCGACGCCTCCACCCTGGAGGTCTGGGACGCCCACTACAGCCTGATGACCTACGATGACGGCACCATCGTGGACGACATCTTCATCTACCGCCTGGACGATGGGTGGATGATCGCGGTCAACGCCGCGAACCGGGAGAAGGACCTGGCCTGGATGCAGGCCCACACCCAGGGCCTGGATGTCCAGGTCCAGGACATCTCGGAACCCACCTACATGTTGGCGGTCCAGGGCCCTCGGGCCGAGGCGGTGCTCCAGAAGCTGACCCAGGCGAACCTGGCCCCGGTCCCCGCGCGGACGGCCCTGCGAGCCCAGGTGGCCGGGGTGGAGATGGTGCTGGGACGCACCGGCTACACCGGGGAGGACGGCTTCGAGCTCTTCTTCGACGCGGACCAGGCCGAGACGGTGTGGTGGCGGATCCTGGAGGCCGGCCAGGAGGAGGGCCTGCTCCCCTGTGGCCTGGCGGCCCGAGACAGCCTCCGCTTCGAGGCCTGCCTGCCCCTGTACGGCCACGAGATCAGCGCGGAGACCACCCCCCACGAGGCCCGGCTCGGATGGGTGGTCTCCCTGGACAAGGAGGACTTCATCGGGCGGGAAGCCCTCTGGAAAACCCGGCTAGAGGGACCTCCACGGCTCCTGGTGGGGCTGGAGATGATCGATCGGGCCGTCCCCCGGGAGGGATACCCCATCGCAGTGGAGGGCCGGGTTGTGGGCCACGTGACCACGGGGATGAAGAGCCCCACCTTGGGCACGTTCCTGGCCCTGGGCTACGTTCCCCGAGGGCACCATCGGCTGGGCACCCAGGTGGAGATCCAGGTGCGGGGCAAGCCCCGACGCGCCCAGGTAGTCCGCCGTCCGTTCTACAAGCCCCGCTACAGGCCGGGGCGTGTGTCCCGTTGAGCGCCGGGCCAGCTTGGCAACGGGGCGCATGTTTCCCCTGCCTTGCCCGATCCCCATCGGTTCACCATCCACGCTCCAGGAGGAGGAGAGACATTCCATGGCGACATACCGGTTCGACCCCAACGCCAAGTACGCCAAGACCCACGAGTGGGTCCGCATGGAGGATGGCCTGGCCGTGGTGGGCATCAGCGACGCGGCCCAGGACATGCTCAGCGATGTGGTCTTTGTGGATCTGCCGGAGGTCGGTGAGGAGGTCACTGCCGGGGATGCCGTGGCCGTGGTGGAGTCGGTGAAGGCCGCGGAGGATGTCTACGCGCCGGTCAGCGGCGTGGTGGTGGAGGTCAACGAGGAGCTGGTGGAGTCCCCCGAGCTGGTCAACGACGATCCCTACGGCGCCTGGTTCTTCAAGATCCGGCCGGGCAGCACCCTGGAGGAGGAGCTGGCGGCCCTGATGGGCCCCGAGGAATACGCGAAGCACCTCGAGGAGACCGCACACTGAGGAGACCGCTCCGCTCGGAAACCGGAAGGCCCCTGCCTCCAGCAGTTCCCCAGCGGGTGGGCCTGGGTGCAGGCGGGCTCGGTCGGATACCGGTCGGGGTTCATGGGATCTCGGTCCGGGCCCGGCGCTCCAGGGCCTCCAGGAACGGACACTCCCCCTGCAGCGCCTCCTGGTCACAGGCCAGGGCGAGATCCGCCAGAGCGGCCCGCATGGCCTGAAGCCGGCGGATCCGGGCATCGAGCTGTTGGATCTTGGCCTGGGTCCGCCGCTGGACCTCCCCGCAGGAGGTGGTCGCGTCCACCCGCAGGGCCAGCAGGCCCCGGATCTCCTCCAAGGAGAAGCCCAGCTCCTGGGCCTGTTTGATGAAACGCAGCCGGATCACGGTCTCGGGGGGATACAGCCGATAGCCCGCGGAGGTGCGGGGAGGCTCGGGAAGCAGCCCCCGTCGTTCGTAGTAGCGGACGGTCTGGGGGTTCACCCCCGCGGCCCGGGCCACCTGGCCCACCGTGAGAGCAGAGGTCCGCTCAGCGTCCATCACCCCTCCCTGCATGGCCTGCCCCGCGGTGGAACCAGTCTCCGGAGGGGATCCGCCGGCCCCGGGAACGCCAACCCTCCGGCGCCCAGTAGATCCAGGCCTCCTGAGCACCTCCCTCCGTGTGGACGGTCACCCGGCGACGCCGGTACTCGTGGCCCTCCTCCTCGATCCGGTCCATGATGCCCAGAGCCTGGGGCTCCACAGCCAGAAGATCCCCGTGGACGCGTCCCCGCCCGGGATAGGCTCCGGGATAGTCGCCGAAGTCATACAGCTCCGCGCCGTCCAGCCAGGCCGGGACGGATCCCAGCACCCGGTGGGCCACCGCGGCATGGTACATGCTGTCCCTGGGATCCTGGCCTTCCCGGGGTGGGCGCAGGGTCCCGTAGACGAAGACGTACTCCACCGTCGGGGCCTCCGGTCCACCAGCCCGATCCGGCTTCGGGGTCCGTCCCTCCACACGCACCCTCCCCTTCCCCGGCTAGGGAGCTCCCTCCCAAGCCGCCACGCCCGCGGCCCAGCGCCGGACGTGGGCGACAGGCTCTCCAGGAGTGAGCACCACCACATTGCCGGATGGATCCGACAGGCCGATGGCCTCATGGCCCAGGTCCACGGCCCCGCCTGCCGCGTGCAGCCGGGGGGCCATCTCCTGGAAGGCCTCCCGGTCCTCCAGGCACACGGTGAAGTAGCGCAGGCCCACTGCGTTGTCCGGCGGTGGCGGTGCACCGACCCCGGCCCAGATGTTCGTGCCGATGTGGTGGTGGTAGCCGCCGGCCGCGAAGAACCGGGCCCCCGGATAGTCCCGTTGGGTCACGCGAAAACCCAACCTCCCGTGGTAGAAAGCCTCTGCCTGGTCCAGATCGGCCACGTGGAGGTGCACATGGCCGATGTCCGTGTCCGGGTGCAGGCCCTGCCATGGGCGGGGATCGGCCCGGGCCTCGGCCAGCAGGGCCTCCATGTCCAGCGGATCCGTGCGCATGGCCAGGTGGCCGTCGCGCCACGGCCACCGTTCCCGGGGATGGTCCCGGTACAGCTCCAGGCCGATGCCGTCCGGATCCGCCAGATAGAGGGCCTGGCTCACCTTATGGTCCACAAAGCCCTGGAAAGGCCACCCGTGCTCGATGAGCTGTTGGCACACCCGGGCCAGCTCCAGACGATCGGGCAGGCGGAAGGCCACGTGGTAGAGCCCGGTGGTGTGGCGGGGCTTCGGCCGGGCCTGGGGCCACTGGGTCAACACCAGCAGGACCGGTCCATGGGCCCGGGCGGCCAGGAAGACCGTGGAGCCGTCCCGATCCACCTCCTGGAGCCCCAGAAGATCGCGGTAGAAGGCCAGGGAGCGGCCCAGATCGCGGATCTTCAAGTGGACGTGGCCGATGTGGGTGGTGTCCGGCAGCCCCATGGCGCACCTCGTCCGGGATGGTGGTTCGATGATGGCTCGCGGAGGCGGTGCCTCCTGAGCGAGCCCAGGCGTGACATGGCACGAACGGCGCAACACGACACGAATGGCAACGACACGAATGGTACAAAAAGTATAGTGCCCTTGGACGCCCCGGTCAAGTCCATGGGCGAAACGGCATCCCCCCACGATCCTGGGCGCTGTCCGGCGAAGACCCCGAGAATGGGAACGGGGCCTTCCTGCCCTGGGCCAGCCGACTGGAGAAGGCGAGGAGGCGCCGATCGCGGGTTGATCTCCGACCCCGATCCCCGTTATAATCCGCACGCAGACCGCTGTTGCCCCCGAAAAAAGATGGCCTGTGAACCCGGGCTCTCGTGCCGGGCGAACCGGACAGCCGGTGCCCGAGATCTGCGGAGCGTGCCATGGCCGACACCGACGAAGCCGGGCAGAGCCGGGCCGAACGGGCGGCTCGTCGAGCCCGCCGGCGCAGGGATCGAGCCCAGACCCCCTTCCTCCACCTGCCCCGGGAGCAGCCCCACACCATCCTTCCTCCCCTGGAGATCCTGGACCCGGAACAGGTGGAGCAGATCCACCAGGCCTCCATGACCATCCTGGAGGAGGTGGGGCTGGACTTCCTGGACGACGAGGCCCTGGACATCCTGGCCCGGGCCGGGGCCAAGGTGGACCGGGAGGCTCAACACGCCTGGCTGGACCGGGAGCTGGTCCTGGAGGCGGTGAGCCAGGCTCCCAGCACCTTCACCTGGCATGCCCGCAACCCGGCTCGCAATCTGGTCATAGGTGGGGACGCCCTGGTCTTTGCCCCCAACGGCGGCACGGTCTTCGTCCAGGACCTGGACCGGGGGCGACGGCCCGGCACCCTGGCCGACTACGCGGCCCTGGTGAAGCTGACCCAGATGTGCAACCTCCTCCACACCGTGGGAGAGCAGTTGGTCGTCCCCCACGATGTGCCCGTGCCCCTGCGCCACCTGGAGCGGCTGCGCCTCGCCGTCACCCTGAGCGACAAGGTCCTCATGGAGGCGGCCCATGGCCGGGTCATCCCCCAGGACGCGCTGGCCGTGGCCCGACTGGTCTTCGGCGGGGAGCTGCCCCCGGATGGACCGGTCATCGGCGGGGTGATCAACGTGAACAGCCCCCTGCGCTACGATGGCCGCATGCTGGGCGGGCTCATCAGCTACGCCCGGGCCGGCCAGGTGACCATCGTCACCCCCTTCATCCTGGCCGGGGTCATGGGACCGGTGACCCTGGCCGGGGCCCTGGCCCAGCAGAACGCGGAGGCCCTGGCCGGCATCGCCCTGGCCCAACTGGTGCGCCCCGGCGCACCGGTGATCTACGGAGGCTTCACCACCAACGCAGACCTCCGCTCCGGTGCACCGGCCTTCGGCACGCCGGAAGGGGCCTGGGCCGCCATCGTGGGCGGCCAGATGGCCCGACGCTACGGCCTGCCCTACCGGGGCAGTGGCACCCTGAACACCTCCAAGCTGCCGGACGCCCAGGCCGCCTCCGAGACCCTGTGGGCCCTCTGGCCCACCGTCCTGGCCCACACCCACTTCGTCCTCCACGCGGTGGGCTGGCTGGAGGCCGGATTGACCGTCTCCTTCGAGAAGTTCCTCCTGGACGCGGAGAACCTGGCCCTGTTCCACCGCTTCCTCCAGGGTTTCCCGGTGGACGAGGAGAGCTTGGCCTTGGCCTCCATCCGGGCCGTGGGCCCCGGAGGACACCACCTGGACACCGCCCACACCCGAGCCCGTTACACCACCGCCTTCTACCAGCCCTTCCTCAGCGACCGGCAGCCCTTCGAGAGCTGGCAGGAGGCCGGGGCGCTGGACGCGCCGGCCCGGGCCAATCGGCTCTGGAAGGCGCTCCTGGCCCAGTACGAACCCCCTGCCCTGGACCCCGGCCTGGCGGAGGCGCTGGAGGCCTTCATCGCCCGACGCAAGGAGGAGCTGAGCGGCGCGGATCTCTACGGGTGAGCGAGGAGGCGATACCCGAGAAAGGGACAGGCAGCCGGCGCATCTGAGGATGCGCACTCCCCAACTGATGCGCACTCCCCAACTGAAAGAGATGTGACCGAAACAAAGAGACGTGACCAGAAAGAAACCGAACCGAAAAGCCGACCGCTTTGGACGCAGCCCCCGCCTCCAGAGCCCATTTTCTGTGCCCCACTTCCGTATCGGAAAGGACAGAGCCATGCGAACCGAATTCGACACCATCGTGCTGGGCTGCGGCGGCATCGGCAGCGGGGCCCTCTACTGGCTCTCCCGTCGCCTGGGCCAGGACGTCCTGGGCCTGGAGCAGTTCCGCCTGGACCACGACCGGGGCGGCTCCCAGGACCATTCCCGGATCATCCGGCTCATGTACCACGACGCGAAGTACACCCGGCTGGCGCCCCACAGCTACACCGCCTGGGCCGCGGTGGAGGAGGAGTCGGACGTGCCCCTGGTGCTGCGCTGCGGCGGCCTGGAGATCGCCCACGCCCAGGGGCCCTTCCGGGAGGACGTGGAGCGGTACGCCCGGGCCATGGACGCGGCCGGCGTGGCCTACGAGCGGCTGGATCACGACGAGCTGACCCGTCGTTTCCCCCAGTTCCAGTCGGACCAGGAGATGATGGCCCTCTTCGAGCCCCAGGCCGGCCTGGTGGACGCGGCCAAGGGCATGGCCGTCCACCAAGCCCTGGCCCGAGCCCGGGGTGCCACCATCCTGGAGGAGTGCCCGGTGCAGGCCATCCATCCAACCCCCGACGGAGTGCAGGTGCAGACGAGCCGGGGCACCTTCACGGCTCGGCGGCTGGTGGTCACCGCGGGGGCGTGGACCCGGCAGCTCTTGGAATCCGTGGGGCGCTCCCTGCCCCTCACCGTCACCCAGGAGCAGGTCACCTACTACGCCACGCCCCATCTGAAGGAGTTCTCGCCCCGGCGCTTCCCCATCTTCATCTGGAAGGAGGAGAGGGACATCTACGGCTTCCCGGTCTACGGCCAGGTGGCCACCAAGGCGGGCATCGACGCGGCCGGCCCCCAGGTGACGCCAGAGACCCGCACCTTCCAGCCGGATCCGGTCCGGGAACGTTTCCTGGACGAGTGGCTGGCGAAACACATCCCCCGCTTCCTGGGGCCGAAGCTGGCCACCAAGACCTGCCTCTACACCCTGCCCCCGGACCGGGACTTCGTGCTGGGGCCCCTGCCGGAGCACCCGGCCATCCTGGTGGCGGTGGGCGCAGGACACGCCTACAAGTTCGCCAGCCTCCTGGGACAGATCCTGAGCCAGCTAGCCCTGGACGGGACCACCGAACACGACATCTCGGCCTTTCGGGTGGATCGTCCGGCCTTGACAGACCCGGAATACGTGCCGGCCCATCGGATCTAGCCCGACACGGGAGGCCTTTCCGGGAGGGGAAGGGTTGAGAAAAGGAGCGACGCGACGTGTGCTCCACGATTCGGGAAGGAGTGGAACGATCCTGTCCGGCCCTTGACACCGGGATGGCCCAGGGCCACAGCGAACGAAGCCCTGGGCCGTCCCAGAGCGGGTCGTTTTTCCACTCCGGGTGGCCTGGAGTATACTGCGAACAACGGCGAGATCGAGAATCCGGGAGGCATATCCCATGCAGCGTACCTGGACAGCCGTTCCCCCCGGCCAGGCCCGCTCCTCCACTGCCTGGGCGTTGGGCGACCTGACCTTCGACTGGGCGATGGCCGCCCTGTCCCTGGTCTTTGCCGGAGGCCTCTATCTGGACGGATGGGCCCACAACCACGGCCGGGTGGACGACTCCTTCTTCACCCCCTGGCACGCCTTCTTCTACGGGGGCTTCGCCCTGGTGGTCCTGGTGCTCTTGGCCCGGATGGAGCGCAACCGACGGCAGGGTCGTCCCGCGATCCCCAGGGGCTATGGCCTGACCCTGGTGGGCAGTCTGGTCTTTGCTGCGGGCGGGCTGGGCGATCTCCTCTGGCACAGCCTCTTCGGCATCGAGGAGGAGCTGGAGGCTCTGTTCAGCCCCACCCACTTGGCCCTGGGTGTGGGCCTGGCCCTGGTGGTGAGCGGGCCCCTGCGTGCAGCCTGGGCCCGGCCAGGCCGCCAGGGGAACCTGCGGACCCTGGGACCGGCCCTGCTCTCCACGGCTCTGCTCCTCAGTGTGTTCACCTTCTTCCTCATGTTCTCCCATCCGGTGGCGGTGATGATCGGCGGCCGCAGCCACCTCTACTTCGCCACCGAGGTGGGGCAGATGGCCGGCCTGCTGGGCCTGATGACAACGGCCGGCCTGTTGGTGGGCCACGCATACCTGCTTTTCCTCCGCTGGGAGGTGCCCCCAGGCGGGCTGACGCTGGTCTGGGGGCTGAACACCCTGGCCATGACCGGGCTCCTCTACGAGGATCCGGCCCAGCTCTGGCTGGGTGGGGCCTGGATCGGGGCCGCGGCCCTTGCAGAGGGGCTGGCCCGCCTCCTGAGACCGTCGCCCGGCCGGCCCCTCGCGTTCCGGGTCTGGGGCTTCGCGGCTCCGGTGCTCCTCTACGCCGCGTACTGGGCCGCGCTCCTGGCCACCGACGGCACCCGGTGGGCGGTCCACCTGTGGGCCGGCTCCGTGGTCCTGGGCGGGTTGACGGGCTGGGCCCTCTCGTTCCTGGTGGCGCCCCCCACGCCTCCCGCCGATCCCTCGGCCCCTGCAGGCGAGGTAGCCCCATGAGGATCCCCCTCCCTGCCCTCACGGTGGAACAGATGCGGGAGGTGGACCTCCGGCTCCTCCAGGACTACGCCTTCGATCGGCTCCAGCTCATGGAGAACGCAGGCCGCAACCTGGCCATCCTGGCCGCCCGGATGTTGGACCACGACCTGGATGGCCGGCCGGTGGTGGTGCTGGCCGGCCGGGGCCACAACGGCGGCGGAGGCCTGGTGGCCGCGCGCCACCTGATGAACTGGGGGGCCTGGGTCCAAGTGCTCCTGACCCATGAGCCGGATCGATTTGCCGGAGCCCCAGGCCATCAACTGGCCATCCTGGAGGCCATGGGGGTGGCCCTGGCCTGGGCCGAGGAGGGCTGGGAGCTGCCCCCCGGGGACCTGGTCATCGACGCCATCGTGGGCTATGGACTGAGTGGCCCTCCCCGGGGGGCCCCCGGGGAGATGATCCGTCTGGCCAACAGCAGCCCGGCTCCCGTGCTCAGCCTGGATGCGCCCAGCGGCCTGGACCTGGGCACCGGCTCCTGTCTGGAGCCCTGCATCCAGGCCGCCGCTACCCTGGCCCTGGCCCTGCCCAAGGTCGGGCTGGTCCGCGGGCCGGCCCAGAGAGCCGTGGGCCGGCTCTACCTGGCCGACATCGGCGTGCCACCGGACCTCTACACCTTCCTAGGGCTGGACGTGCCGCCCCTGTTCGCTCGGGACACCGTGGTGCCCCTGACGGTGGAGGCCAACCAGGCCTGGCTGGTGGTGGAGGCGCCCACGTGAGGGCCGCGGTGCTGGTCAACGGCCGGGTGGAGGACTACACCTGGCTGGAACGCTGGATAGGCCGGGCCGACTATATCGTGGCCGCGAACGGAGGGCTGCGCCACTGCCAGGCCCTGGGCTGCACCCCCCACGTGATCGTGGGAGACCTGGACAGCGCTCCCCCTGAACTGGTGGCCCACTACCAGGGGCTGGGGAGCCAGGTGGAGCGCCATCCCCCGGCCAAGGACAAGACAGACCTGGAACTGGCCGTGGAGCGGGCCATCCGGGATGGGGCCACAGAGGTCACCCTGCTGGGGGCTCTGGGCGGTCGGCTGGACCAGGCGGTGGCCAACCTGATGCTGTTGGCCCGTTCCGACTGGCCGGTGCCCGTATCCCTGGCCGAGGCAGACCAGGTGGCCCAGGTCGTCCGAGACGACACCACCCTGGTGCTGGACCTTCCCCCAGGTGCCCTGGTGAGTGCCCTTCCTCTCAGCCAGGAGGTCACGGGGATCACCTACCGGGGACTGGCATATCCTCTGGAGGACGGCACCCTGGTGCGGGGGAGCACCCGGGGCGTGAGCAACGCGGTGGTGGAGCCCCCGATCACGGTCCGGGTCGGCCGGGGCGTGTTGATGGTGGTCTACCAGGTGGAGATCGACGACGTTCTGGGAGAGCCCAGTCGGGACAACCGAGACAACAGGTAGAGGACTAGAGGACGGAGAGGACCATGCGACTGGAGAACAAGGTGGCCCTGATCACCGGCGCAGGGAGCGGCATCGGCCGGGAGTCCGCACGGCTCTTCGCGCAGGAGGGCGCGGCCGTGGTGGTGGCGGATGTGGACGAGGCCGGAGGCCAGGAGACCGTGGCCCAGATCCAGGAGGCCGGAGGCCGGGCCCTGTTCGTGCGCGCGGACGTGTCCAGGGCCGCAGACTGTCGGCAGATGGTGGCCGCGGCCGAGGAGACCTTCGGTGGGCTCCACATCCTCTTCAACAACGCGGGCATCATGCTGGCCGAGGACAGCGACGCGGTGGACACGGACGAGACCATCTGGGACCGGACCATGGCGGTGAACCTGAAGGGGGTCTTCCTGGGCTGCAAGTACGGCATCCCCGCGCTGCGGCGCAGTGGGGGCGGTTCCATCATCAACGTGGCCTCCTTTGTGGCCTTGATGGGCGCGGCCACCCCCCAGATCGCGTACACGGCCAGCAAGGGCGGGGTCCTCTCCCTGACCCGAGAGATCGCGGTGATCCATGCCCGGGAGAAGATCCGGGCCAACGCGCTCTGCCCTGGCCCCCTGCGCACCGAGCTGCTGATGAAGGTGTTGGACACCGAGGCCAAGCGCCATCGCCGGCTGGTCCACATCCCCATGGGTCGGTTCGGCGAGGCCGCGGAGATCGCCCGGGCAGCCCTCTTCCTGGCCTCGGACGAGTCCTCCTACATGACCGGAGCCACGGTGGTGGTGGACGGAGGCATCACCGCCGCGTACGTCACCCCGGAATAGCCCGCCTCGTCCTCTCCCGGGCGCGTGGCTCGTCGCCTATTTCCCGCGCTTCCTCCGCTTCACCGTGGTGACCTGGGCGAGCTTGTCGGCCCGTCGGCTCTTGCCCTTGTTGCCCGCCCCCGGGGGACGGGAAGGGGCCGTGGGTCTCCGGGCCGCCTTCGGCGACCGGGAAGCCCGAGCGCTGGCGGAGCCCGGCACGGCCCTGTTCCCTGCCGCCCGGGAGACGGCCTTGCCGTCGCCGGCCTCCTGCACATTGCGGGCAACGCCGGCCGACGTTCGGCCGGGGGCCCGGCTCGGGGGCGTGTCCGTCGGGCGCGAGGACGGCTCCTGGATGCTGTCCGACGGAACGCCCGGCTCCCAGGGGGCCACAGGATGGACGGTGGCCACCTGGTCCCCCTGGGCCAGGGGCACCACCAGCCCTCCTTGGGTGCTGCGTCCGCTGACCGGCACCACCGCCAGCTCGGTGGGCCGGGCGATCCCCTTGGCCGTCACGAACAGGATCCACGGGTGGCGACGGGGCTCCACCACCGCGGCGTGGACCACCGGCCCGGTTCGGTCTGCGACCCGGTGGGCAATGATGCCGCTGCCATGGCGCCCCTGGACCGAATACTCGGCCAGGGGGGTGCGTTTGGCAAACCCCCGGCAGGTGACGCTCAGAAGCTGGCCCTCGGGGATCACCCGACAGGCCGCCACCACCCGGTCCCCTCTCCGGAGCTTGATGCCCCCCACCCCACCGGCCGCCAATCCCATGGTGCGCACCTCCGTCTCCGCGAAGCGGATGGACTGGCCCTCCCGGGTGACCAGGACAACCTGGTCCTGGCCCGAGGTGGTGAAGGCCCACCCCAGGGCATCGCCGGCCTCCACCCGCATCACCTCTGGTTGGCCCGGCGCGGCCTGGAGGAAATCGGCCAGCGCGATCCGCTTCACCGCGCCCTTCTCGGTGGCCAGGAAGAGCGCACCCCGGGCCTCCTGGGGCTCGCCCCGGGGAAGGGCCAGGACGGCCCGCACGGTGTCCCGGCGGCTGAAGTCGGTGAGCTCGGCCAGGTGTCTGGCCGTCCCCTCGGGGATCCGATGGATGCCCACCCGGCAGCAGCGCCCTCGGGTGTTGAACAGGTAGAGGTAGTGTCGGGTGTTGGCCAGCAACACGGCCACCGCGCCGTTCCGGCCGACCTTGCGCAGACCACTGCCCGAGAGGCCGGTGTAGGGGTGGCGGCAGACCTCACCGTTGGCCCCCACGGTGACCCAGACCGGCTGATCCGGCAGCAGGTCTGTGGCCGTGAGGGTGCCCTTGGTCCGGGCCACGATCTGGGTACGTCGCCCATCCGCGAAGCGGTCCTTGACCTCCAGGAGCTCCTCCTGGATGAGGGCCAGCATCTTCCGGGGGCTGGCCAGGAGCTCTTCCAGATGGCGGATCCGCCCCTGGAGCTCCTTGAACTCCTCCTGGAGCCGACGTCGTTCCAGGGCGGCCAGCCGTTTCAGGGGCATGTCCAGGATGGCCTGGGCCTGGACCTGGGTGAAGCCGAACTGGCGCATGAGGTTGGTGCGGGCCGTCTCCACCCGCCGGCTCCGTCGGATGGTGGCGATGACCGGGTCCAGGATGTCCAGGGCCTTGAGCAGGCCCTCCACGATATGGCTCCGCTCCCGGGCCCGGGCCAGGTCGAACTCCGACCGCCGACGCACCACCTCCTGGCGGTGTTCCACGAAGAGCTGGAGGATCCGCTTCAGGTTCAGAACCCGGGGCTCCCCGTCCACCAGGGCCAGCATGGACATGCCGAAGGTCTGCTGGAGGGGAGTATGCTTGAAGAGCTCCGCCAGGACCGCTTTGGGATCCACGTTGCGGGTGAGCTCGATGACGATGCGCATGCCCGTCCGATCGCTCTCGTCCCGCAGATCGGTGATGCCCTCGATCTTGTCGTCTCGGACCAGGGTGGCGATGCGTTCCAACAGGTTGGTCTTGTTGGTCTGATAGGGCAGTTCGGTGATCACGATGCGGCTGCGCCCCCGGCTCATCTCCTCGAAGTGGGCCTTGGCCTGGACTACCAGCCGGGCCCGGCCGGTGGCATAGCCCTGGGCGATGGCGTCGATCCGTTCCTCTCCCTTGGGCCCCAGCCGATAGCGGTAGACAATGCCCCCGGTGGGGAAATCCGGCCCCTGGATGAAACGCATCAGCTCGTCCACCCCCACCCGGTCCAGACGATCCCACCGTTCGATGACGTAGACCAGGGCGTCGATGACCTCGCCCAGGTTGTGGGGAGGGATGTTGGTGGCCATGCCCACCGCGATGCCGTTGGCGCCGTTGACCAGCAGGTTGGGAAGAACGGCCGGTAGGATGGCCGGTTCCTTCAGGGTATTATCGAAATTGGGGCGCCAGTCCACGGTCTCCTTGTGCAGATCGGCCCACATCAACTGGCTGATCTCGGCCAGGCGGGCCTCGGTGTAGCGCATGGCCGCGGCGTTGTCGCCGTCGATGGAGCCGAAGTTGCCCTGGCCGTCCACCAGGGGATAGCGGAGGCTGAAATCCTGGGCCATCCGCACCATGGCGTCGTAGACGGCCGCGTCGCCGTGGGGGTGGTATTTGCCCAACACCTCGCCCACGATGCGGGCGCTCTTCTTGTAGGGCCGATCGTGGAGCAGGCCCATCTCGGCCATGGCGTAGAGGATACGCCGGTGCACGGGCTTCAGACCATCCCGGACGTCCGGAAGGGCCCGGGCCACGATGACGCTCATGGCGTAGTCCAGGTAGGCCTCCTGCATCTCCTGGACAATGTCCACTTCCTGGATAAGGCCGATGGCAGGGGAGTTCTCCGTCATTGTAGGATCTCGTTGGCGCGGATCGCGCGTCGGAGCGCGTCGGATGGATGGCGGCAGGTGGCCGCCCCATTGGAGCCAGTCCCACCGGACAGCAGGAGCCGACCACAAGGTGCCCCCGTGGGCCGCGGACCGGTTCCCGCTCCCCCGGTCCCGTCCAGGCATCGTCGTCGCGCTCGGGTTGCACCCCAGGCCTGCCCGGCCCTGAGGCCCGACAGGCCTGGGCCGAAACAGCCGGCCGGCCAGGGTTCGTGGCCCTGCCTCGGGCCCTGGCCGGCTCCCACAGGACAGGTGTGTGTATGCATCGAGTCTATGAGCCCCCGACCCTGGAACGACATCTCCGGGCACATCGAGCCCTGCTTCGACTGGCCACGCTGGAGGGCCCCATCGATCCGGAGATGTTGCTCCGCCAGGCGGCCCAACTGGCCGCCGAACTGGCCGCCGCGGATGTCTGCTGGCTCCATCCCCGGCGGACTGTCCACACCGACGAGGCCCCCGAGTGCCGGTGCCTCCTGGCCGAGGCCCTGCCCATCGTCGGCGAGGCCCCCGAGGCCGAGAACGGCCACCCCGCTCGCCCCCTGACCCCCGCGGAACTGGCCCAGGCCATGGACCCCTACACGGTCACCCCCTATCCGGAGGACCCCCGCTATCTGGTGGTGCCCCTCACCCGGATGGACCGGGTGCTGGCGGTGTCGGTCCTGTTCCGCCGGGGGAGCGAGTTCACCCCGGAAGAGATGGACCTGGTGGGGGAGCTGAGCCTGCACCTGAGCTCGGTGCTCCAGAGCCAACATCTCTTCGCGGCCCGCTCCACCCTGATCGAGCTGGCCCAACACCTGACCTCCGAGCTCCACCTGACCCCCCTGCTGGAGACCATTGTCCGGGCCGCGGCCACCATGGTGGACGCCCAGGCCAGCTCCATCCTCCTCATCCAGCCGGACGGGACCACCATGCGCTTCGCCGCGGTCCACGGGTTGAACGAGATGGACCGAGAACGGCTGCGTTCCCTGGTGGTGCCCCTGCACGGCAGCATGGCCGGCTCGGTCGCCCTCACCGGCAAGGCCCTGGTGAGCAACGACGTGGCCCGGGATCCCCGCTTCTACGCCGGGGTCAGCGACAGCCTGGAACTGAAGACCCGTTCCCTCCTGGCCGTCCCCCTGGTGGCCCAGGACCGCCCCATCGGTGCCCTGGAGGTCATCAACCACAAATACGGGGACGGTTTCCGCCCGGACGACGTGGATGTGCTCACCCTGTTCGCCACCCAGGCCGCCATCGCCATCCAGAACGCCCGCCTGCTGGCCGAACGGGAGGAACGGCTGAACCAGATCCGCCAGCTGGAACAGCGCAAGTCCCAGTTCATCGCGCTGGCCAGCCACGAGCTACGCACTCCCCTGAACCTGGTCAGCGGCTACGCGGCCCTCATGCGCTCCTACCTGGAGGAGATGGCCCTGCCCTCGGAGCACCCGGTGATGGACAGCCTGGGCTACCTGGAGCACGCCACGGCCCGGCTCATCGAGATGGTGGGCAACATCACCAGCCTGCACAACCTGGAGACCGGGGCCACCCAACTGCTCATCGACCGCAACGACCTGGTGCCCATCATGCGCTCCGCCGCGGCCGACTACCGGGGTTGGTGCCGGCGCAAGGGCCTGGAACTGCAGCTCCAGGTCCCCGACCATCCGGTCCACGCCATGTGCGACTCCCTGGAGACGAACCGGATCCTCCACTGCCTGCTGAGCAACGCGGTGAAGTTCACCCCAGAGGGCGGACGGATCGTCCTCGCGGCCACCCCGCTGCCGGACCCTGCCGAGGGGGATGGGGCACCGCCCCAGGAGGTGCTGGTCTCCGTGGCCGACACCGGCCCTGGCATCCCGCCAGACCGGCTGGACGCCATCTTCGAACGCTTCGCCCAACTGGACGACCACCTGCGCAGGGCCCAGGGCGGCATCGGTCTGGGCCTGCCCTTGGCCAAGGGGCTGGTGGAGAAACACGGCGGTCGCCTGTGGGTGGAGAGCACCGTGGGGGTCGGCAGCACCTTCTACTTCACCTTGCCCGCCGGCTGATGAGGGCTCTGCCCCCGCAGGGCGAGGATCCGATCCCGCAGCTCGGCCGCCCGCTCGAACTCCAACGCCTGGGCCGCGGCCCGCATCTCCTCCTCCAGGGCTGCCACCAGTTGCTCCCGCTCCTCCGGGGACAGAGGGGCCTCCTGGGGCTCCAAGGCGGTCGCCGGCTCCCGGGCCGTGGCAGGAGCGCGAGCCACGTACTCGGCCGGCTCCTCGGCCAGGGCATGGAGCCGATCCGTCAGATCCCGAATGGGCTTGACGATGCTCTGGGGCCGGATGCCGTGGCTTCGGTTGTAGGCCTCCTGGATCTGCCGACGCCGGTGGGTCTCCTCCAGGGCCCGACGCATGGAGTCGGTGACCCGGTCCGCGTAGAGGATGGCCTTGCCCTCCGCGTGGCGGGCAGCCCGGCCGATGGTCTGGATGAGCGCGGACTCGCTGCGCAGGAAGCCCTCCTTGTCCGCGTCCAGGATGGCCACCAGGGTCACCTCGGGCAGGTCCAGCCCCTCCCGGAGCAGGTTGATGCCCACCACCACGTCGTAGACCCCGGTGCGCAGGTCTCGGAGGATCTCCACCCGTTCGATGGTGTCGATCTCGCTGTGCAGGTAGTGGACCCGGATGCCCAGCTCGGCCAGATACTCGGCCAGGTCCTCGGCCATCCGCTTGGTGAGGGTGGTGACCAGGGCCCGCTGCCCTCGGGCCACCCGGTCCTGGATCTCGCCCACCAGGTTGTCGATCTGCCCCTCCGTGGGGCGGACCTCCACCACAGGGTCCAACAGGCCCGTGGGCCGGATGATCTGCTCCACCGTCTGCTCGGCCCGCTCCCGCTCGTAGGGGCCGGGGGTGGCGCTGACATAGATCACCTGGTGGACGCTCTCCTCGAACTCCTGAAAGGTCAGGGGACGGTTGTCCAGGGCGCTGGGCAGGCGGAAGCCGTGCTCCACCAACACCTGTTTGCGGGAGCGATCCCCCGCGTACATGCCCCGGATCTGGGGCACGGTCATGTGGCTCTCGTCGATGATGGTCAGGAAATCCGGCGGGAAGTAATCCAGCAACGTCCAAGGCCGGCTTCCCGGCGGACGACGGGCCAGGTGGCGGCTGTAGTTCTCCACCCCGTTGCAGTAGCCCACCTCCCGCAGCATCTCCAGGTCGTATCGGGTACGTTGCTCCAGCCGCTGGGCCTCCAGGAGCTTGCCCTGGGCCCGAAACCGGGCAAGCTGGTCCTCCAGCTCGGCCTCGATGTCCCGGAGGGCCTCCGCCAGCTTCTCCTGGGGGGTGATGAAGTGCTTGGCCGGATAGATCTCCAGGCTCGAGTGTTCGGCCAGGATCTCCCCGGTCAGGGTGTCGATCTCGGTGATGCGCTCCACCTCGTCGCCCCAGAAGCTGATGCGATAGGCGGTCTCCCCGTAGGCCGGCTGGACCTCCAGCACATCCCCCCGGACCCGGAAACGGCCGCGCTGGAGGGTGCTGTCGTTCCGTTCGTAGTAGATGTCCACCAGATGGCGCAGGACCTGGTTGCGCCGCACCATCTCCCCCACCCGAAGCTGGAGCACCACCCGGCCGTAATCCTGGGGGCTGCCCAGGCCATAGATGCACGAGACCGAGGCCACGATGACCACATCCCGCCGACTGAGGAGGGCACTGGTCGCGGCCAGGCGCAGGCGATCGATCTCCTCGTTGATCTTGGCGTCCTTCTCGATGTAGGTGTCGGTCCGGGGGATGTAGGCCTCGGGCTGGTAGTAGTCGTAGTAGGAGACAAAGTACTCCACCGCGTTCTCAGGGAAGAACTCCCGAAACTCGCTGTAGAGCTGGGCGGCCAGGGTCTTGTTGTGCGCGATGACCAGGGTGGGACGCTGGACCCGCTCGATGACCTTGGCCATGGTGTAGGTCTTGCCCGAACCGGTGACGCCCAGGAGGACCTGATGCCGGAGCCCCTGCTGGACACCCCGGGCCAGCTTCTCGATGGCCTGGGGCTGATCCCCGGTCGGTTCGTAGTGGCTGACAACCCGAAAAGGAGGCATGGCTGCGGACAGAAGACCCGGACAGACGGCTCCCGGAGCCGACAGAGCCCCGGACACGACGAACAAACGTTCGTGCATCTCGAGTATAGTATACCGCCATGTGGGCCAGATGTCCACTTGCCCGCGGAGGGGAAAATTCCCGACGTCCAGAGAAGGCCCGGGGAACCCGGTCGGGTCCAGGCGGTGGGGTTCTCGGACGCCCGGGGCCCTTCCCCCGCCCCATTGGAGGGCCGGCCGCGACCTCCGGTTGAGCCGCGACGTAAATGCTGCTAGAATGGAACCACGAACCCCGACCCCAGGGCGGTTGTCCATGTCCCGGGGCACCCGCAAACGCACAGACCGCCCACCTGCCCACCAGGAGCCGAGACACCGATGATCGCCCCCATCCGTCGGTACACTCTCCCCTTGTTGCTGGCTGGGCTGATCCTGGTCCTGGGCGCAGGCCTGGCCCACGGCCAGGGAAAGGCCTTCCTCTGGGAGCGCTTCGACGTCGACATCTCGGTGGGCCAAGACGGCACCTTCCAGGTGGTGGAACGGCAGCAGATCCGCTTCACCCGCGGAACGTTCACCTTCGGCTACCGGGAGATCTCCAAACGCTACCTGGTGGCCATCGATGGGTGGACCCTCCAGGACGACGAGGGCAACCGCTACCGACAGGCCCCCCTGGGGACAGAGCAGCCCTACACCTTCACCGTGGAGGACACCCCAGACAGCTACGTGGTCCGCTGGTACTTCCCGCCCACCGGCGAGAGCATCCACACCTACCATCTGGGCTACCGGGTCCACGGCGGCCTCCGCTTCTACGATGAAGGGGACCAGCTCTGGTGGAAGGCCATCTACCCCGAGCGGAGCTTCGACGTGCTCCAGGGCCGGGTCACGGTCACCGCGCCCGGACCCATCCAACGATACGCGGCCTACATCGCAGGCGAGGAGGCCGGTCCACGGGTCACGGCCACCCAGGTGGACCAGAACGTCCTGGTGTTCGACCTGAACCGGACCTTGGGCCCCGGAGAGGACCTGGAGGTCCGGGTCCAGTGGCCCCACGGCCTCGTCCAGGGAAGCCCGGCCCCCTGGCAGGAGGCCGCGGACGCGGAGGCCGCACGCCTGGAGGCCCAGCGCCGGTTCATCGAACGCTGGCGCCCCGTGGCCACCCTGGGTTTCGGCCTGCTGGGCGTGCTCTTCGTCCTGGGGGGGCCGCTTCTCCTCTACGTCCTGTGGTACAATCTGGGCCGGGACACCCCTGTGGAGGTGGTGGCCGAGTATCTCCCGGAACCTCCGGACGACCTGCCCCCGGGCCTGGCCGGCGCGCTGGTGGACGAGACGGTGGACATGGAGGACATCCTGGCCACCATGGTGGACCTGGCCCGACGCAAGGTCATCAGCATCACCGAGATCAAGGAAGAGGGCCTGATGGGCCTCATCCAGAACACCGACTTCCTCTATCGCTGGGAGCAACCGGACGCGCCCCTGGCCGACTTCGAGCGGGAGCTGCTGGTCGGGATGTTCGGCCGGAAGAAGGAGGTGAAGCTGTCCAGCCTGAAGAACCGCTTCTACCGGAAGCTGCCCAAGGTACGCAAGGCCATGTACCAGGAGCTGGTCCAGCGCCACCTCTTCGTGAAGAACCCGGAAACCGTGCGCAACCAGTGGGGGTGCCTGGGCGTGTCGGCCCTCCTGGTCTCCCTGCTGGTAGGGTTCGTCCTGGTGAGCCTCTTCCGCGACCTGACCCCCGCGGCCATCCTTCCGGGCATCGGCATGGGGATCACGGCCCTGGGGCTGCTGATCCTCTCCCGGTTCATGCCCCGGAAGACCCAGGAAGGGGCCGAGGCCGCGGCCCGATGGCAGGCCTTCAAACGCTACCTGACCCACATCGACCGCTACGAGGATCTGGAGGCCAAGAAGGAGATCTGGGACCAGTACCTGCCCTACGCGATCGCCTTTGGCATCGAGCGGGACTACATCCGGAAGTTCGAGCAGGTGAACGCGCCCGCACCCGGATGGTACATCCCCGACCCCACCCTCTACGGCCCCTATCGCCGTTGGTACTACGAGGGCGGTGCGCCTCCGTCCCCGGGCACATCCGGCCGCATCGGCCGGATGTCCGAGGCAGGAGGAGCCGAGGGCGGTCTGGGCCGAGGTCTCAGCGAAGCCAGCCGCGGGCTCGGCACCAGCCTGTCCACCATGAGCCGGGGGCTCGGCGCCATGCTCACCGGCGCCAGTGCCACGTTGGCCAGCCGCCCGTCCAGTTCCTCCAGCGGCGGCGGATGGAGCGGCGGCGGTGGAGGCGGCGGGGGGGGCGGAGGCGGAGGCGGCGGCGGCTTCGGCTGAACCCGGCCCGGCGCCCCCGATATCGCCCGCAGGACCATGTTGAGCCGGGTCCCCGCCTGGAGACCCGAACTCGTTTCCAGCCCTAGCCCCATGGATGGAGCGTGCTATGCGAGGAGGCGGCCGGATCGTCGGCCTGGCAGTCATGGTCATCTCGGTGGTCCTCTTCATCGGCTGGACCGGGGTGGTGATCACCGCGGTCCAGGCCGCGGAGGGGAGCCTGGGCGGCACCCTGCTGGGGATCTTCCTGGCCCTGGTGGTGTGCGCCCCCCTGTTCGCCGTCGGCTTCTACCTCTTTCGGCGAGGTACCCGGGAGGAGGCGGAGTTCGCCCGGGCCGCCCGGCAGCGGACCATCCTCAACATGGTGTTGACCCAGGGCCAGGTGACCCTGGAGGAGCTCATCGCGGAACTGCAGATGCCCCGTGCCGAGATCGAGGACCTGATCCGGGACCTGGTGGGCAAACGGCTCTTCAGCGGCGCCATCAACTGGGACCGGGGCATCCTCTACAGCGTGGAGAGCCAGGCCCTGGTGGAGAACCGCAAATGCCCCAACTGCGGCGGCGAGCTGGAGTTCGCGGGGAAGGGGCTCATCGAATGCCCCTGGTGCGGCAGCCAGGTCTTCCTCACCGAACGGGCGGCCGCGCAGACCACTGCCCAGAGAGCGTGAGCCGGGCCGGCGACACGGCAGACGGCCCAGGACGTGCCCTGGCCCCCGGCCCGGGCGGCCACCACGGAGACCACAAAGGAGATCCAGACCGATGACCAGCGAACCCGACCGAGACCCGTCGACCCCCTCCATGTACCCGAGCAGCGACGAGGCCGTGGAACAGGCCCAGGAGGCAATGGGCCCGGTGGAGCGCATCCTGAAAGGCCTGCCCGTCCTCCGGGACTACGTGGACCGGGAGCTGCGTCGAGAGGCCGACCGACGCCTGCGGGAGACCATCGCCCAGGGATTGGAGGGCCAACGCCAGCGGCTCTACGACCTCCAACAGCGGCTGCTCCGACAGGGGGGCCTGCGTTACCTGGACGACGTGGACAATGCGGTCCAGCGGCTTCAGATCCTGATCGACCGGGTGAAACACGCCGGCAGCGGCTACACAGGCCTCTTCGACCGAGTCCGGGTGAGGGAAGAACAACTGCGTGCCCTGTATCGCTTCGACCGGGCCCTGGCCCAGCGGGTGGACGAGATCCGCCAGGCCATCGATCGCCTGCGGAGAGCCGTCCAGGAGGATCGGGAGATCCACCGGGCCATCGACCAGCTCAGCGAGAAGGTGGCCGAGCTGAACCGGCTGTTGGATCGACGCAGCGCGGCCCTCGAGGACCCGGAGCTGCTCCAGCCGGAGAACGCGCCCGAGGTGGGCCCGGAATGGCTGGCCCAGCCCCCCGAGGAGATCCCCGATGCCGAGCCCTCCTCCGAGGAGGACCGTTCCCCCCCGAACCCCGGCCCTTGAACGTGTTGCCTGCCCACCGGAACCATCCCCGGCCACTACGGTAAAGGAGGTCACCCATGCCGCGTATCATTGACGTCATCGAAGCCCCTGATCAGCGAGCAGACGAGCTGGTTGTCCGGGTCCCGGAGGTGGGGGCCGGGGATTTCCGCCTGGGCAGCCAGCTCATCGTCCGGGAGAGCCAACGGGCCGTCTTCTACCGGGACGGCAAATCGCTGGACGTGTTCGGCCCTGGACGGCACACCCTGACCACCGCCAACCTGCCGCTCCTGTCCGACCTGTTGCGGCTGGCCACCGAGGGGAAGGACATCTTCACGGCCGAGGTCTACTTCGTCAACATGCGGGAGCTCACCGATCTGAAGTGGGGCACCCCCGAGCCCATCACCCTCCGGGACTCGGACCTGGGCCTGGTGCGCCTGCGCTCCTTTGGCCAGTACTCCATGCAGGTGGCCGACCCCAAACGGTTCGTGGACCAGTTCGTGGGCACCCAGGGCCTCTACCGCACGGCCCAGATCGCGGACTTCCTGCGGGGGGTCATCATCAGCCGCCTGACCGACGTGCTGGGCGAGAACATGACCAGCATCCTGGACCTGCCCCGTCTCTTCGACGAGCTCAGCGCGGCCCTCCGGGCCAGGCTCCAGGACGATTTCACGGCCATGGGGCTCGGCCTGAAGCAGTTCCGCATCATCTCCATCAGCCCCACAGAGGAGACCGCCCAGGCCATCGACGAACGGGCCAGCATGGGCGCCATCGGCGACATGAACGCGTACATGCAGTTCAAGGCCGCCCGGGCCATCGGCGACGCCGCGCAACAGCCCGGCGGCGGCTCCAGCGAAGGGCTGGGCATGGGCGCCGGGCTGGGCATGGGCATGGGGATGGCCAGCATGATCGCCCAGGCCATGGGACAGGGGCAGTCGTCCAGCGGCGCCCCCACAGGCCAGGGCCCTGCCGAGGGCGGAACCACCGTCCCCGAGGTGATGACCCTGGACCAGGCCGCGGCCTACCTCCAGGTGAGCCCTGCAGACGTCCAGGCCCTCATCGATTCCGGGGAACTCAAGGCCCGGAAGATCGGCAACCAGGTGCGGATCAGCAAGAAGGCCATCGACCAGTTCCTACAGGGATAGCCCAGGGCCGGACCGCACTCCATCCTCCCCCGGACAGTTGCACCCATCCTCTCCATCCGGTATCATGGTCGGGGGCACGGCGGCAGCAGACCGTGCCCCCGGCCGTTGAGACGGAACCGTGTCCCCCTAGCCCCCAGGCCCGGTCGGCATGGACGCTCCTCCAGGCACCGGGGGAAGCGGCCTGTGCCGATGGAGCTCGGGGCTCGGTGGTGGCCACAATCCGGGGGAAAAGCCGCCATGAAGATCCTGCGCACGCCCGACCACGCCTTCTCCCATCTCCCCGACTTCCCCTACGAACCCCGCTACGTGGACGTGCCCGGCCCCCACGGCATCCCCCTGAGAATGGCCTACGTGGAGGTCGGCCCCCCCGACGGCCCGGTGGTGCTCCTCCTCCACGGCGAGCCCACCTGGAGCTTCCTGTATCGGAAGGTGATCCCGCCCCTGGCCGCGGCCGGCTACCGGGTCATCGCACCGGATCTGATCGGGTTCGGGCGCTCCGACAAGCCCGGAGCCGTGGCCGACCACACCTACGCCCGCCATGTGGACTGGATGGACGCGTTCCTCCGCCGCCTGGGCCTGGAGGAGCTGACCCTCTTCGGCCACGACTGGGGCGGCCTGATCGGTCTCCGGTTGGTGGCCCGCCATCCCCACCGCTTTGCCCGGGTGGCGGTGGCCAACACCGGGCTGCCCACGGGCGACCTCCCGATGAACCAGGCCTTTCAGCGCTGGCAACAGTACGTGGCCTCCGCGCCGCGCCTCCCCATCGGTCGTATCGTCCAGAGCGGCTGTCTCACCCGCCTGCCCGCCCCGGTGTTGGCCGCCTACGAAGCCCCCTTCCCCGACCCGGCCTTCCAGGCCGGCCCCCGGGCCATGCCGGCCCTGGTCCCCACCCGCCCCGACCACCCGGAAAGCCAGGCCAATCGCCGGGCATGGCAGATCCTGGAAGGCTGGGACCGACCCTTCCTCACCCTCTTCAGCGACGGCGACCCCATCACCCGCGGGGGTGAGCGCCCCTTCCAGGAACGGGTGCCCGGGGCCCGGGGACAGCCCCACGCGCGGGTGGAGGGCGCCGGACACTTCCTCCAGGAAGACCGGGGCGAGGAGGTGGCAGAACGTCTCCTCGCGTGGCTGGGACCGGCCCAGGATGGCCCCTTCCACCTGGGCAGCCCGGAAGCGGGTGCCGGGTCCGGCGAGGGGCCTCCAGGGCCCGAAACCTCCCGCCACTGGGCCGTGGAGGCCACGGTGGAACGCATCCGCCGGGAAGGCCGGAACCTGGGGCGGGGCATCCTGAAAGTGGACGGGTTCGTCAACCATCAGCTGGACCCCAGCCTGGCCCAAGGATGGGGCCAGGCCTTTGCCCAGGCCTTCGCGGCCCTGGGAGTGACCCCGGTGACCAAGGTGGTCACCGCGGAAGTCAGCGGCATCGCACCCGCCCTGGCCACGGGCATGGCCCTGGGGGTGCCCGTGGTCTACGCGCGCAAGAAGCGCCCCATCACCATGCCGGACGGCTTCTACGTGGCCGAGGCCCCCAGCCACACCAAGGGCGGTGTGGTGCGCCTCATGATCTCCCCAGAGTACCTGACTCCCGAGGATCGGGTGTTGCTCATCGACGACTTCCTGGCCTCGGGCCTGACCATCGACGCCCTGGCCCGGCTGATCCTCCAGTGTGGGGCCACCCTGCTGGGCATCGGCTGCGTCATCGAGAAGGCCTTCGAGGAGGGACGACGCCAACTGGCCCATCTCCACGTGCCCATCGTCAGCCTGGCCGTGGTAGAACGGATGGAGGGGGATGCCATCCACGTGCGTCCCGGCCTCTGAACCCCCTGTTGGATGCCCCCGGGCCGGTCGAGCTAGCTGCCCTCAGCACGCCGAAGCCCCCGTGAGCGCCGGCCCTGCCGGCACCCCGCCGGGGGCCCACACCGTCCACCGCAGCCACCTTCCCCTCCACCCCACCACACCTCGACGACCACCCGAGGCGCCCGGCCATCCCGCATCCCCTGGCACTGCCCGGAGACCGAAACAGACCTGAAGTAGGACAGAAGGGAACTTCTGCCGGCGAAGCCCGTTTGGTATCATGGTGGCTACTCCACCGCGCCCATCCGTCGCCCCAATGCAGGGGACGAGCCCTCCCCCGCGGCCGTTCCAGGAAGGAGGACCCCATGAGAGACCGTGCCTTGCCCGAACGCCGTCGAACCGCCCTCCACGCCGCGTCCCGGCGGGAGATCTTCCGGGCCGCGGGTCTGGCCCTGGCTGGCGCGGCCGCAGGGATCCAGGCCTCTCCCAGCCGGGCCGCGGATCCACCTCCGGAGCCGCCGCCGGCCATGCGCTCCCCCCGCCATCGCCGAACGGCCTCCCAAGGAGGTGGCCCCCCCGCCCGGCCCGAGCTGGGCGTCATCGTCCTCAACCGCCTGGCCTTTGGCCCCCGCCCCGGGGACCTGGACGCGTTTCGAGCCCTGGGCGCGGACGACCTCACCCGGCTGGGCAACTGGGTGGACGCCCAGCTGGCTCCGGAGACCATCGACGACAGCTCGTTCGAGGCCCGGCTGGCCGGATACGGCCTCACCACCCTGTCCAAATCCCTGGCCCAGCTCTGGGCCGATCACACCCAGAGCCAGGAGGCCCAGAGCTGGAAGTACCGGACGCTCCCCTTCCAGGAGACCGAGAAGGCCACGTTCCTCCGGGCCATCTACAGCGAACGCCAGCTGGTGGAGGTCCTGGCGGACTTCTGGCACAACCACTTCAACGTCTACGGCTACGAGTACTGGACCGCGCCGGTCTTCGTCCACTACGACCGGGACGTGATCCGAGGGCACATGCTGGGCAACTTCCGGGAGATGTTGGGCGCGGTGGCCCGGAGCCCGGCCATGCTCTACTACCTGGACAACCAGTCCAACTCCGGCGGCAACCCCAACGAGAACTACGCCCGCGAGCTGTTCGAGCTCCACACCATGGGCGCGGAGAACTACCTGGGCGTCCGGGCCGCGGACAGCGTGCCCACGGACGATCAGGGACGGCCGGTGGGCTACGTGGACGCAGACGTCTACGGCGCCACCACCTGCTTCACCGGTTGGCGGGTGGACCGAGACACGGGCCTCTTCCAGTTCAGCGCGGAGGACCACTTCCCCTATCAGAAGGTCGTCCTCCGGCGGATCATCGAGCCCTTCCTGGGCGAACGGGACGGCGAGATCGTGTTGGATCTCCTGGCAGAACACCCGGGCACCGCCCGCCACATCGCCCGGAAACTCTGCACCCGCCTGGTCGCGGACAGCCCCCCCGAGGCCCTGGTCCAGGAGGCCGCGGAGGTCTTCCACCGCCAGCGCAACGCGCCGGATCAGCTCAAACAGGTGGTCCGCACCATTGTGCTCTCCGAGGCCTTTCGGACCACCTGGGGCCAGAAGGTCAAACGCCCCTTCGAGTTCACCGTCTCGGTGCTCCGGGCCACCCAGACCGATTTCGACCCCATGGACGAGCACTTCTTCTGGGTGTACGATGTGATGGGCCAGCCCCTCTTCCAGTGGCCCCCACCCAACGGCTATCCCGACACCCGCGAGGCCTGGACCAGCACCATGCCCATGCTCCAGCGCTGGCGCATGGTGAACTGGCTCATGGAATGGGAGGTGGAAGGGGACGAGGGCCGAAGACGGCTTCCCATCCAGGGCATCATGCCCGGCAACGTGCGCACCCCTGAACAGATCGTGGACTGGTGGAGCCATCGTCTCCTGGGGTACACCCTGCCCCCCAACGAACGCGGCCCCATCGTGGACTTCATGGCCTACGGGCGGGCTCCCGATGCGGACCTGCCCCCCGATCAGGTGGACGAACGGCTGCGCTACGCGGTGGCGCTGATCCTCATGGCGCCCTCGTTCCAGTGGCGCTGAACCCAGGAGGGAACCTCACGATGAACGGAGTGCGCATGACCCGACGGAGCTTCATGGTGGGCTGTTCCGCGGCCATCGCGGCCATGGCCGGCGCCCGGATCAGCCACCTGGCCTTCGGCTCCCCAGAAGGCGAACCCAACCAGGAGGTGCTGGTGGTGGTCTTCCTGCGGGGAGGGATCGACGGCCTCTCGGTGGTCGCGCCCATGGAGGGAGAGGACCGGGGCTACTACGAGGCCGCCCGAGAGTCCATCGCGCTGCCCACCCAGGGCGACTACGCGGCCCTGCGCCTGGACGACTTCTTCGGCCTTCACCCCGCGGCCGCGCCCCTCTACGACCTCTACCAGGCCGGCCAGGCGGCCATCGTCCACGCGGCCGGCCTCACCGCAGACACCCGCAGCCACTTCGATGCCATGGCCTACATGGAACTGGGCACCCCCGGCCAGAAGTCCAGCACCTCCGGATGGCTCACCCGCCACCTCCTCACCTCCGGCGAGATCCCCGACGAGGTGATCATGCCCGTGGTCGCGGCCGGCGGCTCCACCCCCACTTCCCTCCGCGGCAGCACGGAGACCATCGCCATGGCCCGCCCCCAGGACTTCACCTACAACGGCCACTGGCGCTACCGGAACTGGCACCGCCACGCCCTGCGCTCCATGTACACCGGCTCCACCTGGCTGCACCAGGCCGGCATCCAGACCCTGAACGCGGTGGACGTGGTGGAGTACGCGAACCCCGGCCAGTACACCCCGGAGAACGGCGCAGACTACCCCAGCAACGCCTTCGGCCGGAGCCTGATGACCGTGGCCCAGGTGATCAAGATGCAGATCGGCATGCGGGTCGCCACCATCGACCTGGGCGGCTGGGATACCCACGAGTACCAGGGGGACCGGGGTCAGGGCTACTTCGCCAGCCGGCTCGATACCCTGACCCGAGGCCTCCACGCGCTGATGACCGACCTGAGCAACAGCAACGGCACAGACCACACCCGCCGCCTGACCGTGGTGGTGATGAGCGAGTTCGGACGCAGTTTCCGGGAGAACGCCAGCCGGGGCACAGACCACGGCCACGGCAACGTGATGTTCGTGGTGGGCGGCAACGTGGTGGGCGGCCAGGTCCACGGCCGCTGGCCCGGCCTCCACCCAGACCAGCTCTACGACCGCCGAGACCTGGAGGTCACCACGGACTACCGACAGGTGCTCAGCGAGATCCTCATCCGCAGGCTGGGCAACCCGAACCTGGGGGTGATCTTCCCCGGCTACGCGGACTACAGCCCCCTGGGGGTGGTCCAAGGCCCAGACCTGGACCCGGTCTACGGACCCACCGCAAACCCCACGGCCACCCCCACCCCCCCGGACCCCACCCCGCCTTCGAACGCCCAGATCTTCCTGCCTGCCGTGTCCCGTTGAGGCCCCAGCCCCCTGCATCCGCCGTGCCCTGCCCCCATGTCCGATCCGCTCTCTGGCATGGGGCAGGGCCGCCGACGGAGACGCGGGGCCCGGATCGGTCTTCCGCGCACCCCGTCCTCCCCGGCCCCGGCGAGAGATGGCCACAGGGGGATGCCTCCACCGGGGAGCCCCGTTGCGTCCGGGCCACGCCCTGCTTGCCAAAGCCGTCCGGAGATGGAACAATGGACATGTCCGTGCTCCTGCCGTCTATGAGGAGGTGCCATGTCCACGATCCTCGTCGATCTCGCGTTCATCGTCGGCCTGATCGTCCTCAACGGCTTCTTCGCCCTGGCCGAGATGGCCCTGGTCTCCGCGCGGACTGTGCGGCTCCAGCAATGGGCAGAGGGCGGAAACAGCCGGGCTTCCCTGGCCCTTGCCCTGGTCCAGGAACCCGGGGATTTCCTGGCCACCATCCAGGTGGGGATCACCCTGATCAGCATCCTGGCCGGCGCGTCCAGCGGAGTCACCGTGGCCGAACCCCTGGCGCTCTTCCTGGCCCGGTGGCCGCTCCTGGCTCCCTACGCAGAGGCCGTGGCCGTGACCCTGGTGGTCATAGGGGTCACCTACCTGACCCTGGTGGTCGGCGAGCTGGTGCCCAAACGGATCGCCCTGGCCCACGCCGAGACCCTGGCCATGCTCGTGGCCAAGCCCGTGTGGCTCCTGTCTCGGCTGGTCACCCCCCTGGTCCGGCTGCTGAGCGCCTCCACCGACCTGGTGGTGAAGGTCATGGGGGTCCGGGCCGAGCCCCGCCCCCCCGTCACAGAGGAGGAGATCCGCCTGCTGGTGCGCCAGGGGGCCCAGTGGGGCGTGCTGGCGCCCACAGAACAGGAGATCATCGAGAGCGTGCTGCGCCTGGGCGACCGCCGGGTGGCCGGCGTCATGACCCCGCGCCCCCAGATCGTCTGGCTGGACCTGGACGATCCCCGGGAGAAGCGAGTGGCCCGGATCCTGGACCGCCCCCATACCCGTTTCCCCGTGGCCCGAGGCGAGCTGGACAACCTGGAGGGCATCGTCCACACCAAGGAGATGCTGGCCCGGTGCATCCAGGGCCAGGATCCCCTGGACGACCTGACGCCCTTTCTCACCCAGCCCCTCTTCGTCCTGGAAACGGCCCGGGCCCTGGAGGTGTTGGAGCTCTTTCGCGAGCACGGCTCGGATCTGGCCATGGTGGTCAACGAGTACGGCGCCATCGCGGGCATGATCACCTCCAACGACATCCTGGAGGACCTGGTGGGGCACATCTCCTTCTCCCGAGAGGCCTATGGGCCCAAGGTGGTCCGTCGGGCCGACGGCTCCTACCTGGTGGATGGCCTGCTGCCTGTGGACGAGCTGGCAGCGCTCCTGGGGGTGGAGCTGCCCCAGGCAGAGAGCACGGACTACGATACCGTGGGCGGGCTGATCGTGACCCGGCTGGGCCGCATCCCCCAGGTGGGCGACACCGTGGACCTGCCTCCCTATCAGGTGGAGGTGGTGGACATGGACGGCCTCCGGGTGGACAAGGTCCTGGTCCGACGGGTGGAGCAGGACGCCAAGCCCCGGGCCACATGAGGCCCCAGCCTCGGCAGGAGACCTGGAGCGAGGCAGGCCTTGTCTCTCGGCCTTCCCCGGGCGTATAATGGGACCGTGGACCGCCGAACTCTCCACCCTCCACACTGCAACGGAGCAGAGCCATGACCACCAAACCCAAGTGGGCCTTCTTCGAGGGCCAGATCGTCCCCTTCGACCAGGCCAAGGTCTCCATCATGACCCACACCCTGAACTACGGCACGGGGGCCTTTGCCGGTATCCGGGCATACTGGAACCCGGACGAGGAGCGGATGTACATCTTCCGCATCCTGGACCACTTCCGTCGTTTCCTGTCCAGCGCCCGGTTCCTCTACGCCCAGGTGGACTACACCCCGGAGCAGTTGGCCGAGATCACCGTGGAGCTGGTGGCCCGGGAGGACTGGCGGCAGGACTGCTACATCCGCCCCCTCCTCTACAAGGCCGAGGAGGCCATCGGCGTCCGGCTGCACAACCTTCGCGATGCGGTGGCCATCTTCACCATCCCCTTCGGCAAGTACATCCAGGACGAGGAGGGAGCCAAGGTGTGCGTGAGCAGCTGGCGTCGGGTGAACGACAACGCCATCCCGGCCCGGGGCAAGCTCATCGGCTCCTACATGAACAGCGCGGCCATCAAGACCGAGGCCATGCTCAACGGCTTTGACGAGGCCATCGTCCTCAACGAGGACGGCCATGTGGCCGAGGGCAGCGCGGAGAACCTCTTCATCGTGCGGGACGGAGCCCTCATCACGCCGCCGGTCTACAGCAATATCCTGGAGGGGATCACCCGGCGGACCCTGATCCAGCTCGCCCGGGAGGAGTTCGAGATCCCCGTGGTGGAGCGGCAGATCGACCGGAGCGAGCTCTACGTCGCGGACGAAGCCTTCTTCTGCGGTACCGGCGTCCAGATCGTGGCCATCGCCTCCATCGACCACCGCCCCATCGGCGGGGGACGCATCGGGCCCCTCACCCAGAAGCTGCGCGATCTCTACTTCCGCATCGTCCGGGGCTACGAACCCCGGTACAGCCACTGGCTCACCCCGGTGCCTGCCGGGGCCCGGGCCGGCGCGAGGCCCCAATGAGCGACCTGAAACAGACGGTTCGAGCCCAGTTCGAGCAGGCCGCCGCCCACTACACCACCAGCCCGCCCCATGCCCGGGGCGAGGACCTGGCCGTGCTGGTGGAGGCCGCGGAGCTGCGGGGAGATGAGCAGGTGCTGGACGTCGGCTGCGGTGCCGGCCACGCAGCCCTGGCCTTTGCCCCCCATGTGGCCCAGGTGGTGGCCCTGGACCTCAGCCCGGCCATGTTGGCCCAGGTGGCCGCCCTGGCCCAGGAACGGGGCGTGGACAACGTGATCGCCCGGGAGGGGGACGTGGAGCGGCTCCCCTTTCCCGACGGCAGTTTCCATCGGGTGATCTCCCGCTACAGCGCCCACCACTGGCCCCACCCCCAACAGGCGCTGGCCGAGATCGCCCGGGTCCTGAGGCCGGGAGGACAGTTCCTCCTCTCCGACACCGTGGGCTTCCCGGAGCCCGCCCAGGACACCTTCCTGGGCGCGGTGGAGCTGCTGCGGGACATCTCCCACGTGCGGGACCACCAGTGGACCAATGGCTGGCCCTGTTCCAGGCCGCAGGGCTGCAGGGCCAGGTGGTCCATCGCTGGGACGTGTGGCTGGAGTTCGAGCCCTGGGTACAGCGCATCGGCACGCCAGATCCCGGAATAGCAGCCCTGCGCTGGCTCCTGCGCCACGGCCCCGAGGCGTGTCGCCGCGCGCTCCAGGTCCAGGAAGATCTGCGCTTCGCCCTCCCGGCCGCGGTGATCCGGGGTCGCCGACCCTCCTGAAGCGACAGCCAGCCCGAACGGGCCCGACCCTGCAGCAGCGCCCCGCCCCCATGGAGCTCCGGGGACCCCGCGGGGCGAGGATTGTCCGTGCAGTTTGCCACGCATGGTGAAAGGAGGCCAACCATGGCGTCTGCGGTCGCCACAGCGGATGTTGCCCAGGCCTGGGCCCGGGTGAAGGGGGCCCTGGGGCTGGAGGAGGTCAACGCCGGGGTCTTCGACGGGACCTGGGCATCCATCTCAGGACGGGAGATCCTGCCGGTCCACACGCCCATCGACGGCAGCCACCTGGCCAGTGTGGCCCTGGCCACCCAGGACGACTTCGAGCGCACGGTGCGGGCAGCCCGGAACGCCTTCGCACGCTGGCAGGACGTCCCGGCACCGGTCCGGGGTGAGATCGTGCGGGAGATCGGCGAACTCCTCCGGGAGCACAAGGAGACCCTGGGACTGCTCGTCTCCCTGGAGGTGGGCAAGATCGTCACCGAGGGCCAGGGGGAGATCCAGGAGATGATCGACATCGCCAACTTCGCGGTGGGCCTCTCCCGGCAGCTCTACGGCCTGACCATCGCCAGCGAGCGCCCCCACCACCGGCTTGCGGAGCAGTGGCATCCCCTGGGCCTGGTGGGGGTGATCACCGCGTTCAACTTCCCCGCGGCCGTGTGGTCGTGGAACGCGCTCATTGCCGCAGTGGTGGGCGATGTGGTCCTCTGGAAACCCTCGCCCCGAGCCCCGCTGACCGCGGTGGCCATCACCCGCATCGTGAACCGGGTCCTGGAACGCCATGGCCTTCCGCCCATCTTCTACCTCCTGGTGGACGAGGGCCGAAGCATCGGCGAGCGCATGAGCAAGGACCGGCAGATCGATCTCCTCTCCTTCACCGGCTCCATCCCCACGGGGCGCAAGGTGGCGGAGAACGTGGGACGACGGCTGGGGAAGATGTTGTTGGAGCTGGGCGGCAACAACGCGGCCATCGTCACCGACAAGGCGGACATGGAGGTGGCCCTCAAGGGCGTGGCCTTCGGCGCCCTGGCCACCGCAGGCCAGCGCTGCACCACCACCCGTCGCCTGATCCTCCACGAGGCCATCTACGACCGGTTCCTGGAGCGGCTGACCACCGCGTACCGCTCGGTGAAGATCGGGAATCCCCTGGAGGAAGGCGTGTTGGTCGGCCCCCTGATCAGCGCCCAGGCCGTGGAGAACTACCGAGCCGCCGTCGAAAGGGCCCAGCGGGAGGGGGGACAGCTCCTCTACGGGGGCCAGGTGCTCGCCCTACCAGGGCTGGAGAACGGCCACTACGTGCAGCCCACGCTCATCGAGGGCGCGCCGGAGATGAGCATCCTCTGCGAGGAGACCTTCGCGCCCATCCTCTATGTGCTCAAGTTCCGAACCCTGGAAGAGGCCATCGCCATCCACAACAGTGTCCCCCAGGGGCTCTCCTCGGCCATCTTCACCGCGGATCTGCGGGAGGCCGAGACCTTCCTCTCCCATCGGGGATCGGACTGCGGCCTGGCCAACGTGAACACCAGCACCGCGGGCGCAGAGATCGGTGGGGCCTTCGGCGGCGAGAAGGACACCGGAGGCGGCCGGGAGAGCGGCTCCGATGCGTGGAAGGCCTATGCCCGCCGTCAGACGGTGACGGTGAACTACGGCCCCGACCTGCCCCTGGCCCAAGGGGTCCGGTTCGACATCGGCTGAGCGGGGCCCCAAGGACGATCCCGGCCCCGCTGGCATGGGGCCCTCCTCTCTCGGGCGGTCCACGGCCGAACCTGGGGGGGCTCTGCAGAGCCCCCCCCAGCCAATGCGCCATCCAGGGGAGCTGAGGCGTCCCTCCGTCCCCATCCCGGGCTGTGGTATACTGGATACGGGAGCACTGCCAGCTGGGTGGGCCCTCCCCCCAGGGCGGTCCAGGGGTTGGAGGCCGTCCTCACGGTCTGGCGTGTTGCCCACTCCGGGTCAGCGCTGTGCAGACCCAGGCCAGCGCCCGAGGCGCGGTCACCAGGGCCCTGTGATGGGGCAGAAGCAGGGACACGTCGCGGCCCACGGGCACGCTTGCGTTCCGGGCCGGGACAACCATGAGATCCAGCGGCGTCCAGATGTTGGTGAAATGCACCGCCTCCAGGGAGCGCCGACCCTGCTCCAGTGCCCGGAGAAAGGCGCTGCCCGGCCGCATCTGGACCACCCCCGGCCGACGGCTGCCGTAGGCCCACCAGGTGCCGCGATGTGGGGTGCCCAGGGTGACGAAATGGACGACCCGATGCAGCCCGCCCAGTTGCTGCAGGTAGTAGCGGCTCACCAGCCCGCCCATGCTGAACGCCACCAGGTCCAGGGGCGCCTCGGGGCCCAGGGCCTGTTCCAGCCGACAGCGCAGTTGCTGGGCCAGCGTCTCCAACGGCGCCCGTCCATCGCTGGGGCGGAGGGTGATGGGGTAAGGGCGGAGCCCGGCTCGACGCAGATATCCGACCATGGGACGAAAGACCGTGGCGTCGTCCCGATAGCCGTGGACCAACACCACAGGACGGAACCCTCCCCGACGACCGGACCGTGTTTCCATCCCCATCTGGATGTCGCTCCTGGCGCTCTGTGCCTGACCGTTGCCGGCCTCCATCCCTGCTTCCAGGATACCCCATGGAGAGCTCTCGGCAAAGGGGGCTTTCCTCTCCCTCGGCCCAACACCGTCCACCACCCAAGGAGCGTGAACCGATGGACACCTACACCGTGCTGATCCCCCTGGATGGCTCGGACTTCAGCCAGCGCATCCTGACACCGATCCGCCGCTTCCTCCCGCCGGACCGAGCCCGACTCATCCTCTACCACGTGGAACGGGAGTCCCAAGGGCTGCTGCCGGAGCCCCCCCGTCCTGCAACGCCGGACGCGGACATCCCCATGTACGAGACCCACCGAGACGCGGACCGGGCCCGACACCCCATCTACGCTACCCAGGAGGACGAGAGCCGTCGCGCTCAGGCAGTGGCCAGCCTGGAAGGGCTGCGCCGCTCCCTGGAAACGGAGGGCTATCAGGTCCAGATCGAAGTGGGTTTCGGCGACGACCCAGGGGCCGAGATCGTCAACTACGTCACCTACAAGGACATCGACCTGGTGGCCATGACCACCCACGGCCGCAGTGGGCTGAGCAAACTCCTGTTCGGCAGCGTGGCCGAGGAGGTGTTCCGCCAGGTCCGGGTACCCGTGCTGTTGCTCCGGCCCTTCTAGGCCCCTGGCCCTCCTGCCCATCCCAATTCCGGAGTGGTCCCCTCCGATGGCCGCGCACGGCAACCACGTACGACGCA
>Ga0256839_1000714_pt1 | contig 42595 bp, 33 predicted proteins | sample 354166metaG_FD_185968 | JGI IMG/M metagenome (GOLD analysis project Ga0256839, IMG submission 185968) | Hydrothermal vent microbial communities from Mid Atlantic Ridge, Atlantic Ocean - 354-166 | ecosystem: Environmental > Aquatic > Marine > Hydrothermal vents | place: Atlantic Ocean: Mid...
GGCGCCCATGTGGACCACACGGGCCATGAGCAGATGTTCAGACAGCGCTTCTGGGTCTGTCTGGCGCTGACCGTCCCGGTGCTCCTCTACAGCCCCATGCTCCAGGAATGGTTGGGCTTCTCCATGCCTGCCTTCCCGGGGAGCTCGTGGATCGCGCCGGTCTTCTCGGTGATCATCTTCCTCTACGGCGGGGTTCCCTTCCTCCAGATGGCCCAGGTGGAGCTGCGCAACCGCCAGCCGGGGATGATGAGCCTCATCTCCCTGGCCATCAGCGTGGCCTTCGTCTACAGCCTGGCCGCGCTCTTCCTGGTTCCCGGCACGAGCTTCTTCTGGGAGCTGGTCACCCTGATAGACATCATGCTCCTGGGCCATTGGATCGAGATGCGGAGCGTGCGCCAGGCCTCTGGGGCCCTGGAGGAACTGGCCAAGCTCATGCCGGACACCGCGGAGCGGATTCGGCCGGATGGCACGGTGGAGGAGGTGCCATCCAGCGCCCTGGAGCCCGGCGACCTGATCCGGGTCCGGCCCGGCGCCAGCATCCCCGCGGACGCGGAGGTGGTGGAGGGCGAGTCCGAGGTGAACGAGGCCATGCTCACCGGCGAGTCTCGACCGGTGAAGAAGCGGCCCGGCGACAAGATCATCGCGGGAACCATCAACGTGGGCAGCGGCAGCCTCCGAGCCCGGGTCCTCTCCACCGGGGAGGAGACGGTGCTGGCCGGGATCATGCGCCTGGTCCAGGAGGCCCAGCAGAGCAAATCCCGGACCCAGGTGCTGGCCGATCGGGCCGCGGGTTGGCTCTTCTACATCGCCCTGGCCGTCGCGGCCCTCACGGCCGTGGGCTGGATCGTGGCCACGGGTTTCAACGTGGAGGTCGTCGAGCGGGTGGTCACCGTGCTGGTCATCGCCTGCCCCCATGCCCTGGGGCTGGCGGTGCCCCTGGTGGTGGCCATCACCACGGCCTTGGGCGCCCGAAACGGGGTCCTCATCCGGGATCGGCTGGCCCTGGAGGCCATGCGGGAGATCGATGTGGTCCTCTTCGACAAGACAGGCACCCTGACCAAGGGGGAGCAGGGCGTGGTGGGCATGGCCACCGCGGAGGGCATGGACCAGGTGGAGGCCCTGGCCCTGGCCGCGGCCCTGGAGGCGGACTCCGAGCACATCATCGCCCAGGCCATCCTCCAGGCCGCAGCGGAGCGACAGATCTCACCGCCCCGGGTCCAGGCCTTCGAGGCCCTGAAGGGCCGGGGCGTCCAGGGAACCGTGGACGGCACCACCTACTACATGGGCGGTCCTCGGCTGTTGGAGATGTTGGACGCCCAGCCGCCGGAGACCATCCGGGCCTTCGCGGCGGAGGCCGGACGCAAGGGGCAGAGCGTGGTCTACCTCCTCCGGGAGAGCCAGGTGATGGCGGCCTTTGCCCTGGCCGATGTGATCCGGCCGGAGAGCTACGAGGCGGTCCGGCGTCTCCACGAGATGGGCATCCAGGTGGGCATGATCACCGGGGACAGCCGGGCCGTGGCCCAGGCCGTGGCCGAGGAGCTGGGCATCGATGTCTACTTTGCCGAGGTGTTGCCGGAGCACAAGGCGGCCAAGGTGAAGGAGCTCCAGGCCCAGGGCAAACGGGTGGCCATGGTGGGGGACGGCGTCAACGACGCACCGGCCCTGGTCCAGGCGGATGTGGGCATCGCCATCGGCAGCGGCACGGATGTGGCCATCGAGTCCGCGGGGATCATCCTGGTGCGCAGCAACCCCCTGGACATCGTGAACATCGTGGAGCTGAGCCGGGCCTCCTACCGCAAGATGATCCAGAATCTGTGGTGGGCCGCGGGCTACAACATCGTGGCCTTGCCCCTGGCGGCCGGCGCGCTGGTGCCCCTCGGCGTGCCCGCGCTGACGCCGGCTGTGGGCGCCATCTTCATGAGCCTGAGCACCATCATCGTGGCCATCAACGCCCAGACCCTCCGTCGGCTCCAGTTCTCCGGAGGCTGAGGAAAGATCCCCCGGCCCACCGCGCGGTGGGCCGGGGCGCGTCCTGGCCAGCGGAGAGGAGCTCCTGCTCCCTGTTGTGAACCCCGCTACACCCTCCGTGGGAGGCCTGGAACCACCGCACGGGATTGGACGCCCTGCGCCTTCTGGCACGGGGATCGAGGGCCTCCGGCACCCCCCAGTGTGCTCCATTTCCGGCAGAGCTGTCTCAAAACCCCGCTTTTTCCGGGGAAATTGCCGCAGATGCGCCGTCCTGAAGGGGCAGGGTTGCCAGGATGCCGCGGCCTTCCCTAGAATGGAGCTGCCCCCACGCAACGAACCGAACCGATGGGCAGCTCGCTGCCGTCCACCCTGTCCGGATCGCATCGGACCCCACACGAAAGGAGTCTCTGTATGGGTCGCAAGGACGTGTTGCTGACGATGCTCGTGGCCGTGCTCTTCGTGGTGAGCGCCTGCGCCGCGCCGGCTCAGCCGGGCGCGGCCCCGGAAGCCGCCGAGGCCGGCGAGGCCGGAGGCGGCGCCATGGAGGCCCAGCCGGCCAGCGCGCCGCTCATTGTGGCCATGTACCAGGAGCCCGAGTCCCTGAACCCCTATCTCTCGGTGCAGACGGTGACCAACGTGGTGGCCACCGCGGTGCTGGAGGGCCTGCTGAGCATCGGCCCGGACGGGGAGTTCATCCCGGTGCTGGCCACGGAGGTGCCGTCGGTGGCCAACGGTGGGCTCTCGGAGGACGGGCTCACCGTCACCTACCGCCTGCGGGAGGGCGTGCTCTGGGCCGACGGCAAACCCTTCACCTCCGCGGACGTGAAGTTCACCTGGGAGGCCATCATGGACGACCGCAACGCGGTGGTCAGTCGGGCCGGCTACGACCAGATCGAGAGCATCGAGACGCCCGACGACTACACCGTGGTGGTCAAGTTCCGGGAGCTGTACGCGCCGGCCCTGACCCTCTTCGAGTACATCCTGCCGGCCCATGGCTTCGACGGCGACAAGGACATGACCGGCGCCGCGTTCAACCGCACACCCTTCGGCACCGGCCCCTTCGTGGTGAAGGAGTGGACCTCCGGCGAGAGCATCGTCCTGGAGGCGAACCCCAACGCGTGGCGGCCTCCGAAGGTGGATCGGCTCATCTTCCGCATCACCCCCAGCCGAGAGGCCAGCGTCCTCCTGCTCAAGTCCGGAGAGGCCGAGGTGGTCTGGGACCTGATCGAGGCCTCCATTCCCGAGCTCCAGGACAACCCGGACATCGCGCTCTGGTCCACTCCCTCCTCCCGGGTGGAGTACCTGGGCCTGAACCTGGCCCAGCGGGGTGACCCCGCGGACCCGGACCAGCCTCACCCCATCCTGGGCGACATCCGCGTCCGCCAGGCCATCAGCCTGGCCATCGATCGCAACGTGCTGGTGGACGAGCTCCTCTACGGCATGTCCACGGTGGCCACCTCCGCCATCGGCATGGGCTGGGCCGCGGATCCCACCATCGCGGTCGCGCCCACGGACCCGGACCAGGCCCGGGCCCTGCTGGAGGAGGCCGGCTGGATGGACACGGACGGCGACGGCATCCGGGAGAAGGATGGCCAGCGCCTGAGCCTGGAGATCACCACCACCTCGGGCAACAAGCTGCGGGAGCTCTCGGAGCAGGTGATCCAGCAGCAGTTGGCCGAGGTGGGCATCGAGCTCGTGATCAACAACGTGCCCTCCTCCACCCTCTTCGGAAGCTGGGCCTCCGGCGGCGTGCTCCAGCGGGGCAACTTCGACATCGCCATGGACACCTGGGGACCGGACATCGACCCGGATGGCTTCGTCTCCATCCTGTTCCACTCCTCGGCCATTCCCAGCGAGGCCGGCGGCGGTTGGAACTTCTTCCGGCTGCGGGATCCGGAGATCGACGCGGCCATCGAGGAGGCCCGCTCCACCCTGGACATCGAGACCCGCAAGAAGGCCTATGCCAAGCTGGCCCGGCTGGTCAACGAGTCCTACGCGTATATCCCGCTCTACAACCGACTCTTGCTCCACGGCTTCAAGGGCGACGTGACCGGGTGGACACCCAACCCCTGGGAAGAGCTGACCTGGGACGTGGCCCAGTGGGAGCACCGACCGTAGCCAACGCCTCCTCCTTTCATACCTGGGGTCGGGGGTAGGGCCGATGGCGGAGATCCTCGGCCCTACCCCACTGCCGGGGCCCCCGGTGGGTTCCGGCTCCGGGCCTGCCCGTTCCCAACGGCTCTCGGGGAGCGGGCAGGCCCTCTCCCGGCCGCGCAGGCTGCCTGTCCCGGATCGCTCTCTCCCCCGTGAACCCCATCGGTGATCCCCGGAGGCCAGACCGATGTTGCCCTATATGATCCGGCGTCTTGCCCTTGCCGTGCCCCTGCTCCTGGCCGTCAGCCTGGTGAGCTTCGTCATCATGCAGAGCGTGCCCGGAGGTCCTCTGGCCATCTACCGCAACAACCCCAATGTCCGGGCCGAGGACCTGGCCCGCCTGGAGGAGAAGCTGGGCCTGAACCGACCGCTGCCCGTCCAGTACGGGATCTGGCTGCGGAACTTCGTCACCGGCGACTGGGGCCAGTCCCTGGCCTCGGGACGGCCTGTGACGGAGATGATCGGCGAGCGCCTGCTGAACACCTTCTACCTCATGGGCACGGCCTTCCTGCTGACCCTGCTCCTGGCCATTCCCATCGGGGTCCTGTCGGCCATGAAGCAGTACTCCCTCTTCGACTACCTGGCCACCCTCTTCTCCTTCCTGGGCTTCTCCGTGCCCATCTTCTGGCTGGGTCTGATGGCCATCATCGTCTTCGCGGTGGAGCTGGGGTGGTTCCCGGCTGGTGGCATGCGCACCATCGGTCTCCCCTTCTCCCTGACGGATCGGCTGCGTTACCTGGTCCTGCCTGTCTCCCTCATGGCCTTCCACTCCGCGGGCCAGTACAGCCGCTACGTCCGCAGCAGCATGTTGGAGGTCATCCAGCAGGACTACATCACCACGGCCCGAGCCAAGGGCCTTGCCGAACGGATCGTGGTCCTGCGCCATGCCCTGCGCAACGCCCTCATTCCCCTGATCACCGTGGTCGCGCTGGACCTGCCCGCGCTCTTCTCCGGCACCCTGCTGGTGGAGACGGTCTTCGCGTGGCCCGGCATGGGGCGCCTGTTCTGGCGTTCGGCCCTCCGTTTCGACTATCCGGTGTTGATGGGGATCATCATCGTCACGGCCCTGCTGGTCATCCTGTTCAACCTGTTGGCGGATGTCCTGTACGCCCTGGTCGATCCCCGGGTGCGCCTGGTCGCGAAGGGAGCCTTCTGACATGGGCGAAGGTCTGCTCACCTCCTCCAACCCCTCGGCCATCTCCTTCGGGCCCCGGAAGGCGGTCCACGATAGCCCAGGGCGGCGGGCCTGGCTCCGCTTTCGGCGCCATCGGATGGCCCTCCTGGGCTCGGGGATCCTGGGCCTGATCCTGGCCCTGCTGATCTTCGCCCCCTGGGTCACCGGATACGACCCAAACGCCCAGGACCTGGGCATGCGCCTGAAGCCCCCCAGCCTCCAGCACCCCATGGGCACGGACGAGCTGGGGCGGGATGTCTTCACCCGGATCCTCTACGGCGGTCGGATCTCCCTGGCCATCGGGCTGGCGGCCATGGCGGTCAGCGTCACCGTGGGCACTCTCCTGGGGGCCATCAGCGGCTTCTTCGGCGGCTGGGTCGACACGGCCATCATGCGGCTGGTGGATGTGGTGGTGGCCTTTCCCAGCCTCTTCCTGCTCATCATGTTGGCCTCCTTCCTGGGCTCCAGCCTGCTCACCATCGTCCTGGTCATCGGCCTCCTGGCGTGGATGCGGGTGGCTCGGCTGGTGCGGGCCAGCTTCATGGCCATCAAGGGCCACGACTATGTGACCGCGGCCCGCTGCATCGGCTGCAGCCCTCGTCATCTCATCCTGCGCCACTTCCTGCCCAATGCCCTGGGGCCGGTGATCGTCGCGGCCACCATCGATGTCTCCGCGGCCATCCTCACGGAGTCTGCCCTCAGCTATCTGGGGCTGGGGGTGCAGCCGCCCACCGCCACCTGGGGCAGCATGCTCCGCTACGCCCAGGACCAGATGACCAGCGCGCCCTGGACGGCCTTCTTCCCGGGCTTCATGATCTTCCTGGTGAGCATCGCCATCAACTTCATCGGCGATGGCCTGCGGGACGCGTTCGACCCGCGGCAGATGGAGAAGTGACCCGTCTCATCCCACCCTGACGGTCGGGACAGGTGCCCGGCCCCGACCCCTGTTCTCCTCGGCAAAGCCAACGGTCCTCCTGGAACGGCGAGGGACAGCTCGAGATCCCTCGTCGTTTCATGTTTTGCACCTCTGCCCTTCACATCCTCTTCATCCCAGGGCGCGACACTGGAGACAGAAGGGACAGGACACCCGGGCCCGACCGGTCGGACCCAGGACCTGTCCCGATGTGGGACAAGCGCTGAATCCACGCCCATACAGGGTCCAGGAGGTGCGAGATGCGTGCTCGACAGTGGTTCACCGTGGTAGGGCTTGCGCTGGTCCTCTCCCTGTTGGCCTTCGGCGGCCCGGCGTGGGCCCACGGGGGTGGGCCCACCGGAGGCGACGATGCCCCGGCAGCCCCCACCACCGGTGGATGGCTCCAGCAGATGCAGGAGTGGATGGGGCCGGAGGCCTGGGGCCAGATGATCCAGTGGATGACCCGGTTCCACGGCCCCGAGTTCACCGGCCAGATGTTGCAGTGGATGGACCAGACCGGCGGCTGCCATGGCGACGGTCTCGGCGGCCTTGGCGGCCGGATGGGCAGCCTCTTCGGCTGGGGCTTCGGCGGCCGCATGGGGCGTTGAGGACGCGCCGGGCCGGCCGCAGCGAGAGGATGCGGAGAACGGTCCAGGGGCTGCCTGGGACCCAGGGGCCCCTGGACCGCCCGCGAGGAGCAGGAGGGGACCTATGTGGTGTCACGTGTTGTTGGCCATGCCGGTGATCGGGCTGGGGCTGTTCTTCGTCCTGCCCCTGGCCACTGCGTTGCCCATCTATCTCCTGGTGGTCGCGCTCTCCTTCGCCCTCTACTACAAGATCACCGAGAGCATGCACGCGCCCGTCCGTACCGGACCGGAGGCGCTCATCGGCCGGGAGGTGGTGACCACCGAGGACGGGTCCATCCGGTGGCAGGGGGAGTGGTGGACCGCGCAGCCCCGGCTGCCCCGGCAGCGGGTTCGGGTGGTGGGGTTGAAGGGGCTGAACCTGGTGGTGGAGCCGGTGGAGCCGGCCTCCACCTCCGGCCTCACGTCCCCGGTTCCGGGGACGTCTTCGGGGCCGAGGAGGCCATCCGTCTGGGGAGCAGGCGCCCACCGAAGGAGTTGAGCAACACCGCGCTGACGCTGGCCGCCATGGCCACCATGGCCCAGACGGGGTGGACCAGCCCGGTGGTGGCCAGGGGGACGCCGATGCCGTTGAAGGAGAAGGCCAACACCAGGTTCTGGACCGTCTTGCGGTAGGCCCGTCGGCTGATCTGGTAGGCCTCCACCACGGCCAGGAGCCGCTCCCCCACCAGGACCACGTCCGCGGATTCGATGGCGATGTCCGTGCCGCTGCCGATGGCGATGCCCACGTCCGCCTGCATCAGGGCCGGGCCGTCGTTGATGCCGTCGCCCACGAAGGCCACCCGTTCCCCCTGACCGCGTTGCAGACGCCGCACCACCTGGGCCTTCTCCTCGGGCAACACCTGGGCGATGACCTCCTGGATCCCCAGGCTCTGGGCCACAGCCCGGGCCGGGGTCTCCCGGTCGCCGGTGACCATGACCGGCCGGATCCCCTGTTCCCGGAGGCGGGCGACGGTCTCCGCCGCGTCGGGCTTGGGCACGTCGGCCAGGGCGATCAGCCCCACCAACACCCCGTCCTGGGCCACGCCGATGACGGTCCGTCCCTGCTGTTCCCAGGCGAGCACCGAACCTTCCAGTTCCCCCAAGGCCACACCGGCCTCCTGCAGAAAGCCCAGGCTTCCCACCCGGATCTCCCGGCCCTGGAGGGTTGCGAGGACGCCCTTCCCGGGCACGGCCTGGAAGCCCTCCGCGGCCGGTGGCTGGATCCCGGCCTGGAGTGCGTGGCGATGGATGGCCCGGGCCAGGGGATGTTCCGAGTAGAGCTCTGCGCCCGCGGCCAGGCTGAGCAAGGTGGTGGGGTCCACTCCGGGTGGGGTGGCCAGGTCCACCACCTGGGGCTTGCCCACGGTCAGGGTGCCCGTCTTGTCGAGCAGGACGGTCCGGATCTCCCGGAAGACCTGGAACGCGGCCGGGGAACGCATGAGGATCCCCCGCTGCGCGGCCTCTCCGCCGCCTCGGATCATGGCCAGGGGTGTGGCCATCCCCAGGGCACAGGGATAGCCCATGACCAGTGCGGCCAGCATGGCGAAGACCGCCCGGGCCAGGTCCACCTGGCCCCGGAGCACCCACGCGCCCACGGTCCAGACCAGCAGGCCCATCCCGGCGAAGATCACCACCCCGGGCACGTAGTAGCGCAGGATCGCGTCCACCAGTTGTAGGATGTTGGGCTTCAGGGCCCGGGCCTCCTCGATGGAGCGGGCCACCCGATACAGGAAGCTCTCGGAGCCCACCCGGGTGGCCTGGACCAGGAGGGTGCCGGTCTGGTTGATGGAGCCTCCGATGACCTCCTGGCCGGGCTCCTTGTCCACGGGCAGCGGCTCGCCGGTGACGATGCTCTCGTCCACTGCGGAGACCCCTTCCACCACCACCCCGTCCACGGGGATCCGCTCCCCTGGACGGACCCGAACCCGGTCTCCGGGGTGCACCTGCTCGATGGGCAGCTCCACCTCGTGGCCATCTCGGAGCACGGTGGCCGTGTCGGGCTGGAGGGACAGGAGCCGGCGCACGGCCTGGGAGGCCCGGGTCCGCACCAGGAGGGAGACGTAGCCGGAGAGGATGTGGTAGGCGGTGATGAAGACGGCCACGCCGAAGAAGTCGGGCACGGGAAAATCGGCCACCCCAGGGACCAGGCCGTACTGCCCCAGGATGCCCAGGACGCCGCCCAGCAGCCCGGCAAACGCGCCGAACTCCATGAGCACGTGCTGGTTCAGGATCCCCCGGCGCAGGGAATAGTAGGCCATGGTCAGGATGTGCCAGCCCGGCCCGAAGACCGTGCCCAGGGCCAGGGCCATCATGGCCCACTTGAACCACGGCTGCCGCACGCCGAACCACATGGCCACCATGAGCAGCGCGGCCCCGCCGGCCAGCACCCCGGTGATCTGGAGACGCCGCCGCTCCCGGGCCAGCTCCTCCTCCTGCTCCTCGAAGGCCCGCACCTTGTCCGGGTCGCGGATGGTATAGCCCAGCCGGCGGAGGACCTGGAGCAGCTCCTCGGGCCGACGACGGGCCGGGTCGTAGCGGATGAGCGCGTCCTCGTGGGCCAGGCTCACGTGGACCTCCACCACCCCCTCCATGCGGCCCAGGGCCCGCTCGATGGTGGCTGTGCAGAAGGAACAGCTCATGCCCCCGACCTTGACCTGCAGGGTGGCCGATGCAGCAAGGGAAGCGCTCTGGCTCATGGTCAGCTCCTCAGGGTCCGAGATATCCACCGGCGCCGGAGAGCCACAGCTCCGCGGCGCCCAGCAGCACGAACATGCTCCCCGCGACCACGTAGAAACGGGAGCGGTGCCGTTGGGCAAAGGCCGTCAACGCCTGGGCCGCCCCCTCGGAGACCACCCCCACCAGCAGCGGAAGGCTCAGGCTCACGCCGAAGAGGAAGAGGGCGACTCCCCCGGCCAGCCAGTTGCCCAGGGTCACTGTCCGGGCCAACAGGCCCAGGACCAGGGGACCGATGCACGCGGAGATGTCCAGGCCAAAGAGAAGGCCCAGGCCGGCCGCGCCGGAACGCCCCTGGAGCCATCGGGCTCGGGACAGGTGGAGCCCGGGCAAGGGCAGGGGCCGGCGGCCGTGGAGGATCAGCAGGAGCCCCAGGCCGACCAGCCCGATGTTCACCGTCACCTGGAACCCCCAGGCCAGGCCCTGGGCCAGCTCTCCCACCAGGCCAAAGGCCAGCCCCAGCAGGGTGAGGAAGAGGGCCCGGCTCACCGCGAAGACCAGCCAATCTCCCAGCCGTTGGGCCTGGGACCGACCCAGGAGCCGCCCCAGGAAGACCGCGTTGATGCCCAGGGCGCAGGGGGTGAACGCACCGGCCAGGCCCAGGACCAGGGGCGCCAGCCACAGGGGCAACAGCTCAGCCATGGTACACCTCGGAACCGGAGAAGATTCCTGGTGGGCCGGCCCTGCGTTCGGCCGGGGGGCGCTCTCGATCTGCCGGGTTCATCGAGGGGCCTCGGCTCGGGAGGGCAGGCGATCCGGGCGGGCGACAACGGCTGCCGCTCCCGTGCCCGGGGGCTCGATGATGCGGCAGATGCAGGCCGTCTCCCCCTGGGAGGAACCGGCCTCGGGAGCCTGGGCTCCCAGCCGGTGCAGGCGAACCAGCTCCTGCTGGAGCCGACGCAGCTCCGCGATCCGGGTTTCGATGGCCTCCAGCCGGCTCACAATGCGGTCCCGAACGTAGTCGCAGGGCGGTTCGCCCCGTTCGCGCAGGGCCAGGATCTCCCGGATCTCGTCCAGGGTGAAGTCCAGGGCCCGGGCTCGGACCACGAAGCGCAGCCGTTCCAGGTCCTCCTCCTCGTAGACCCGATAGCCGTTGGGCTCTCGGCGGGGCGGTGGGAGCAGCCCGATCTGCTCGTAGTAGCGCACGGTGGACGGGGCCACCCCGGCCCGGGCGGCCAGTGTCTGGATGCGCATGGCGCAGCCTCCTGGTTATCGTGACGTGGGTTCCAGAGGCCATTATAGACCTTCAAGTAGCTTGAATGTCAAGGGGGCATGGGGCCGGAGATCTCGCGGCCTCGAAACCGACCCTTCTGGCAAAGGGTCTGCCGAGCTCACCAGTCGGCCCCGCGGAGGCCCTGGCGGGCCCACCACAGGAAGAGGGCCACGATGGGCAGGAAGGCCACGTTGATGAGGAGGTAGCCGGGCAGGTTGGTGGACGTCCACGCGCCGCTGGCCCAGGTGGCGTAGTCGAAGACCAGGGCCGCGTACACCGAGACCGTCAGGGTGACGGTTCCCAGCCACCGATGCCATCCGCGATGTCGGACGTATCCGTACACGAAGAGCAGGGCCAGCAACGCGTTCCCCAGGTCCACGGCGGCCATTCCAGTGAAGAAGTGGAGCACCTGGTCGCTCCACCCCCCGGGCGGTGGCGGGGCCGGGAAGTCGATGGCCTGTTCCTGGGTGAGCAGCCACAGCCCCCGGACGTTCACGAAGACGTGGACGAGCTGGTAGAGCCCGTACCAGAGCACGGCTGCCTGGACCAGCCGGGATCTCTTGCCGTCGACGGGGGTGCGCGCATCCATGGTCGGCTCCTCTGGGGTTGTGTCCCGGGCTGTTCCCCGTCCATCAGGTCTCTCGGACCAGGGTCTCGTACATGACCGCGGCCACCACCAGCCCTGAGAGCCCGGTGAGGGCTGCGATGGCGCCGATGGCCCAGGACATGTCCAGGGCATCGGCCAGGAGGCCGGAGAGCAGCGCACCCACCGCGTAGCCGCCATCCCGCCACAGGCGATAGACCCCCACCGCAGAGCCTCGCCACTCCGGGTGGGCCACGTCGCTGATCGCGGCCAGGAGGGTGGGGTAGACCAGGGCCGTGCCCAACCCCATGAATCCCGCCGCGAGCACCCAGAGCTCGAAGCGGCGAACCGCCAGCACCAGGGCAATGCCGAGGGCCTGGACCCACAGGCCGCCCACGATCAGGGGCTTGCGCCCCCAGCGGTCGCTCAGCGCGCCGGTGACCAACTGGCCCATGCCCCACACGCCGGGATAGACCGCGGCCACCACCCCGATGCGTTCCACCCCCAGGCCGGCCCTGGCCAGGAAAAGGGGGAGGAGGCCCCAGACCATGCTGTCGTTCAGGTTGTTGACCATGCCGGCCTGGCTGGCCGCGAACAGGGCCCGGTCTTTCCAACTGGTGAGGAGAAGGACCTGGGCAAAGGAGGGCCTCGCCGTTTCGGCTTCCCCATCTCGGAGCTGGGCCTCCCGGCGGGCATGGCTCTGGGTCTCCTGGACGAAGAAGAGGGAGAGGACCAGGCCGGCCAGGGCGAAGCCGATGCCCAGGTAGAAGGGATGGGGGCGCAGCGCATAGGTCGCGGCCAGGTACCCGGTGGCCAGCGCCGAGAGGGAGACGGCCACGTAGCCGGCGAACTCGTTCAGGCCCATGGCCAGGCCCCGCTGTCGAGGCCCCACCAGGTCTATCTTCATGATCACGGTGGTGGACCAGCAGAGGCCCTGGTTGATCCCCAGCAGCGCGTTGGCCCCCAGGACCCAGTTCCACGAAGGGGCCCAGATGAGCAGCAGGGGAACGGGCAGGCCCACCACCCAGCCGGCTACCAGCACCCACTTCCGTCCCCATCGGTCGCCCAGGCCGCCGGCGGCCAGGTTGGCCAGGGCCTTGACCAGGCCGAAGGTGAGAATGAAGGCCAGGATGGCGGTCCGGGAGGCCAGGCCGAACTCCTCCTCTGCCAGGAGGGGCACCACGGTCCGTTCCAGGCCCACCATGGCCCCGACAAAGGCGTTGACGACGACCAGCAAGAGGAACTGGGACCAGTTGGCTCGGAGGCCCAGGCGGATCTTGGATGTCCCCTCCATGGGATCCTCCTGTGTTCGGAGGGACAGGTGGCGCGGCGGTGTTGGAAGCTCACCCCGGCGACCTGGTGGGCAGCCAGACATGGAAGCACGCCCCCTGGGAGGCACCCGGGGGAGGGCTCTCCACCCAGATCCGGCCTCCGTGGGCCTCTACCAGATGGCGTGCAATGGCCAATCCCAGGCCCGTGCCGCCGGTCTCCCGGCTGCGGGAACGGTCGCCTCGGTAGAAGCGCTCGAAGATGTGAGGCAGATCCTCGGGAGGGATGCCCTCGCCCGTGTCCTGCACCTGGAGCTCCACGCCATCATGCCCTTCGGCCACCCGGATGGTTACCTGGCCACCGGGGGGGGTGTGGCGGATGGCGTTGCTCAACAGGTTGTTCAACACCTGTTCCATGCGTCGGGGATCGCACAGGGCGGTGGGCCCCGGGGACGGGGCCACCACCTGGATGTGGATGCCCTTGGCCGCGGCCTGGGAGCTCAGCCCGGTGGCTGCCCGCGCCGCGAGCTGGGCCAAATCCACCTGGTCCAGCTCCAGGGCCAGTTGGCCGGCCTCCGCGTGGGCCAGGGTGCGGAGGTCCTCCACCAGCCGAGCCAGCACTTCCACCTGCTGGTGGATGGGGGCCAGGTTCTCGGGGGTGAGGGGGAAGACGCCGTCCTCCAGGGCCTCCACCGTGCCTTGGATGGCCGCGAGGGGGGTGCGGAGTTCGTGGGCCACATCGGCCACCATCCGGCGGCGGAGCTCCTCCTGTTGCTGGAGGGCGTCGGCCATGCGGTTGAAGGCCATGGCCACCTGGCCCAGCTCGTCTCGGCTCTCCACCGGCACCCGGGCCGAGAGGTCGCCCTGGGCGATCCGGCGAGAGGCCTGGGCCAGGGCGGTCAACGGCCGGGTGATCTGGCGGACCAGGAGCCCTCCGAGCCCCAGGCCGATGGCGCTGGCCACCAGGCCGGCGATGAGCACGGCCCGGGTCACGCCGGCCAGCAGGGGCTGGATCTGGGCGGCGGACATCTGCATCATGGTGCCTTCCACCAGCAGGGTGCCCACCGTCTCCCCATCCACCTGGATGGGCCAGCCTCGGGCGGCCAACAGGGTGAAGAGCTGCTCCCCGGGTGGGCCGTGGCTGTCGGCCACCACCCGGCCCGTGGCGTCGGTCACCCGGATGCGGCTCTCCCACATGCCCATCATGCCGCCCATCATGCCACCCATCATGCCGCCGTCGGACGCGGCCCAGATCACCTCCTCCAGGGCGGCATCCAGCCCTTCCCAGCCGTCGTACTGGCGATAGTACTCGGCCAACACCTGGGCCAGCACCTGAGGGCGGACCATCTGGTTGCCCACCATGAAGTGGGAGAACTGGGTTGCAGCTCCCTGGCGCGTCAACACCACGGTGACCAACACGCCCACCGTGATGACCATCACGAAGGCTCCCATCAGCTTGACCCACAGGCGCTGCGTCATGGGGAGTCCGGCGCCTCGCTCCGGGAGGGCTGGGGCACGAAGCGGTAGCCCACGCCGTGGACGGTCTCGATGTAGCGGCTGTTGCGGGGGGAGTCGCCCAGCTTCCGGCGGATGTTCTTGATGTGGACGTCGATGGTCCGTTCGTAGGCCACATCGCCCAGGCCGTCGTCCTGGGTCGCGTCCAGGAGTTCGGCCCGGGTGAAGGGCCGCCCTGGGTAGCGCATCAGGTGGTGGAGCAGTTCGAACTCCGTGGCTGTGAGGTCGATGGGGCGGCCGGCCAGGGTGACGGTGCGGTAGATGGGGTCCAGCCGCAGGTCGCCGGCCTCCAGGGGACGGACGTCGCCCAGCTCTCTGGCTGCGTGGAGGCGTCGCAGGGCCGCCCGCACCCGGGCCACCAGCTCTCGAGGGCTGAAGGGCTTGATCACGTAGTCGTCCGCGCCCAGCTCCAGCCCCACCACCCGGTCGGTCTCGTCCACCCGGGCGGTCAACATGAGGATGTAGAGCTGAGCCAGCTGGGGATCCTGGCTGGCCCGCAGGCGGCGACAGATCTCCCATCCGCTCAGCCCGGGCAGCATCAGGTCCAGCACCAGCAGGTCGGGTTTCTCCTGCTGGACCAGGGCCAGGCCGGTGGTGCCGTCCGTCGCGGAGAGCACCCGATAGCCGGCCTGGCGCAGGTAGCCCTCCACCACCCGTCGGATCTGGTGGTCGTCCTCGATGACCACGATGGTCTCGGACATGGCCGTTCGTCCGCTCGTTGTGTGGTCAGTTCTTCGGGGCCCCCTCCGCGATCCAGCGGCGGACGAGCTCGATGCGATCTGGGGGCAGCGGTGGCCCTCCCAAGGGCATGGCCGGCTGGCTGGCACCGGTGAGGCGGCGGACCAGCTCGCTGGCCTCCGGATCTCCGGGGATCACCACCGGGCCGTGCCGGCTCCCCGCCATGAGATGCTCGTACGAGGTCAGCCACAGGCCGGCCTGGCCGCCGTGGCAGGCCACGCAGTACGCGTCGAAGAGGGGCTGGATGTCCCGGCGATAGCTCACCGTGGCCGGCCCCCCTGGGGTGGCCGTGGGGACCACGGTCACTGCCGGCGGGGGTTCCAGCCGTCCTCCCATCATGCCCGGCCCCATCATACCACGGCCCATCATTCTGCGCATGTGGCCGGGCCCCATGGGGCCCATGGGGACGCAGCCGGCCAGGGCCACCAGGGCCAGGCCCACAGCAGCCCCCACCATCCAAGGACGTCTTCGGGGGGGCCGGGGTTTCATGGGTGCCGGAGAGCCCATGGGCCCGCCCTCAGGAGGCCAGCCGTCGGCGCAGCCGCTCGTACTCCTCCTCGCTGATCTCTCCCCGGGCCAGACGCAGCTTCAGGATCTCCTCGGCGGTCTGGGCGGGTGGCGCGGGCACGCCGTCGGCCTGGCCCCGGCTGCCGCCTCCGCCGAGCTGGCGTACCATCCACACGATGCCCAGGATGATCAGGGTCAACAGGGCAAGCCAGAAGATCCAGCCGATGACCATCATGATCCACCCCCAGGTTCCCCACATGCCGTATCCACCCATCATGGTCTCCTCACCTCCCTCCTCGTTGCTCCCCTGCAGCGTTCCCGAGCTCCTTCCAGATCGCTGCGGGGGGCGGCGTGTCTCGCCGAGAGGACCTCCCAGGCCCTCCTCTCCCACCATAGAGTGGGGATGTGAAGGAAATGTGAAGGGTGTGGAGTTTCTCCCAGGTTCGAGCGCAGCGCCGACAATCCCGTGCTCCCTGGGCCTGGCCCGCCATGAGGTTCCCCGAGGTCTGTGTAAATTGACAACGATCTGTCTCGGTGCTACTATTGGCGTCGGAAGCGTTCCCGAGTCGCGGAGATGGTGGACTCGGCCCCCACAACGACGGTGGCTTCTGTCCAGTGCCCTCGCAGCCGATCGGTTGGGTGAGCTGGGCCCCTTCGGTGACCGCCTCTGGGCCCGGACCCGAACCGGGGCTGCACATCTCCTCCCCTCGGCCCAGGGACCGCCGTGGCGGCACGGGGTCCGGCGTGTGGCGAGAGCGCGACCGGGCGCTTCTCCTGGGCGGCCCGCCCCTCTCGGGCCGTTCGGCATCGCGCTGCACCGCCGAACCTGGATCCAGTGTACCGAGTGGCATCCCTGTTCAGCCGGAGTATCCACCCATCAACACCCCACAGGAGGTGCGTATGCGCAGACAGACGAAGATCCGCTGGATGGTGCTGGCCTGGGCTGTGATCCTGGCCCTGTTGGTCGCGGCCTGCCAGCCCTCCGAAACCCCTACCCCGGAGCCCGAAGAGCCGGCAGCGGCCGTGGAGGAGCCCACGGCCACCCCGGTGCCTGAGGAGCCCACCCCCACCCCAGTCCCCGAGGAGCCCACCCCCACCCCTGAGCCCATGATGGAGGAGGAAGAGGAAGGGGAGCGCATGGGCGCGTGGGTGGACCAGGTGGTCTTCACCATCCAGCCCGAGGCCAACGCGGCGGTGGCCCAGCTCCAGGCCGGGGATATCGACATCTACGGGGCTCCTGCCATCAACGATCCGGAGCTCTTCCCCCGGGTGCGGGACGACGAGAACCTGACCTACTTCCAGTCCTTCGGCTCGTACAACGAGCTGACCATGAACCCCGCGGAGTTCACCGACGGCCGCCTGAATCCCTTCACCAACCCCCGGATCCGGGAGGCCATGAACTGGCTCATCGACCGGAACTACGTGGCCCAGGAGATCTACGGCGGCCTGGCCGTGCCCAAGTTCGAGCCCATCACCTCCGCGTTCCCCGACTACGCCCGCTACGTGGACAAGGTCCGGGAGATCGAGGCCAAGTACGCCTACGACCTGGAGAAGGCCCGGGAGGTGATCACGGCCGAGATGGAGGCCATGGGCGCGGAGATGGTGGACGGGGTGTGGAGCTACAACGGGGAGCCCATCACCCTGGTCTTCCTCATCCGGGTGGAGGATCGCCGGCGCATGATCGGCGACTACATCTCCAACCAGTTGGAGGAGCTGGGCTTCCAGGTGGATCGGCAGTACAAGACCAGCTCCGAGGCCGCGGCCCTGTGGATCCGCTCGGACCCGGCTGAGGGCGGCTGGCACCTCTACACCGGCGGCTGGATCACCACCGCGGTGAGCCGAGACCAGGGCGGCAACTTCAGCTTCTTCTACACGCCTCGCGGCCTGGGCGTGCCCCTGTGGCAGGCCTACACCCCGGACGAGGAGTTCGACCAGGTGAGCCTCCGCCTGGAGAACAACGACTTCGCCACCCTGGAGGAGCGGGATGAGCTCTTCCGCCGGGCCCTGGAGCTGGCGCCCCAGAACGCCTTCCGGGTCTGGATCGTGGACACGGTGGGCTTTACCCCGGCCGCCGCGGGCCTGCAGGTGGCCTACGACCTGGCCGGTGGCGTGGCAGGCTCCTCCCTGTGGCCCTACACCATCCGCTACGAGGGCCAGGTGGGCGGCACCGTCCGCTGGGCCCAGCAGAACGTCCTGGTGGAGCCCTGGAACCCCATCGCCGGCTCCAACTGGATCTACGACACGGACGTCCAGCGGGCCACGGGCGAGTTCGCGGTGAACTCCAACCCCTACACGGGGCTGGGCGTGCCCAACCGCATCGAGCGGGCCGAGGTGGTGGCCCAGACCGGCACCCCCATGGGCAAGACCCTGGACTGGGTGACCCTGGAGTTCCAGGACGAGATCGTGGTGCCCGAGGACGCCTGGGTGGACTGGGACCCGGTGGAGCAGCGCTTCATCACCGCGGCCGAGAAGTACACGGAGACCGTCACCGCCAAGACCAAGGTCACGGTCTACTACCCCGCGGACCTGTACGAGAAGGTGAAGTGGCAGGACGGCAGCCCCTTCTCCGTGGCCGACGTGGTCATGGGCATGATCCTGACCTTTGACCGGGGCAAGGAGGAGAGCGCCATCTTCGATGAGTCCGCCAAGCCCAGCCTGGACTCCTTCCTGAGCCACTTCAAGGGCGTGCGCATCGTCTCCACCGACCCGCTGGTCATCGAGACCTACGACGATGCCTTCGCGCTGGACGCGGAGAACACGGTGACCGCCTGGTGGCCCTACTACGACCAGGGCCAGGCCGGCTGGCACGCGCTGGTGCCCGGCATCCTGGCCGAGGAGAACCAGGAGCTGGCCTTCTCCTCGGACAAGGCCGACGCCCTGGAGGTGGAGTGGATGAGCTACGTGGCCGGGCCCAGCCTGGAGATCCTCCAGAAGTACCTGGACCAGGCCATGGCCGAGGGCTACATCCCCTACGCCAACACCCTGGGCCAGTTCATCACCCCGGAGGAGGCCGCGGCCCGCTACCAGAACCTGGCCGACTTCTTCGCGGAGTGGGGCCACTTCTGGGTGGGCACCGGGCCCTTCATCCTGGATGACGTCTCGCCGGTGGAGGGCACCGTGACCATCGTCCGGAACCCGGACTACCCGGATCCCGCCACCAAGTGGGCCGGCTTCGGCGAGCCCAAGCTGGCCGATGTGGAGGTGGACGGTCCGGGCCAGGTGGTGGCCGGCCAGGAGGTGGTCTTCGACGTCTTCGTCACCTTCAAGGATGCCCCCTATCCGGCCGCGGAGATCAGCGCGGTGAAGTACCTGGTCTTCGACGCCACGGGCACCCTGGTGGCCACGGGGACGGCCGAGGCCATCGCGGACGGCGAGTACATGGTCACCCTGGGCGGTGACGTCACCGAGCAGATGGAGGCCGGCGCGGCCAAGATCGAGGTGGCGGTCACCTCCACGGTGGTCAGCATCCCGCGCTTCAGCACCTTCGAGTTCGTGGTGGTGGCCCCCTAACGCCTCCCCCATGTGCGTTCAGCTCGGTGGCCCCGACCTCGGGGCCACCGAGCGTCTTTCTTCACGGAAACGACCTCATGGCACAGAGTACGGCAGCCCTGGAGACCCCCTCGGCAGAGACCGCCGGCGGCACCACCAGCACCCTGGCCCGCGTCACCAAGTACACCCTGGTCCGCGGTGTGACCCTCTTCATCACCGTGATGATCGGGGTCTACCTGACCGTGCTCATCGCGAACATGGGCGGCTACGTGGACGAGATCCGCCGGGGCGAGATCCGGGAACGGGTCTCCATCGCGGTGATGAACGACCCCGCCCTGCGCAACCTGCCGGGGGAGGAGAAACGCAAGCTCATCGAGGAGCGGATCCGGCTGGAGGAGAAGCGGCTGGGCCTGGATCAGCCCTTTCTGGTCCGGAGCTTTCGGTTTCTGCGCAACGCCATCACCCTGCAGCTGGGCCGGGCCCAGTACATGACCAGCGACAGCGGCTCCCGGCAGGTCCGCCTCATCATCCTGGAGCGCCTGCCTCCGACCCTGTTGCTCTTCGGCACCTCGAACTTATTGCTCTTCTTCATCAGCCTGGCCGTGGCCCTGAACCTCTCCCGGCGATACGGCAGCCTGTTGGACCGGATCTTCGTGGCCCTCTCGCCCACCTCCGCGGCGCCAGGATGGTTCTACGGCATCTTCCTCATCCTCATCTTCGCGGCCCTGCTCCGCTGGTTGCCCTTCGGCGGCATGGTGGACGCCCCGCCCCCGGAGGCCCCCCTGGACTACGGCCGCAGCGTCCTGGAGCACATGGTGCTGCCGGTCTTCGCCATCCTGCTCAGCGCCATCTTCGTCAGCGTCTACAGTTGGCGCACCTTCTTCCTCATCTACTCCAGCGAGGACTACGTGGAGATGGCTCGGGCCAAAGGGCTTCCCGATCGGCTCATCGAGCGGCGTTACATCCTGCGCCCCACCCTGCCCACCATCATCACCAGCTTCGCCCTGACCCTCATCACCCTGTGGACCGGGGCCCCCATCTTCGAGACGGTGTTCAACTGGCCCGGCCTGGGGCGGACCCTCTTCCAGGCCATTGGCCTCTTCGACACGGCCGTCATCGTGGGCTCTACGGTGATCTTCGCCTACCTCCTGGCCGTCACCGTCTTCCTCCTGGACATCATCTACGCCCTGGTGGATCCTCGGGTCCGCATCGAGGGCTCCGGAGGTGGCTCCTGATGGGCACCACACTGAAGGACACCCTGCGCGAGCTCCGCAAATATCCCTCGGCCCTGGCCGGCCTGTCCGTGATCCTGGCCCTGGTGGTCTTCTCGGCCTACACCCTGATCACCATCCCCTACCAGGAGGCCATCACCCTGTGGCGAGGCGGCGCGGAGATCTGGTACCGCCTGCCCCGCAACGCCCCGCCGGCCTGGATCAACCGCTTCCGCAGCGAGAAGCTGCCCGATACCCTGATCCTGCACTCGGCCGAGGGCGGCGCGGAGAAGGCCACCCAGCCCATGTCCTCGGGCCAGATCATGATCGATCTGACCTACACCTTCGACTTCACCGCGGACGACTTCCCCCGGGCCCTGGCCCTCTACTTCTCCCCGGTATACCAGGAGAAGGCCCCCTTCGTCTCCATCACCTGGACCACCCCGGACGGTCGGGAGCTCCGGATCGGGGACTTCGCGGTCACCCGGGGCACGGTCTTCCGCTTCGAGCAGGACGAGCGGCTCCAACGGCGCCTGCGTCGGCAGGTGGGGGACTACCCGGCCCACGTGGCCCTCTTCATGCAGCCCGAGAGCGATCCCCCCGTCCCCCTCAAGGGTACCTACACCCTGAAGATCAGCACCGTGGCCTTCGAGGAGGGCTCGGACCTGGACGCGGAGTTCATCTCCTACGGCCAGGTCTACGGCATCGCGGGCACGGACCACCTGCGCCGAGACCTGAAGATCGCGCTCATGTGGGGGGCGCCGGTGGCCCTGGCCTTCGGCCTGCTGGCCGCGCTGGGCACCACGGTGACCACCATGGTCATCGCGGCCTTCGGCGTCTGGTACAGCGGCTGGGTGGACGACCTGATCCAGCGGGTCACCGAGGTGAACCTGATGCTGCCCCTGCTGCCCATCCTGATCATGGTGGGCACCTTCTACTCCCGCAGCATCTGGATCATGTTGGGCGTCACCATCCTGCTCAGCATCTTCGGGGGCAGCATCAAGACCTACCGGGCCATCTTCATGCAGACCCGGGAGTCTCCCTACATCGAGGCCGCCCAGGCCTACGGCGCGGGCGACGTCCGCATCGTCCTGCGCTACCTGGTCCCCCGGATCATCCCGGTCATCATCCCCCAACTGGTGACCCTGATCCCGACCTACGTCTTCCTGGAGGCCTCCCTGGCCGTCCTGGGCCTGGGCGACCCGGTGTTGCCCACCTGGGGCAAGGTGATCCAGGACGCCCAGAGCAACGGTGCCCTGTACAAAGGGCTCTACTACTGGGTCCTGGAGCCCGCGGGGCTGTTGATGCTCACGGGCCTGGGCTTTGCCATGGTGGGGTTCGCGCTGGATCGGATCTTCAACCCCCGACTGCGGGGACTGTAGCCCAAGGGGCCAGAGGCCCACAGATCCACCGAGAAGATCGACCGAACGGAGAGAGCGAAGGAGCGGAGACCGAGATCGGAGGGAAGCGGCGCACAGGCCCGGGTCGGCCCCGGATCGGACGGACCGCAGAGCGGGTTCGTCTCGGGGGGCCGTTCCCGGGGCCGGCAGAGGGCGGCACCCCTGCCCCCGGTGTCCGGTCCCCCGAGAACGCGATGGGAGCACGGAAACACGTCCATGTCCACCCACTTCAACGCGACCGAGCCGGCCCCCAACGGAGCCGGTGAGCAGACATTGCTCCGGGTAGAGGACCTGCGCCTCTACTTCCGGACCGCCCGAGGCGTGGTCCAGGCCGTGGACGGCGTGGACTTCGACCTGCAGCGGAACGAGGCCATGGTGATCCTGGGCGAGTCGGGCTGTGGGAAGACCTCCCTGGCCCGCTCGCTGCTGCGGCTGCTGCCCCGGAACGTGGACCGGTTCACCGGCCGGGTCTACCTGAACGGCCAGGACGTCATGCAGCTCAGCGAGGACGAGTTCCGCCAGGACATCCGTTGGCTCAAGATCTCCTTCGTGCCCCAGGCAGCCATGAACGCCCTGAACCCCGTCCTGCGGGTGGGAGACCAGGTGGCGGAACCCCTCATGGAACACCTGGGCATCGGCAAGGAGGAGGCCCTGGCCCAGGCCCGGGAGGCCTTCCTCCACGTGGGGGTCCCCGTGGACTTCCTCCACCGCTACGCGTTCGAGCTCAGCGGCGGCATGCGTCAGCGGGTGGCCATCGCCATGGCCCTGGTCACCGAGCCGGACCTGATCCTGTTGGACGAACCCACCTCGGCCCTGGATGTCCTCACCCAGGCCAACATCATGAACGTGCTCAAGCGCATCAAGCAGGAGCACGATACCAGTTACATCCTGATCACCCACGACATCGCCACCTCCAGCGAACTGGCGGACCGGGTGGCCATCATGTATGCCGGCCAGATCGTGGAGCTGAACGACGCGGCCCAGTTCTTCACCCAGCCCTACCACCCCTATGCCCAGGGCCTGATGGCCAGCGTGCCTCGGCTGCGCCAGAAACGAGATCCCACCTTCATCCCCGGCCAGCCCCCCAGCCTCCTCACCCCCCCGTCCGGGTGCCGGTTCGCGGACCGTTGTCCCGCCCGATTCGACAAGTGCGACCAGGATCCGCCCATCTACCAGGTGGGAGAGCGGCGCCTGGTCCGATGTTGGCTCTACGAGACAGAGAGCCAACCCGTGCCGCTGTACGACACCCCTGTGCAGGAAGCCCATTCACCATGACCACCACCGCACCCCAGACCGACATTGCAACCCAGTCCCCGGCCGCCCCCGCGGACGGCGGCCAGCCGCTGCTCTCGGTCCAGGACGTCCACACTTGGTTCGAGCTGCGCAAGTGGGGCTTCGGCCATGCCGGCTACGTCCGTGCCGTGGACGGCGTGAGCTTCGACCTGGAGGCCGGCCACACCATTGCCATCGTGGGCGAGAGCGGCTGTGGCAAGTCCAGCCTGATGAAGACCATCCTGGGGCTCCATCGCCCCATCAAGGGCGACGTGGTCTTCCAGGGGCGCAGCCTGAGCGGCCTGGACCGCGGGGGCCGGCGCTGGTACCATTCCCAGGTGGGCTACGTCCAGCAGGACCCCTTCGGCGCGTTGCCTCCCTTCATGCCGGTCAAGCGGATCCTGGAGGAGCCCCTGATCGTCAACGGGGTGCGGGAGCGGGCCGAGCGGGAGCGCCGTGTTCGGGAGGTGATGGAGGAGGTGCGTCTGTTGCCCGTGGGGGATTTCCTGAACAAGTTCCCCCACCAGCTCAGCGGCGGCCAGCAGCAGCGGGTGGTCATCGCCCGGGCCATGATCCTGCGCCCCAAGCTCATCGTGGCCGACGAGCCGGTCTCCATGTTGGATGCCTCGGTGCGGGTGGAGATCCTGCGGCTGATGGAAGCCCTCCAGGAGGCCCATCGGATCGCGGTCATCTACATCACCCACGATCTCTCCACCGTCCGCTACTTCTCCCAGCGGATCTTCGTCATGTACGCGGGCAACCTGGTGGAACAGGCCGAGGTGGACGAGCTGCTGTCCAACCCTCAGCACCCCTACACCCAGGCCCTGCTGGCCGCGATCCCCGATCCCGAGCCGGAGAACGCGCACATCTACCGGGATGTGCCCCCCGGCGAGCCGCCCAGCCTGGTCAATCCGCCTCGCGGATGCCGTTTCCACCCCCGTTGCCCCCATTTCATGCCCGGCGTGTGCGACGTGGAGATGCCACCGGACTTCGAGACGCGGCCGGGCCACAAGGTGAAGTGCTGGCTGTACCAGGAGGAGTGACCATGCTCCACATCCACCCCGTCCGCTGGATGGTGGTCGGGGGCACCATGATGGCCTTCGGGGCTGCCGGGCCCTTTCTCATGGTGATCCAGGTGCTGGAACCCACGTTCCTGCTGGTCTTCGCCAGCTTTGCCGCGTCCACCGGCGGCTTTCTGGTGGGCATGGTGGGCCTGGCCAGCTACGGCGTCCAGCGGCGACCGCCGCCATCGTCAGGGGGCGGGGAACCCTTCCGTTGACATGATCTTCGGCCTGTGTTAACCTGGGCTCGCACCACGGGGGGCCGTGGGGATCGGGCCTTCCCGTGTCGCTGCTGTGCTGCATCCCTCGCAGCCTCCGGACTGCCCGCGCGTTCGGCGATCGTCTCTCGGTTCCACTCTCTCCTTCCGGCATCTGCCCGGGAACCACCTCATCCAAAAGGAGGCGAATGTATGTACGCCCATCGCTTCACACCGTTGGCCGTCCTGACGATCCTGGTGGTGGTGCTGGCGGCCTGTGTCCAACCCACGCCCATCGTCGAAACCGTCCGGGAGACCGTGGTGGTGACCCAGGAGGTGGAGAAGGTGGTGGTGGTCACCCCAACCCCGGTCCCGCCCAAGAGGGGCGGTGTGTGGGTGGAGGGAAGCAGCGCGGATGCCTCCATCCTGAACCCCATCCTGGCGTCGGATTCGGCCAGCTTCGACGTGCTCAGCTGGTTCTACCCCAGCCTCATCGGCCAGGATCCCTTCAGCGGTGCCGTGGTGCCCACGGAGATGGCCGAGCGTTGGGAGGTCTCCGAGGATGGGCTGGTGTGGACCTTCTACCTCCGTGACGGGGTCCAGTGGAGCGATGGCACTCCGGTCACGGCCCAGGACTTCAAGTTCACCTACGATGCCATCGCCAGCGATCTGGTGGAGACCCCTCGGAAGTCCAACGTGGAGCTCATCGAGAGCATCGAGATCCCGGATGACCGGACGGTGGTGGTCACCTTCAAGTCCGTCAAGTGCGATGGCCTCACGGATCTGGGCCTGGGCTGGCTGCCCCGACACAAGTTCGCGGAGGACTTCAGCGACATCATGACCAGCCCGGAGAACGAGGCCCCCAGCGTCAGCGCCGGCCCCTTCGTCTTCAAGGAGTGGGTCCGGGACGACCGCGCGACGGTGGTGCGCAACGAGACCTACTGGAAGGGGGCGCCCTTCATGGACGGCTGGATCTACAAGATCGTGCCGGACCCAGGCGCCCGGCTGGCCCAGCTCCAGACCGGCGAACTGGACATGATCGGCCTCCAGCCGGAACAGCTCACCACCGTGGAGCTGGACCCGAACCTGAACATCTACAAGTTCAAGGACGACGGCTACAGCTACATCGCCCTGAACATGGGCAACCCGGAGAACCCCATGCCCGGCCGGGACGAGGAGGGGAACATCGTCGAGCAGGATCCCCACCCCATCCTGAGCGACAAGCTGGTCCGCCAGGCCATCGCCCACGCGCTGGACTACGACACCATCATCAGCAAGGTCTACCTGGGCCAGGGCTACCGGATGGCCTCCAACGTGCTGCCCGCGGTGGAATGGGCCTATGACCCCACGGTCCCCTTCTACCCCTACGAGCCCGAGACGGCCCAGGCCCTGCTGGACGAGGCCGGATGGACCGACAGCGACGGCGACGGCGTCCGGGAGTGCAACGGCTGTGCCACCGCGGAGGAGGGCACCCCCCTGGAGCTCACCCTGATCACCAATGCGGGCAACACCACCCGCGAGGACCTGGGCGCCCTGGTCCAGGACCAGCTCAACGAGATCGGCTTCCAGATCAACTTCGAGGCCATCGAGTTCGGCACCCTGGTGCAGCAGCTCCTGGGCCAGACCTTCGACATGGTCATCATCGGCTGGACGGGCCTGGGCTCGGACCCCAACGACGATGCCTTCTGGCACACCCGCTTCGACACCCCGGGCAGCGGCTTCAACTTCGTCAGCTACAGCAACCCCAAGGTGGACGAGCTGCTGGAGCAGGGCGTCAGCGTTCCCGGCTGCGCGCCGGAGGATCGGGCCCCCTACTACAAGGAGATCCAGCAGATCATCCACGAGGATGTACCCTACGTCTTCGTCACCGGCACGGTGGCCAACATCGGCTACAGCAAGAAGTTCAACGGCGTCAACCCGGGCCCCTGGAGCTTCTACTGGAACATCGAGAAGTGGTCTCTGGCTGAGTAGTCCAGGACGATCCCGGCCACCGGACAACCGCTAGCGGATGCAGGGGTGGGGCCCAGGCAAGCCCCACCCCTCCTTCACCGGCCAAACCATCGGACGGACTATGACCCGCTACGTGCTCCGCCGCCTTCTCCAGGCCATTCCCACCCTGATCGGCATCAGCATCATCAGCTTCATCCTGGTGAACTCCACCCCCGGCGATCCCATCGCCGTGCGCTACTTCGATCCGAACATCACCGAGGAGACCAAGGCCATCCTCCGGCGCCAACTGGGCCTGGACCAGCCTCTCTACCTCCAGTATCTGAACTGGTTCGCGGGGATCTCCCTGCGCCGAGGCGATGTGGTGGAGGAGTTTGCCGTGGGCCAGACCACCTGCACCTACCTGGCCTGGCTCGACACCACCCTCTGCGATACCCAAGGGGGCATCCTCCGGGGCAATCTGGGCACCAGCCTCTCCACCAAGCAGCCGGTCTGGGATCGGCTGCTGGAGCGGATGCCGGCCACCCTGGAGCTGGGCCTCGCAGCCCTCCTCGTCTCCCTGCTCGTTGGGGTCCCTCTGGGGGTCCTCAGCGCGGTCTATCAGGGCTCCTGGTTCGACAACACGGTTCGGGTGCTGGCGGTGGTGGGGAACGCCCTGCCCGCGTTCTGGTTCGCCCTCATGCTGATCTTCCTCTTCGGCGTGGTCCTGGGCTGGCTGCCCACCGGGGGACGCCAGACCGTCTCCCTGGAGATGCGCTTCGATCCAGTGGACCGGCTCCAGCACCTCATCCTGCCCACGGTGATCCTGGCCCTGGGCCCCATCGCGACCTACAGCCGCTTCATGCGGACGGAGACCCTGGAGGTCATCCGCACAGACTATGTGCGCACCGCCAAGGCCAAAGGGCTGTCGCCCTTCTCCGTCTGGTTCGTCCATGCCCTGCGCAACGCCATGATCCCCCTCCTCACCATTCTGGGGCCGGCCATCACCGGGCTGCTCAGCGGGGCCGTGGTGACCGAGACGGTCTTCGCCTGGCCGGGGATGGGACGGTTGACCCTCAACGCGGCCTTCCAGCGGGACTACCCCATGGTGTTGGGCGCGGTCATGTTCTTCTCTGCCCTGACCATCCTGGGCAACCTGCTGTCGGACATCTTCTACGGCATCGTCGATCCGCGGGTGCGCCTGAGCTGAGGGCTCCTCCCCTGGCCGTGGAGGGGCCGCCCCGGCTCGGGGCTGGGCCAGGGCCGGCTGGCCGTGGATCGTGGGTTCATCGGTTCGCTTGTTTTCCTGGGGAAGATCGCAGGCGTGGATGTGGAGGGTTGGATGAGCGTGCAATCCGAGAAGGTGGATCGGACCCTGGCTGCCGAACTGGCCGCAAACCCCCAGCTGCAGCGCAAGCCCCAGACCTACTGGGGCATGGCCCTGCGAAGCCTGCGGCGGGATCGGGTGACCCTGGCTGCCATGGGGTTTCTCCTGCTCGTGGCCTTTCTCTCCTACGCCATGGCGCCGCTGATCGCCGGGGCCGTGGGGACCGGGCCCAACGACACCAATCCCCAGAACCAGTTTGCCCCTCCCTACATCATCCCCTACATCAAGTGGCGCCTGGGGCTGGATCCCATCACCGCGCCCGTGCTGCTGGGCCAGTCCGGCGGCATCCCCCACTGGCTGGGCACCGACCAGCTCGGCCGGGATCAGCTGGTCCGCCTCCTCTACGGCGGACGGGTCAGCCTGGGGATCGCCTTCTCCGCGGCGGCCATCACCCTGGTGGTGGGGGTCACCGTTGGGGCCATCGCGGGCTACTTCGGCGGCTACGTGGACGACCTGATCATGTGGGTCATCAACACCCTGGTCTCCATTCCGGGGATCTACCTGTTGATCATCGTCACCGCCATCTGGAAGCCCAATCCCCTCACCCTGACCCTCTTCCTGGGCTTCCTGGGGTGGTTCGGCACCGCACGGCTGATCCGGGGCAACGTCTTCAAGGTCCGGGCCCTGGACTTCGTGACCGCGGCCCGTTCCATCGGAGCGGGGAACCTGCGCATCATGCTCCAGCACGTGATCCCCAACGCGCTGCCCATCATCATCGTCAGCGCGGCCATCGACATCGGCGTGCTGATCCTGATCGAGTCGGCCCTGAGCTTCCTGGGCCTGGGCATCCAGCCCCCCCAGGCCACCTGGGGAAGCATGCTCAACCGGGCCAACAACTTCGTCTTCCTCCGGGACCCCGAGACGGGGCGGTACATCGCCCTGCACCTGTTGGTGGCTCCCGGGCTCCTGATCACCCTCACGGTCCTCTCCCTCTACCTCATCGGCGATGGCCTGCGGGATGCCCTGGATCCCATGATGAAGAACACCCGCTAGGGCGGGGTGGAACCTGGAGGCGTGCCATGGCCCCTGTGCCCGTCCGTTCCCACATCGTGCCGGTGGAATGGGCCGAGCTGGCCGAGCTGCAGCGACGGTTCGGCCCCATCCGCCAGGAACATGTGGTCCTGGCGGTGGACTCTCCCTTCCTGGACGGGGAGCACCAGCGTCTCACCTCTCGGGGGCGCCGGGCCGAGGTCTGTTTCCTGCTCCACCGAGGAGACCCGGAGGCGGGGGTGTTGTTCCACCGCAAGCGGTTCTATCCTCCCGGCGCCTACCGCCTGCCCACGGGCGGTGTCCAGGCCGGGGAGCCCGTGTTGGACGCCCTGGCCCGGGAGCTGTTGGAGGAGACCGGCCTGGTCCTGGGGCAGGCCGGGGTCACGGTGGACCGGTTCCTGGGTGTCCTCTCCTACGAGCTGTTCCACCGCACCCAGGCCCGGGTACACCATTTCGCCACCTACGTCTTCGCGGTGCGGGCGCCGGCCCATGCAGTGATCCAGACCCAGGATCCGGAGGAGGCGGTGGAGGCCTGGGTCTGGCGGCCGTTGGAGGCCCTGGAGGAGCTGGCCCGGGCCCTGGAGGTCCTGACCCGGGAGGATGTCCGCTGGCGGCATTGGGGGCGCTATCGGGCCCTGGGCCATCGGTTCATCCTGCGGGCCTGGTAGAGGCTCAGGCCGCGTTCGGGGATCCCCGGGAGCGGTCCCGGTTGTGGATGAAGAAGTGTTCGCAGAGCTCCACCAGGTCCTCGGGGCGGGCCAGCCAGCGCCAGTCCAGCATGGTGCTGGTCTCCGTGTCGATGACCCCCTCTGTCGTGCGCACCCAGCTCATCACATAGCCCGTCACCGCGGGGATGTCCTTGCCCAGCAGCAGCAGCATGAGGTCCGTGGCGTGGCTGTGGTACAGGTTCAACAGCCACACCTGCCGCACCTGGGGATGGGGCGGGAGATCGATCAGCCCCTGGAAGCAGCGTCGATCCTTGCCGGGCTCCACGTTGATCAGCACGCTGCTGGCCACTGTGGAGCTGGTGGGGCTGACCTCCATCTCCAGCTCCAGCAGGGTGTCGATGTCGGCCCGGCCGCCGAAGCTGAACATGGTGCGGGTCTCCCGGACACCGGGCACACTGCGCACCACGTCCAGCATGAAGTCGTTGAACTCCCGAACATCCCGGACCATGCAGACGAAGCGCAGGTCCGCGCGTTGGCGCAGCCAGTTCACCCACAGGGGGGCGACCCCGGGTGCCCGAAAGCGCTGCACATGGTCCAGCAGCCGTTCGCGGGCCAGCTCGTCCTGCCCGCTGACGATGTCCACGTCCACGAAGGCCAACAGGGGGTTCACCAGAGGGGGTGTGGACGGGCGTCCAGCCATGCTCCTTCTCCTCCACCGGGCATGCCGCGGTCTCCTGGATGGCCCTATTGAACCTCAGGGCCGGAGAAAACGCAAACCCCCGCGACATTGACATGGGAGGAGGTTCGGGAGACAATGGAGGGTGTTTGTGGGCCCGCCGGCCCGGGTTGGCCGTGCGGAGACGGTCTGTCCCATCCGGGTCCAGAGGAGCGAGGAGAGCCTTGTACACCTATACCAGCCGTGGCGTGAGCGTGCCCGACCGCTTCCAACACGTGTGGAGCCGCAGCCTGCTCCAGCCCTTCGCGGAGGTGTTGACCCCGTTCAGCTACAGCGTGTTGGCGGAGATCACCCCCCGGGCCTGGTTTCGCTACTACAGCCGCGCCGGCCATACCCTGGCCGCTCCACCCCGGGGCATCATCCGCCAGCACAAGGGGCGGCCCTACCTGGACATCCGTTGGATCGCGGAACAGGACGCGATCTTCGCCGGCCTCACCCCCCCGGTGCTCCACGTGGATGGCCGGGATATCCCGGTCTGTGCCTCGCCAGGGAACGGGCTCCTGAGCGGCCTGCGTTTCCGCCGCCATCGCCGTCGGCTGCGCGCCGCGGTGGAGCGGCTCATGGAGGATCTGCCGGAGATGCGGGCCACGGCTCGGAGCTGGTTCCTGAAGATCCGGGAGATGCGATGGACCCAGGCCGAGATCCTCCAGGTGATGGAGGAGATCGAGCGCTTCGGGGTCGATACCCTGATGGTCTACTACGGGACCCGCTGGGCCCTGGAAAGGGCCTACGATGTCCTGTTGGAGCTGTTGCGGGACGTGGACGACCTGACGGCCACGGTCCGGGCTGTCATGGCCACCCTCTCGGACCTGGAGGGGCTGGAGGAGCTGAACCTGACCCATGCGATGTTGGAGCTGGCGGCCCTGGCCCGGGAGAACCCGGCGACGATGGAGTGGTTGAAGGGGCGGTCGTTCCACGACTGGCCCCAGACGGCCCCTCCCGGCCCCTTTGCCCGCCGGCTGCAGGAGCTGATGGACCGGTACGGCCACTGGGCCCTGGGCTTCAGCGAGCTGCGCAATCCCCGGTGGTTCGAGCAGCCCGAGTTCCTCTTCCACGGGATCTTGGCCTGTGCCCAGCGGGCCGTGGAGCCGCCGGCTCGCCTGCCCTCGAAGGCCGCCCGAGAACACCTCCTGGGCCAGGTGGACGACCGGATCCGTCCCCAGGTGGAGGCTCTCTTGGCCGATCTACGTCGCTACACCGTGGTCCAGAGCCAGGCGCTGGACGCGTACGCCTACATCCTGGCCGGGACACGCCTCTGGGCGCTGGCGGCCAGCCGGGAGGGGTACGGCGATGGCCGGCTCGAGAACCCGGAGGACATCTTCTTCTTCGAGCTGGAAGAGGTAAAGCGGATGATGACGGGGGAGTGGAACATCTCGGCCCGGGAGGAGATCCGGGCGGTGGCAGCCCAGCGCGACCAGGCCTACCGCCAGTGGCTCTCGGAACGGCCCGGCGAAGTCCTCCTGGACGAGGTGGAGCTCTATCCCCTCCACCACGGGCTGCCCGGAGTGGTGGGGCGGGCATCGGGGCCTCTGCGGCGCCAGCAGAACCTGCAGCCGGCCCTGTGCGAGGACGCCGTGGTGGGGGCCACCCAGTTGGACAGCGGGTGGGCACCGGCGTTGCCGGTGGCCGGCGGGCTGGTGGAGGCCGCCGGCACTCCCCTGGATCCCATCGTGGCGGCCGCCCGCATCTGGCACGTCCCCGCAGTGGTGGGCCTGGGGACGGACTACGATGCCCTGGTGGAAGGGGCCCAGACCACCCTGGACGCGGGAAAGGCCCAGGTGGAGCAGTAGCCCGGCCGGGGGCCCAGCCCTCGGCAAGCACGGGAGGACCGGACCCCCGGACCGCGCCCGGGGGGGCAAGGCACCCCAGACCGCGTTATACCCGTTACACCTCTTCCTTGCCCTGGGAGAAGGCCGGGGAGGCCTCGGAGCGTTCCCAGGAACCGAAGGGGCTCGAGCCGGCGTTTCCGCCCGCCATCTTGAACTCGCCCTCGAAGAAGGCGCCCTCCTCCACGATCAGGGCCGGCGCCTGGGCCTTGCCTCGCAGTTCGCCCGTGGCCTTGATGATCAGCCGCTCCTCGCAGGCGAAGTCGCCGCTGGCGTGGCCGGCGATCACCGCGCTGCGGGCGTGCACGTTGGCGGAGACCGTCGCGCTCTCCTCCACGTAGAGGGTGCCGGCGCACTCCACCTCCCCCTCCACCGTGCCCTCCACGTAGATGTCGCTCTCCGAGCGCAGCGTGCCGTTGAAGTGGGAGCGGCTGTCGATCCGGGTCCCCCCAGCCGCCGGGTCGGCTGGGGACGGGGCCGCCGACTCGGCCAGATCCGGATAGGGCAGGTGCTCGCGGCGAACGGGTTCCATGGTCTTCTGTGCTCCTTTCTGCGAGAATGACGGTACGGCGAACGGCTCCGGTGCCCGGGAGGTGACGCTGGAGGGCCGCGGCCTGGGGGCCGGAGGCGACGGCGGTGCAGGCGGAGGCCCAGCCGCCCTGGGGGGTTCCGGCCCGGTGTCGACCGCCGTCGGTCCGGGGTCGGGGGACCGGGGGGGCTCCTCTGGGGGCGGCTCGCTGGCCTGCTCGTGGGTGGGCTCGGGCACCTGCGCGGGCTCCGGAGGCCGGTGGGGCGTGGACGGCCACGGTTGGCTCTGCAGGGTGGTCCGCAGATGTTCGATCCGTTCCTCGAGATCCGGGTTCTTCCTGGATTGGCGTCGGAAAAGCCGCATCGGTAGCCTCCTTTCGGTACGGGCTGCGTAAACGTCGTGGGCCCCCTGCGAGTTCCGTGGAACGAACGGCCCCCCGTGCCTTGCGCCCAGATATCGTTTCGCTGAACTTGCCCCATTATACGCCAGAAAGCCCCGTCAGGCGAACCGGGCCCCGGAGACATCTGGGCGGGTCCAGACTGTCCCGTTCATGGACGGACGATCCAGGGCAGCCAGAGGGAGGAGCACCTCTGGGCAAGGAGGGTACCTGTGGGGGCGGCCGGGCAGTCCCGGCGCAGGGTCCAACGGTCGATCTCCGTGCCCTTCCGGGTGATGAAACGGACCTCCAGGAGGGTGTCGGTGGCCTGGATGAGCAGCGCGCCATGGTCGCCGTTGAAGCGCACCTGGCTGCCGGCCACCGGCGTGCCGAACCCCCGGATCGCGGCCCCTCCCATCCCGTTGACGATGTAGGTCAGGCCGTCCACCCGGAGCCGCTCGTAGGTGTGGTCGTGGCCGGTGAGCACCAGGTCGGCCCCCCACTCCCGATAGGGCCACTGGAGGGTGGGGTCGGAGCCGTGGAGGGAGGAGGAGTAGATGGTGTGGTGCATGTACACGATCTGCCAGGGAGCCGTGGAGCGGCCCAGGGCCTGCTGCAGCCAGCGGGCCTGGCGGGAGCTGGCACCTCGGCCATGGGGCTCCCGGGGATCGCTGTCCACCGCAAAGAAGTGGAGGGGGCCCACCACGAAATCGTAGTAGCGTTCGTTGCCCGGCAGGGTGAAGTAGTCCAGATAGGGGCCGGTGCAGCGGTCGCCCTGGCAGGTGATCGAACGCCAGTCGTGGTTGCCCAGGGAGGGGTAGAAGCGGTTGCGATCCGCCCCCGGGCCGTAGGTTCCGGGGTACGGCGCGATGAACATGTGGTAGAACTGTCCGATGTTCCGGTCGATGGTGTGGGCCTCCCCATCCGGGTAGTTGTTGTCGCCCAGGGTGATCACGATGTCGGGGTTCCAGCTTTGGACCTGCTGGGCCACATCGGCCGCTGCCGCGGCGCCCGTCCCGTAGTCCCCGATGGCGGCCACCCGCACAGGAGCTGCGGACAGGGCGGGAGGCGGGGCCGAGGGGGCGGCCGGATCGACCGCGCGGACCGCGGGCAGCCCCGAGCCCTGGCACGCCCCCATGCTCAACCACAGCCATCCCACCACCAGGCCGCTCCAGAGCCCTATCCGCCCTCTCCGCAGCCAACCCATCCAGCCACTCCTTGGGGCCTCCACCGCTTTTCCGCCGTTTTTTTGACGTGCGGTATGCTCCTTCCTATAATAGCATAGCCTGTCCAGCTCAAGGCCACGGTGGACCGTCTCCGGCCGTCCTGGGGCCGTGTCGCTTTTCCTCCGGTGCGATGACCATGCCTGTCTACACTTCCGCGGAACAGCTCTACGAGGTTCTCGGCGAGGTGTTCGACCGCCTCCGGCGGCGTCCCGAGCAGATGGCCGACTTCCCGGGCAGCAACCTGGTCATCCGGATGCGCTTCACGGAGCCTGCGGCCGAGGTCTTGCTGGACGGACGTCACCCGGCTCTGGAGGTCTTCTTCGGCCCCCGACCGGGCCGCGCGGACCTGGAGCTGAGCATGCCCGCGGACCTGCTCCACGAGATCTGGACCGGCCGCACGCGCCTGCGGGAGGCCTTCTTCCGCGGCCAGATCCAGACCCAGGGCAACGTGTTCCGGGCCATGAAGCTGGCCGATCTCTTTCGCGCGGCCGAGGAGACCTATCCCCAGGTATTGGCTGAAAAGGGATTTGACAACATTGAATGAGCGGGTCCGGTCGGCTTTGACATCCCCTCACCCGGTCGCTATAATGGACCCCAGGCAGCCCCTGACCTGTTCCTCAGGCGGCCCAGACGCATGAACGTCACCGACGAGATCAAAGCCCGCATCGACATCGTCGACTTCATCTCCCGCTACGTTCCGCTCCAGCGATCCGGACGCCTGTACCGGGCCCTGTGCCCGTTCCACCAGGAGCGTACGCCCAGCTTCATCGTCTTCCCCGAACGGCGGACCTGGCGTTGCTTCGGAGCCTGTGGCACAGGGGGCGACATCTTCGACTTCCTGATGCGCCGGGAGAACCTGGTCTTCCGGGAGGCCCTGGAGCTGTTGGCTCGGGAGGCTGGCGTGGCGCTCCGTCCCCCCGGGGGAGGTACAGCCCACAGCCAGCGGGAACTCCTCTACGAGATCAACGCGGGCGCGGCCCGATATTTCCGGGAGATCCTCCAGCGACATCCCGCTGCCCAGGCTGCTCGGAGCTACCTGGCCCGCCGCGGCGTGGACGAGGCCACCGCAGAGGCCTTCCAGCTGGGCTACGCGCTGCCCTCCTGGGAGCACCTCCAGGAACACCTGATGGGCCAGGGCTACTCCGTGGCGCAGCTCCTGCAGGCGGGGTTGGTCAAACACCAGGAGGAGCGGGACAGCTACTACGACACCTTTCGCGGGCGGCTGATCTTCCCCATCCACGACTACCGGGGCCGGGTCATCGGCTTCGCGGGTCGGGTGTTGGACGACTCGGTGCCCAAGTACCTGAACATCCCAGAGACCCTGCTCTTCCGCAAGTCCCGGGTGGTCTACGGCCTGGACAAGGCCCACCGGGCCATTCGGGCCGCGGAAGAGGCCGTCATCGTGGAGGGGTACATGGATGTCATCGCCGCCCACCAGCATGGTTGCCACAATGTGGTGGCCTGCATGGGCACCGCGGTGACCGCAGAACAGCTTCGACTGTTGCAGCGATACGCCCGCCGCTTCATCCTGGCGCTGGATGCCGACACCGCCGGCCAGCAGGCCACCCTGCGGGCCCTGCACCAGGCCCGCCAGGCCCTGGCCCGACAGCCCTTCCCCGGGGTACGGGCGGGGGGAGGGATCCAGACGACACCCCGATTGGCCGCGGAACTGCGGGTGGCCACCCTGCCCCCGGGCCAGGATCCGGACGACATCCTCCGCCAAAACCCGCAACAATGGGCCGGGTTGATTCAGAACGCCCAGCCCCTGGTCGATTACTATATGGACGTGGTGGCCCGCCAGTACGACCTGACCACCGCGCAGGGCAAGAGCCAGGCGGTCACCGAGGTCGTGGCCCTCATCGCAGAGCTGGGCGATGCGCTGGAGCGCGACCACTACATCCAGCGGTTGAGCCGTCTGGTCCACGTGTCCGAGGAGATCATCGAACAACAGGTTGGCGCCCGGATCCGGGCGCTGCGTCTGGCCTCTCGGCATCGCGGCTCCGGCGCCCCTGGCGCCCAGCGGGAAGAGGCAGACAGGGGCCGGTCGAACGGAGCCGCTCCGGGCGCGGCCCTCCACCGCCTCCTGGAGCCCACGGCCCTCCAGGAGCGGTTCCTCATGGCCCACCTGTTGCGGGAGCCCTATCTGCTCATCTGGTTGGCCGAGGCCGTGGAGGCCTACGAGCTGGCCCCGCTGGATCCGGCCGATCTCCGCAGGATCGAGTACAAGGAGATCCTGCGTGGGCTCAAGCGTTTCCTGGCCAGCGACGAACCCTGGGCCCTGGACCATTTCCAGGACACCCTGAGCCCAGAGCTCCACCCCACCTTGGCCGACCTGGTGGTCTACGCCGAGCAGTTGCCCGACTCCACCCTGCCGGAGATGCAGGTGGCCGTGTTGAAGACCCTGTTGCGCATCCGCATGCTGCGCCTGCGGGAGGAGCTCCAGACCCTGCAGTTCCTGTTGGAGGAGGCCCAGGAGGGTCAGGCCTTCCAGGATCTCTCGGCGGCCATCAACACCATTCGGCGCGATCGCCATCACCTGGAACGGGTGTTCTCTCGGGTGAGCCGAACCCTTTCCCCCCCCGACCCCGGAGGGACCGGGGCGGCCCTTCCCTGAGATCGAGGTTGAAAGGACCCATGCCACGACCCACCAAGCCCGAGCCCTCCGCGGAGGAGGAGACTCTCCAGGAGCCATCTCCGCCCGCGGTGGAGAGCGAGCTGGACGAATACATCCATCTGGGCGAACAGAGGGCCGAGGAGGAAGACGATCTGTTCGCGGATATGGAGGAGGAGCTGGAGGAGGAGGACGACGCCACTCCGCTTCCCCGGATCGAGCGCGACCTGGAGCTGGAGGAGCAGATCGAGCGGGAGAAGTACGTCCCGGTCGAGAAGGTCATCGAGGACGTTCCGGAGCTGGGGCAGGCCCTGGACCCGGTGCGGATGTACCTGCGGGAGATCGGCCAACATCCCCTGCTCAGCGCCGAGGAGGAGGTGGAGCTGGCCAAGCGGATCCGCGCGGGGAAGGAGGCAGAACAGCGGCTGGCTGCCCTGACCCGAGACGGCACATCGGCCGAGGTGTCGCCGGAGGAGATCGAGCGGCTCCAGCAACAGGTGCAGGACGGTCGACAGGCGGCCCAGCAGTTGGCCCAGAGCAACCTCCGCCTGGTGGTGAGCGTGGCCAAGCGCTACCTGGGACGGGGGCTCAACTTCCAGGACCTGATCCAGGAGGGGAACATGGGGCTTCTCCGGGCCGTGGAGAAGTTCGACCACACCCTGGGCTACAAGTTCAGCACCTACGCCACCTGGTGGATCCGGCAGGCCATCACCCGGGCCATCGCGGATCAGGCCCGCACCATCCGCATCCCCGTCCACATGGTGGAGACCATCAATCGCCTGGCCCGCACCCAGCGCCGGCTCCAACAGGAACGGGGGCGAGAGCCGACCCCCGAGGAACTGGCCCTGGAGCTGGAGTTCCTGGAGCCGGAGCAGGTGGCTGCCATCCGCAGGGCCTGGCAGGAGAACCGTCCCCTGCCCGAGGACCTGGAACGGGCCCTGGAACGGGCCTCGGCCAAGGTCCAGCGCATCCTGCGCCTGAGCCAGGAGCCCATCAGCCTGGAGACGCCAGTGGGTTCCGAGGAGAACAGCTTCCTGGGCGACTTCATCGAGGACGACAGCCTGCCCGGCCCTGTGGACGAGGCCAGCCGACAGCTTCTCAAGGAGCAGATGGAGGAGATCCTGAAAGGGCTCTCGGAGCGGGAACGGGAGGTGCTCCGCATGCGTTTTGGACTGGACGACGGCATCAGCCATACCCTGGAGGACGTGGGCCGCCGCTTCAACGTCACCCGGGAGCGGGTGCGCCAGATCGAGGCCAAGGCCCTGCGCAAGCTGCGCCATCCTCTGCGGAGCCGCAAGCTCCGGGACTACCTGAGCTGAGCCCGGGAAGGAGGTCCAGGGATTTTGACATTTCCCCCTTCCCGAGTATACTGAAAGGGAACATCGTTCCGCGATCCTCGGTAGCTCAATCGGCAGAGCATCCGGCTGTTAACCGGACGGTTGTTGGTTCGAGTCCAACCCGAGGAGCCAGAAGAGCGCCTCACGGCGCTCTTTTGTTTTGTCCCGGTCCCGCGTCTCCCCTGTCCCCTCCACAGCCGCCGTCTCCTCCGACCTCCCGATAAACGCACCGAGGCCCTCCGGCGCCCCGGCTTGGACGCCGATGCAGGGCCCTGGGTAGGCTCGCCTACGGTACGCCGGGGCCACCCTCTCGTATCCTGTCCCCAGGGCCGTCGGACCGCGCGCGGCCGCAGGGTGGGTGGCCCGGCCGGCCCGATGCCGTCGCGGGCTCGGTGATCGAGCGTGCCGCGGCGATCCCCGTATCGACCATCGACCTGGAGCCGAGGAGCGAGTCCCCATGTCCCTTCTCCCCTTCTCCCCACCCCGCGGGCTGTGGGCCCTGGTGTTCGCCGTGTGGGTCCTGGGGGCCTGCGTGGCATCCACCCCCTCGGGGGAGCCGATCCCCGGGAGGGCGTCTGCCCTGGAAGCCGCCCCGCCCGGCCCGCCAGCCCCCGAGCGGAGCGCATCCGCCCGGGGGCTGGACGCGACGGCCGACGTGGTGTCCCTGGGGGTGCCCCAGGCCAGCCCTCGTCTGGTGGAGGACGACACACCGCCGCCCTTCAGCACGGATGGCTGGCAGACGGACTTCACCAAGCGCAGCGTCCCCTGGGAGGAGATCGTCTCCGGCGGCGTTCCCAAGGACGGCATACCCGCCATCGATGCCCCTCAGTTCGAGAGCGTCCAGGTCGCTGGCGAGTGGCTGGAGGATCCGGATCCCCTGATCCTCTTCGAGCACGGGGACACGGTCCGGGCCTATCCCCTGGCCATCCTCATCTGGCACGAGATCGTCAACGACCAGGTGGGCGATCTCCCCATTGCGGTGACCTTCTGCCCTCTCTGCAACGCGAGCATTGTCTTCGAGCGCCGCCTGGACGACACGATCCTGGATTTCGGCACCACAGGCAACCTCCGCCACAGCGATCTCATCATGTACGATCGGCAGACCGAGAGCTGGTGGCAGCAGCTCACCGGCGAGGCCATCGTGGGCACCTTCACCGGCCGACAGCTCCGTTTCCTGCCCAGCCAGGTCATTTCCTGGAGGGACTTTCGGGCTCGGTTCCCCGATGGCCAGGTGTTGGCTCGGCCCCAGCGCAACGGTCGGTTCCTGCGCAGCTATGGGCGCAACCCCTACATCGGCTACGACAGCTCCGACCAGCCCTTCCTCTTCCTGGGCAAGCCCGATCCGCGGCTTCCTGCCACGGAACGGGTGTTGGGCCTGACCACCAAGACCAGAGCCCGGGCCTATCCCTTCTCCCTTCTGGCCCAGACCCGGGTTCTCCACGACGAGTTCGACGACATTCCCCTGGTGATCTTCCACAGCCCCGGCATGGCCAGCGCGTTGGACACCGCCCGAATCAGCACGGGCCAAGACATCGGCAGCGTGGCGGTCTACGATCGGCGTCTGGCGGATCGGGTGCTCACCTTCCGGCCCGACGGCGAGGAGCACTTCGTGGACGAGCAGACAGGGACCCGGTGGAACATCCTGGGCGAAGCGGTGGCAGGTCCGCTGCAGGGGAAGCAGTTGACGCCCATCCTCCACTTCGACCACTTCTGGTTCGCCTGGGCCGCCTTCTTCCCCGACACAGAGCTCTATCCATGAGGAGCCGGAGCACAGGCCCTCGGTCCCGCCATGGCGGGGCAAGGCCGTTCCGGGACCGAGGGCTGGAGGCACCGGAGACGGCTTCCCCTCAATACTGCCAGCAGCTTCCGGCCAGGGGAAGGGGCTCCATCTGCACGGGCGTGACCCCAACCCGGTCCAGGGTGATGCGATAGCGCTGCCAGGGGATGTAGAAGTAGGTGTAGCCCCGGAGACAGACCTGGGCCTGGGGTTGGCCGATGCCCTGCAACACCGCCGGCACCTGGATGGGGATCCAGCGGACATCCTCCAGGGCCAGTCGCTGGACCCAGAGTCCGGTGATCCGATAGGTGACCTCGGCCACCCGTTGCGCGTTGACGGCCACCCGCAGGGCCTCGCCCTGGACCGGTGGCTGGGGGGGCGGGGCAAAACGGGGCAGCAGGGCCCAGGGCAGCAGCACCGCGAGGAACAGGAACAGGGCCTTGCCCCGCAGGGTTCGCCGGGGCAGGTCCACGGCCAGGGCCAGAAAGCGCCAGGCCACGCTGGAGCCCAGGACGGCCAGCCAGAGGAGCTCCATGTTGAGCAGGAAGTCCCCCAGGAAGATCCGGGATCGCTCCCCTCCGGGTCCGAGCTGGCCAAAGGGAAGGGGATAGCCAAGCTGGCCCGGACAGATCTCCTCGACACAACCCACCAGACGTGGTGGCAGCACGAAGAGGTACGCGCTGCCCAGGGCCAGCAGGGCACTGGCCAGGAGGCTGCCGGCCAGGACCCCGTACCAGGAAGGGCTCTGCTCCCGCCACCAGAGGACCATCAGCACCCCCAGGGCCAGGCCGATGCCGGCGAAGAGCTGATCCGTGCGATCGCTGAAGTAGAACCAGGTCATGGGGACTCCCTCCTGCCACCCTCCGGGGAGGGTCGGGCTCCCTGGCCCCTGTTCATGGCCCTTGGATCTCCACCGGTGCCGCGGGCATCTGCCAGCACACGTAGGCCCGATCCAGGGAGAGGGGCAACGACGCCACCAGGGACGGCGCGCCCCGGCCGTCCCACCGTCCCAGGGTGGGGCGTTCCTCTGGGCGCTGGGCCAGGACCAGGACCGCCCGGTCCTGGGCACAGCCGACGAAGTCCAGCACCTGGGAGCCCAGGGGGAAGAGGTAGCTGTGGGCTCGGGGCTCGTCGTCCTCCAGGTCCACCTGGACCAGCCCGAAGCGCGTCAGGGTGAAGGGGCTTTCCGGGCCGAAGCGGCTGCGGGCCAACACCAGGGTGCGTCCGTCCCGCCAGACCAGTTGCGGGGCCAGGAATTCGAAGCGGGTCTCGACCGCGTAGACCCCCCGGGCCGCTCCTCGCGCCAGGAAGGGCCGCACCCAGAGCCGGTTGGCCGGACGCACGAACGCGGTGGTCAGGCTGGGGAGACCGGCGTCGTAGGAGAAGTAGGCCACCTCCTGGAAGTCCGGGCCGAGTACCAGGGGGCTCCGGTAGCTGTCCGGTGCCAGGAAGGGCTCCGGCGTCAGAGGTGCCCGGAGCCGGGGACGGCCGAGTCGGAGCCGGAACGCGCCGGTATGGGCCCGCTGTTCCGTTGGGCTCTCCGTGTCCACCAGGAGCACGACACCTTCCTGGGTGGTCACGGCCGCGATCAGGGTAGGAGTCCGAGACGTCTGGGCCTCTGTGGCCAGTTCCGTTCGACGCCCGACCCCCCGCAGGTAGATGCGGTTGGTGGTTGGATCGTACTGCCAGAGGAACCAACGGTCCACTTCCGGTGGAATGGGGACCTCCAGCCACCATAGGTTGCCCAGGTTGTCGCCCACAACCCCCTGGAGCGCGTGGAAGGGACGAGTCGAGATCTCCAGCCAGGCCCCATCCTCTCGGACATAGGCGAAGCGCTGGTGTCCATGCTTGGGGTTGATGGCCTCCACCAGGATGCCCCCCGCCCCGCCGGACACCGGACGGACCCGTTGTCCCTGGAGCGGCAGGAGAAGCAGACGGCCATCGGTCCGCAACAGGTATAGGGTGGCCGCGTCCCGCCGACCGAGGAGCGCCAGGCGTTGGCCCGGTTCCCCCCATCGGGCCAGCCGCTCCAGCCGGGCCCGCTCTATCTCCGGAAGGGCCACCACTCGGATCCGGGCAGCCACCCGGATCTCCGGCTCGGCGGACCCTTCCCGAGGGAGGACCCGGACCTGGGTGCCGGGCCACAACAGGGTCGGAGGCAGGGCGATCCAGCGTCCCTCCGGATCGCCCAGGAGACCGCTCCAGATCTGGACCGTGCTCTCCTGGATGTCCAGCCGGCCCTCGAGCCGGTCGCCCCGTCGAGCGGGCAGGGGCTGGGACACCGAGGCCGGGATCGAGCTGCCCAGAATGGTCCACGGCTCCTCCTGGGCTTGGATCGGTGGGACGGTCGGCCCCCCTCTCCATCCGATCTCCCGGGGAGGCACCTGTGGCGGGGGCGGCGGTGTCCGGGTGGGCACGGCCATGGGTGTGTTCGCCGGGCGGGGGGACGGGGTTGGGGCGGGCGCAGGTGTCGCGGGCCTGGCGCCCGCAGCAGGGGGGGTGCGCACAAGCCCCTGCTCGTCGAAACGGGGCAGTTCCTCGGGGTTTCCCTCCAGCTCCAGCAACTGCAGCGCCATCCAGCCCTGCAGGCCGTTCCACTCATTCCGCTCGTCGGTCACCCGGATGCGGCCCCAGGTGGCACTGGCGTTGATCCCGGTGACCCGGAGGCGGGTTCCTCCCGGCAGCCGGGCCAGGATCTCCGCGTCGGTGTTGGGCGCGGCCCGGACCCGTGCGGGGAAGAGGACCACTGTGGCCGTGATGAAGGGCCCTTGATCGATGGCCGGGGCCACCTGGGTAGCCGTCACCGGTGTGGAGACCTGGACGGAGACCGCGGTGGCCGTGGGTGTGTTGGTGGCTGTCGCGGTGGCGGTCTCCGTGGCCGTGGCGGTGGGCCTGCGGGTGGGCTCCCCGGTGTCCGTGGGGGTGGGCATCGGGGTAGCCGTGTCCGTCGTCGTGGCCGTGGGCGTTGCGGTGGGTGTGGCCGTGGGCGTGGGCGTTGCGGTGGGCGTGGCCGTGGGCGTGGGCGTTGCGGTGGCCGTGGCGGTAGCTGTATCCGGTGCCAGGGGGATACCGGTCTCTGCCGCTGCCACGGGACCGGGGCTCGGGGTCCGCGGGGGCGGAGTCGTCCTCTCCGGGGTGCTGGGAGCCTGGGCCAGGGGGGCGGTGGCCGTGGCCGGGCGATCGG